>Ga0207952_1000014_pt1 | contig 308732 bp, 242 predicted proteins | sample SubbioR12Aug_8Ca_FD_184831 | JGI IMG/M metagenome (GOLD analysis project Ga0207952, IMG submission 184831) | Serpentinite rock and fluid subsurface biosphere microbial communities from McLaughlin Reserve, California, USA - CR12Aug_8Ca (SPAdes) | ecosystem: Environmental > Terrestrial > Deep...
GTGGCTGGCAGCCGGAAGCTGTAATATCGCACAGAAAACACCACGTCCGTACCGGCACGGGCAGGCAGAACTCATAGAATCAAACACACCTGAGCTCGAGGCTAATAATCAACACGGAGTGCATGGAGAAACACGGGAACCCCAAGATATAAATAAAAAAGCGCACAGATAACACGGATCCCACAGATCAAAGGCACAACAAGCCAGTGGCTTGAGGCCTGAGGCTTGAAGCCGTTTTCCATTTCTTCATTTTTAAAATATCGCACAGAAAACACCACGTCCGTACAGGCACGGGCAGGCAGAAACCACAGAAAGCAAGCGCACAGATAACACAGATCTCACAGATCAAGTTACAACTTCGCCGGTGGCAGGTGGCTGGCAGCCGGAAGCTGTAATATCGCACAGAAAACACCACGTCCGTACCGGCACGGGCAGGCAGAACTCATAGAATCAAACACACCTGAGCTCGAAGCTCGAGGCTCGCAGCTAAAGGCCAATGGCTGTTTCCATTTTTTCATTTCCTTCATTTATTTCATTTCTTCATTTTAAAATATCGCACAGAACCCACAGAAAACATCCATATTGAGCCGGAAGCTGGCAGCAGGGAGCCGGTAGCAGCATTTTTGCACAGAACCCACAGAATCAAACTCAAACAAGCTCGCGGCTCGAGGCTGCTCAAGCTTTCCCGGAAATTTTATATACCAAATATCCAACCCATTCTTTTACAAATGCATCCATGCGGTTTAAGGCTTCAGAAGATGGAAGAATGTAATCAGAAAATATATAACCGCGGTTTGGATTCGAGTAAAATTGGACATTGTAGGGTACAGGATTTATGCCGGCTTTTTTAAATGTCTGCATCGCGCGGGGCATATGAAATGCGCTGGTAATCAAAAGAATTTTATTGCATTTTAATTGTTCCAGAATCTTTTTGCTTTCCACCGCATTTTCCCAGGTATTTTTAGAAACGGTATCTATCCAAATTCTGTTGCTGTCAATGCCCTGTTGAATTAAATACCGGCGAACATAAATACTTTCAGGTTTTATTTTGCCAGTAATGCTGGCGGCACCACCGCTAATGATGATCGTATCTATAAAATGTTTTCGGTACAATTCCATGGCTGCATAAATTCGTTCAGCCGCCTCTGTTAATGTTACACCGGAACGATAGGAATCGTAATTGGCAAATCCACCCAGAACTACTGCAGTTTTCGGAAATATCTCCACATTGTTTTTATCGGATTCCCAGGCGATTGCGAGTTCGTTTACCAGTACTTTATTGCTGCTGAAAAACAGAATAAAAAAAGAAATGATCAAAAGTATTTTTCTTCGTTTCACATTTTTTGTAATCCATGCCCATAACAATAAGACAAGAATCCAGAAAAGTGGCTTAAGAAGCACCCCCAATATTTTGGATAAGATGAAAAACATATAACCGCACTTCAAATGTAGAAAAGAAGCGCGAATTTCAGCGTGTTTTTTAAAGCATTATTATATGTCTTAAGACTCAATCCGGCATTGAACCGGTAGGAAATTACCAATTCATATTTTTGATTCCTGTGAGTATGCCCAAAACCTGTAGTAACCAAATCACTACAAGAATTACCACAACAATGTTGAGGATATTTTTTATTTTACCATCCATGGGTATGTAATGGTTTACGAACCAAAGAAAAACGCCGACCAGGATGAGAATAGCAATTACGGTAATGAGAGCCATTTTTAATTTGATTGATGAAATGCAGATAAATAGTAAATTGTTGGATCCATGTTCAAAAATTTCTCCTCCGGCAATTCGAATTTCAAATTACCGGAGGAACCCATTTAGAAAAATATGAGAATCAGGAGTAGAATGATAATAATACCGCCAAATGAAATATATACACCATCATAAGGGTGCTGTTGTAATGTATTTCTGATTTCCAGCACCTCATTGCGAAGTTGCCATTTTTCGCTTCTGCTGAGATTGGATTTGTCCATTTTGTAGATTTCATTCAACCGATTGCCCATCGCATTTAATCTGGCATTTTCGGCTTTCGTCAAGGTTGAAGAAGCCTTACCAGTATGAGTTTCAGCTTTCAAAGTAGAAGGGCTTTGCGCTAACAAAAACATGGTAACTACGCAGATTGCAATTAACTTTTTCATTTTGTTCCTTTCCTTTATTATCAGTAACAATTATAGAAGGTTTTCCAAAAACGGGACCAAATTAGGAATTACAAGAAACAACCCTATTGTAACTCTTGATGGGAAAAGGTTGTGTGGTTTTATTTTAAATTCTTATTTTGAGAAAATAAAAGTAATTCATCTGCAAAAAGAGAAATATTTTGCAAATTGAATTGTCTCACTAATAAAATGATTGAAACAATTCTGATTGTTATTCCAATATAAAATTTTCTATCCGGGAAATTCTTTTTTCATTGGAGGTTTCAACCTTTAATGAAATAAATGATACCTAAAATCAGAAATGGCAAATGCACCATCAGCGGTGGATCCCAGAGCGGTACGCGGATGAGATAGGCCGGAATTCCGGCAAAACCGAAAACCACAAAAAACCAGGCGGTCCATGATGGAATCCAACCGATGTGTAAAAACAAAACCCCAAGCATCCCCAGCGAGAAATAAGCGAGAATCATGTAGATGGCGAACAGCAGGTTGCTCCAGTCGTTCCAGGATTTAAATGTGGTATAGATTTCCCCTTTTTCAGCCTGGTTATTTGCCACCCACATGGTAAATGTCACCCGAAATGCGATGTTGATGATCCAGAAGATCGTTGCGGCCATATAAGCACTGTTTGCAAAGGAATACAGCGTTCGGCTCTTTTCGTTGCTTTCAAATGCTCCAAAAAGCGATTGAAATCCCATCAGGGAAATAATAACTCCGAGAAGAAAAAATGCGTGAATCACATACCAGTTGGTTTTGTGAGAATGAATGATACGGAGGTATTCCCCGGTATCACTAGTGGTCCATTGTTTATAAGGTGGGGTGAAAGCTCCTATCCAAAAGAGTATTCCACCGGCAAACAATAGAATGACAGACCATTTCCAGGTAAAAACATCGGTTTCCATGGCATTAGAGTTAGATGTGTATGTAAAATTAAAGGTTTTTTCGTTAGAAATGCAAGCGAAGATGGGCCGCGAGCCTCCCGTCCGTACCGGCACGGGCGGGCGAGCTTCGAGCTGCGAGCTGCCCTGTTGATGGTGTACGCATTCAGCATCTCTAGTTATCCGCATCGCTGGAAATCGGCTGAAAGCTCACAAACGACGACCATCCCACCCGAATCCACTCTTCGACGACAAGTTCCGTTGTTGGTGTCCGCTTTCAGCATTTTTGGTTATCCGCGTCGCTGGAAATCGGCTGAAAGCCACCAACGACGACCATCCCACCCGAATCACCCATTCGAAGACCTTCCCCGTTGTTGGTGTTCGCTTTCAGCATTTTTGGTTATCCGCGTCGCCGGTAATCGGCTGAAAGCCACCAACGACGACCATCCCACCCGATTCCATCCTTCGAAGCCCATCAGGGATGTTGGTACATACAAACATGTTTTTTAATGCACAAGGTTTTGAGATCATTCTATATACTTTTTCCCCTTATGTATTAATGCAAAAACCGCAGAGGTCGCAAATGGGGGACGCAGAGGTCGCAGAAATAACGTAGTTTAATTGGGAGTTTTGTTTTTCTTTTTGCATGATTTGTGTTAAAACTAAAATAATAAACGATTCATCTGATGTTATTTTAAAATCGCTTTGGGAAGTAATCAAAAAGATACAAAGATGTAGTCATACAAATGTAGCAAAATTCAATTTTCAATCAGCATACTAGACAGTATTGCCAGGAATATTTGAGTGAATTATTCTAATTGTTACATTTTTAAATAATTGAATATCTATAAATTATAGCAATAGCATTGAATTTTTGATGCTAATTAATTGTAAGATTTACAGATAATACATAAATTGCCTGAAAATCAAATTATTCTATTGGACAATGAAGCATTTTAAATTATTGGGTACACTTCTACTTGCTGTAGGGATTTTAATGACCACCACCAACGGTTGCAAAAAGGACACAAACAATAACAATAATAACAATAACACAGGTGGCACTACTGAAAATTATATATTATTCAATGGGGTTAAGGTGACGTTTGTTAATCCCAAAATTGGTGTTACAAAAATTATCGCCGGAGATACTGCATACCAATGGAGTGGTAATTTGCCCGGTGGCTTTGGGGACGACACAACATTAACAATAATTCACATCGGAAAAAGAATTGCTGGAAGTCCAACTAAATTGGACCCACAGGGAATCACAGAAGGGGAAGTCGCTATTGACTTACGATGGAGCATAATAGCGGGTCAACCTTGGCCAGGAATTGTCGGCGGTGATTACAAGTTAGAACGCGTAAATGGCAAGTGGGTATCCACTCTAAAGAACGGTGTTGGCGAATGGACCAATTCAGGCGGTACTAAGCAAACTTATACTGGTATTGAATTTCGAGTGGAATGGCCTAACTAAATATGTAAACGAGCGGTATATAATATTGCTTTATCTGGTGGTAGGTATTCGCTTTCAGCATCTCTGGTTATCCGCGTAGCTGTTTTACGGCTGAAAGCCACCAACAACGCCCAGCCTACCAAAATTAATCGGCTGAAGACCTGAGAGAGCGCCAAGCCCATTTGGAAAAATCGCCTCAAATACTATATTTACAAAACCTTATGAGTATAGGACCAGCTTCCCAGGGTTTGATTGAACCACACAATGTTGCCTACAATCCAATGGATAAAATATTCCGTTTGATTATGGGAGATTTTCCATCCATTTCCAATTCATGGCCCGGAGATTATGGTCCTGCAACTATTGAAAATATCCGCGTGGCACAGCAAGCCAAATACGCCAACTATTTTCAATACCTCGGATTGAAAGAAAATGCAGGGATGAAAATGTATGAAATAGGTCCCGGTTGGGGCCCGTTTTCGGATTATTGCCGAGCCAGAGGCGTGGATGTTACTTCGGTTTGTCCTGGAGAGGCGCAATACGAATATTTGAAGCGATCCGGGCACAATGTACATCGCGGGGTTTGGCAGGAATTTACCCCGGACAATGGTCCGTTTGATGCCATTGTTTCCATGGGCTCACCAGAACATTTTGTTTCTCCAAAAGATTATATTGAAGGCAGACAGGATAAAATTTACAGACAATTTTTTGATTATTGTTATGGATTGTTAAAACCCGGAGGCCGGCTCGGGGGGCAGTTTATGACCTTCAACGGGCATGAATGTGATCCCTATAAATTGCAGGTAGAAAAAGAGGGAAAAGATGAAGAAACCAGAAAGAATTACCATATAGGTTTGTTGTTATATCGCTATCCGGATGCCTGGCTGCCACGGGATTCCAAACATTTTATTTCCTGTGCAAAACCAGGAGATTTTGAAGTAATAAAAACTGTAGACGGACGCACCCATTATGTGTGGACCATGCGTGGATGGAAAAAACATTTCAATAAAATCACCCCCATTTCCAAATGGTTTAAAGTAGCCGGATTGGTGATTCACGGAATGTTTAACAAGGATTTTGGATACTGGGCCAAAGCCTTTTGGAAACAGAGTAACCGGCAGTGTTTTGAAAACGGCTGGATGGGACATGAATTCTTTTTTGTAGAGAAGAAAGTAAATTCATAAATAGTTTTTTTGCCACAAGGGCACAAGGGTTTTGGCACAAAGGCGCAAAGTTTTAATTGTTGAAAGTTTAGATTTGAATGGGAGAATACAATTTTGAGTTGTTTGAAAATAAGGAAAGTTTACAAGTACACATTAATTTAATTTCTGAACGAATATGACCAATAAAGATATCGTAACGGGTATAAAGAATATCATTGGCCCCAAATTAATATCATACGGTTACAGAATTAATTCATCAAAGCAACACTACGAGAAATGTTTGGATGGAAAATGTCTTTATTCAAGGGTATACTATAGAATAGTTAATTATTTTTCGCACGAGAAAAAAGAGGCATATAAATATGTAGAACTTAGCTATTTAGTTTATGACAAATTACTTAATAGCATTGTTAGTACAGTTTTGGAGGAACTACAAATTACCACAATAATTGATGGGCATACAAATCTCATTGTTGTCGATTTGTATTCAATTGATTCTGGTGGTCTATACAATTCAAAATTTTTGCAGAGTAAGGATAGGAATGAGCAATATGGAATTTTTGAGAATTCCAATCCAATAGACATTTTAATTGAAATACGAGATACCAGAATTACAAATGTTCAAACTATTGATAACGAATTGGCTGATTTCGGTACATTTATTTCACAACTAAGTATTAAACCATTAAAACCAACTGCTTATTCGCAAAATGTTGTGGACAGAGTTATTTTTATAATATACTATTTTGGAACCCATGATAAGAATAGACTTGCAGAAATGCAATCTGAAATTTTGAAGTTTTCAAACACAATTAGTTCGGATTATGTTGAAGTAATTAATTGTTTATTGAAAAAGTTTCTTTAATTATTATTTTGCATAGTCCGAACAATGTGGTCATAATGTCGAATTTAAAATTAAATAATATGATTGTCCAGCTTCTCTGCATGGCCTTATTGTCTTGCGGCGAACTTGCAAAAGAAGCACAAACAGAAATGCACTCATTGGACATTAAAAACCCTCGTAATTCCTGTCAGATTGATGCAATGATTAGCATCGATACCAATTTTTATGATGTGTTAGACAGTTCAGAATTTTTTTATAGTCTGGGAATTATAAACCTTACTTCAAAGCTAAAAATTAAAAAACTAAATTTATCGGCGGCAAGATTTCACAACAAACGCGGATGGATGAAGCTATCTGCATCTTCAATATATTTTTATGATCCGAAGCTATCACGAATCCCAATAAGAAGGACAAAAAGTGAGTTGACAAATATTTCTGTAGATTCATTGAGACATCCTGTTTATGTTTTAAATGAAATTAGTCCAGAAGAACTTTGGATTTTGGATTTTGTTGTTAATGACACCTTGCGCTGTTCGGATACAATAACAGTAATGGAATCTAAGGCAAAAAGCAGGTATATTAAGGGAGATTAATACATAATTTTGGGTCGAGATAAAATTCTAATTTTGAATGGTCCGAAAAAAGGAGAGGCTGCACTTGAATATGATTAAATTTGATTTTAACTATATAAAAAATAACCTAGCCTTATATGCTAAAACGGAGTTCGTAATAAATGGGGTCGAAGAAGCATATTGGAATGCAACTGAATTTATTAAAAGAAATGATAAAATATATTAATAAGGATAGTTTCACAAAATATCTTGAACAGACTAAAGGAGGAGAAGCTCAGATATGGTTATACAATCCTACCTTGGAAAAATTCATTTTAAGAGTAACATTTCCTGAAAATAATCATAACGTTCTGTATATAATTGCATTAGGTTCAGAGTATGTCTGTGGGAATTTCTCATGGCAAGACGCCAACGTCATGATCAATTCCCAAATAGCCAATAATGGAGAGGAATTAAATATTATTTTTGACCAGAAAGGTGGATTTCAACTACGTTGTAATGCTGGGGTAATTATGGCGACTGGAAATGTCACAGATGATATACCTTGGTAATCAAACAGTAAATTTAATGACAAAATTTCAACTATTTGGAATAAGCCTCTACTCAGTTTGTCTTCTTTCTCAATGCACAGTTAAGGAAGATCCCCAAACCCAAATTGCAAAACTAAATAAACAACTCGATTCGTTAATTATACAATGTGGAAGTATCGGCGACTGTGACAACTATTATAAGCTAGGGGAAGCGATTCTTGATTCACTTCTTCGTCTTGAGCCCCAAAATCCTGTGCATTTTGTTAGAAAGTTTAACTTATACAATTCATCTGGTCAAGACAGGAAATTCATCGATCTATTTAAAAGCACGAAATGGATAAAAATGGAATATAAAATGATCTGGGACATTTCAAAAAAATATTGGGCGCTAAATAAACCCGATTCAGCATTATTTTTTTATATAATGGCAAGCGATACAATGCAGAAGTTGAACATTAATAGATCCAATCCTGATCTATTCTTGAATTTCTATTTCGATGGACTGAATAAATTTTGTGAAAAATCGCCGCTATATAATAATCCCGATTTGCCAACTTGTATTCGCGAAACTCCAAAAACTACCCTAAGATTATTGGTTATTACAAATTCCACCGAAGGTAAATCTAACTGTTCTCTTATGGAAAAATACATAAAGGATGTCTCGCCGTGATTTATGCAGTATCCTAGTTTTAAGGTTTATCTAAATCTTCATTCCCTTAACCTCGAAGTCTGATTCATTTTTACTTTTCCGGCCCTGACGAAGCTCGCCTGTGGGGCGATATTGTCCGGAACATCAAATTTCAATTGCAATTTATTGTATTATTCCCCGCTGGGACTTCCCTCGACTTCGTTTCACTGCGCTCGGGATGAACCTCTCGTCCCAGCGGTCACACCATAAAAAAAGGCCCGCGAAGCGTGCCTTTTTTTTGGTGATCCCGCTGGGACTCGAACCCAGGACCCATACATTAAAAGTGTATTGCTCTACCAACTGAGCTACGGAATCATAATTTTAGAACGTCTCTTTCACTCTACCAATCCCGACAAATCTCCTTGCGTCGTTTGTCGTGGACTCTCGGTATTCTAAACCGCCTTTGGCCGGTTAAGAATTGCCGGAGCTGAGCTACGGAATCATTGGTTTTTAATACCCCCTTTTTTAAGGGACTGCAAAGGTAAGGTTTCGGGTTTTTGAGTGCAAATGTTATTTGAAATATTTTCTGTAAGTGTAGTGAATCTTGGTGGTATGACTGCCCAAAGCCTTCAGTAACGACAGCATCTTCGGGTTGAAATCCCCTATCCAGGCAAGTTCTGCAGATTTTAGATTTTGCGACTGAAGGAAGTACTCCCGGAATTTCATAATCATGCCGGTTTCCAATCCGAGGTTTTGAAATTCGGGCACAATGCCGAAAATGATACCCCTGGTTTTGGTGATATTCCCGCGTTGCATCAAAAAACGCAAACCATTCCACCAGTTCAATTTGCCATTGAACTTGCGAAACACCTGGTTCAACTCATAAATATTGATGAAAAACCCGGCAGGCTGGTTGTCTGCATAGGCAAATACCGCAATTCCTTCCGGCATGGCGGGTTTGATTTCCTTAAAACGCTTCATGATTTTCTCCACCGACATAGGTTTGAAATCCTCATGAAAGGCCCATGCCTTGTTGTATATCTCGGTAAAATCTGCGGCAAACTTCTGTTTCTTTCCGTAATCGATATATTCAAACCGATACCTGGGATTTTTGGTTACCCGCTCTGCAAGCTTGGCAAAACGCTCAATATTGAATTCATCGGGAGAAATTTCTGCTGTGGATTGCTCAATTACTTTTTCAAAGCCATACTCCTCAAAAAAACTTTGGTAATAAGGCGGATTGTAATTTTCGCAATAAGAAGGATCGGTTTCGGAATGAATCAACAATCCCCAGAATACATCGCGGTCCCCGAAATTTACAGGACCATCCATGTATTCGCATCCATTTGCCTCCAGCCAGTTTGCACAAAAATCAAAAATGGCAAAGGCCGCATCTTTGTTGTTCAGGCATTCAAAAAAACCCATACCTCCCATTTTCTCACCGGATTTTTTGGTTTGGTAAAAAACAGCAAACCTGCCTATTGGTGTATCGTTGCTCCACAATACAAATCGCCTGGCTTCTCCGTTTTGAAAGTTCAGGTTTTTCCTGGGATTAAAAATTTTCTCTATGTCTTTGGTGAGGGGTTTGATGTATTTGGGATCATCGGAATACACCAAATCTGTAATGCTGTGAAACAGCAAAATATCTTCTTTGGAAATTACCTCGCGGATATCAAACACAGGGCAAATTTATAGAAACAGGGATAATTTGCACTATTAAGGTGCTTCCTGCAGGAAGCACCCACAAAGTAATCAGCGCTGCAGGGAAACAGAATCATCTCCACGGCGATAATCCGTATAGGTTATAATAAACTGAAACATTTCATCGGTGGCGCGCATACTCGCACCACCAAATTCCAACCTCTCTCCCACTTCTTTTGGTGGTTTGTTTGGATTATTCGGGTTGCTGGTTGTGTTGTCAAACACTGCTTCTGCAATTATTTCCGAACCCCTTGGAATGGGAACCATGTGTTGAAAGGTATAAAAATATTGCCAGCGAAAATCCCATTCCGGAATTCGTATTAATGGAATTGTATCGCCATTTGGCTTGATAGCATATGCCAAAAAACTTTTGCCCAGCATATGCAAATGTGGATTTACAGTCAATACCGAAATATCATTTTCCACCTTAAACCTGGTGATATGTTTGGAAATTTTTCCTGCGGGAATTTTTAATGGCGGTTCGATTTTGGAAACCCCATTCGTGCCCAGCATAATTTCTGAAGTGGCGCGCTCCGGCGCTTTGGAGGTGAAAAACAAATTGATTCTGCTCTTGTCCCAAACCTTTCTGTCACTGGGCCCGTAATGCAAATCATTTCCTACAAAAATAAAATTGCTGCTGATTCGGAATGTACCTATTCCATCGGGATACGATGTTCCAAAAACTCCCGGCAAATAATTTACTGCACTGTGAATTCGAAATGGTTTTGTGCCATCATCGTTCAACAATTTTAATTTTTCAAAATCCTTTTCATATTCACCCGCACTGATTTCAGTTTTTAAATCCCCTTCCCATAAATTCTTTTTTGCATCTGGTGCAAATAAAAGCAAATGGCCATTGAAATGGTGCACCAAATCCGGCTCTCCTGCTATGAATTCCACTGCTCTAACAAAGGTATCCTGCGCAATTTTTCCTGGTATTTTGATCAGAAAAAAACGATCCCGCAAATCGGGAAACAACTGCACGGAATCCAAAAACAAGGTGAGATCCGGTTTTCCAATGGCGCTGATATAATTTGGTTTTTCATATTTTGGCAATGGAATATCCGGACCTTCCGGTTTGCCATTTTTCACCCAAATTTGTAAGGTTTCAATTTCCTCATCGGTCAGGTATTTTTCATTCACAAAATGGCTGTAACCCGGATCTGCGGGCCAAGGTGGCATGTAACGCAATTTCGTTACTTTAGCAATGGTTTTTGCTTTTTTTGACACCTGTTTATAGGTGAGCAAAGGGAATGGCGCAGCACCATTTTCTGCGTGGCATGAAACACAATTCTTGTAAATAATTGGTGCAATATGTTCGGTAAAAGTGATATTTTCTTTCGCTGCTTTTTTATTCCAAAACAAGGCAATTACAATACCTGCAATCAAAATTACAAAACCAATGAACAGGAATTTTTTGCTCATTCTATATAACACCCTACTGCTTTGGTACTGTTGCGTTTCACTGTTATTCCGGCTTCAATATTTGCAATTGCATCCTTTAAATAATGTTCATCAGCCACTGCTCTGTGCTTACCTGTTTCTATTGCATAATTGTCTATGGCACCGCGATACAAAATATGAGAAGCACTATCTACAACAAAAACTTCAGGCGTAACATCTGCCTGAAATAATTTTGCTATTTGGTGTTTGTAATCCGGTTTCACATTCCATTTCGGATGCGCTGCAGCAAATTTTTCGGCATTTTCAGATTCTTCTATGATTATTACCTGCCATTTTTTATTAACCAACATTTTATCCTGTATGGTTTGAATTTCGGGCATGTAAGATTTGCATAGCGGACAATCCGATGAAACGAAAAATAAGATGGAATATTGGATTTCGGGAGCAGAAGAAATCCATTCGTTTTTTACGAGATTTATTTTCTTATCCTTTCCGGAACAAGCAAATAAAATTAAAATGGGAAGTAAGAATGTTTTTTGCGAAATCAATGCGATGCGAAATTATTCAATTCCGCCAATTTTACATCAAATGGTTTCAAATGCCTTTACAAACCGCACACCCAGGTTTTTATACGGGGGAATATAATCGCCCCACTTGTCGTTATTCTTGAGTTTTTTATCCAGCTCCGCCCACAATTTCATCCAGTCCAGCCCGCCATCTCCGGTGCGCAGCGTTTCCGACATTCCCTTGAGAAGCGGATTGTTTACGGTCCATGTTCCTACCTGCTTGCTGCTCACAATTTGCGCATCCGATGCATTGTCCAGAATTCTTGAAATATTGAGATAACCGCCACAACTTCCAAGTATCGCAATTTTCACATTATTGGTGAGCAAATCCACTGTGGTTCCCAAGTGGTAGCTGTGCCCTCTGTGCACCACAATATCCGGATATCTGTTGTTCGCTTCAAATATTTTTCGGATGCTCTCCAGGCCTGTTTCAGATTTGGGTTTGTTACAGTATATAATCACTTTATTTCCCTTTACTGATTCAATTTTCACATATCCGGGGCCATCGGAAAATTTATAATTAACATCTGATTTAAACATGCCCGCAAAACTGTTAAATGCCGCTTCCCCATCTTCATCATCAAAGAAAACATGTTGCTGAATATTTTTTCCATCGGGAAATAGCAATCCCACCTCTACTTTATCCAGCAAAGGGATATCAAAATTCACAGAAGTACCTGTAATTTTTTCCGGACTTCCACCGGATAATTTATACAACAGCCCATACAATCTGGCACCATACATATTGCGGTTTAAAAAACACCTGCGCAATTCATCCCCCAGTTTATCGCTCATTTGTATTCGCAACAAACTATCTGTAATACTTCCAAAAATATCCGCTACCTCCACTGCGGGTTCCAGATTGCCGCCTGTAGTTTCCAAATCTTTTACAATTTCATCAATCAGCATTTCGCGCTCCAGTTTCGTCATGGTATTTAGGGCTGTTTGCAGCGTATTATACCCTGCGCACATTTGCACAAAAGTTCTGAATTTATTTAATCCCTGATTTTTAAAAAGTACAAATAAGGAAGAGTCGGTGCGCCTTTGCATCATGCGTTTAAACAGTCCAAGAAAAGTGGATGTGAATATTTCATCCCTGCTGTACACCATTAAATTATATAGCTGTGTGGCATTGTAAGTAGTTGCGGAAGCAAAGCGGATTTCATCTTTTTCATCGTGTAAAAAATTGATTTTCCGAATTTGCTGCAAACTGTAATGCGACAATTCCTGATCTACAGAATAAGTACCTAAAATATTGGGATTTGCGCGTAAAATACATAGTTGCTGAAACCACTTCTTCTCATCCTGTACCAGTGTTTCACTCTCATCAATGGTGAGTTTATTGTTGTACACCAGTTCAATATTGGTATATCCGGAACTGGCCCTTCCATATTCATAAAAAATATCGTAGAGTTTTAAAACTACCGGATCTATACTTGTTTTTAAAGCCGTATTTACTGCATGCGGAGTTCCGAAAAATTGTTTTACCGCATTGGGGTCATTTTTGGCCACTGTTTCCAGAACGGATAAAAACCATTTTTCCCGGTTGTAATCCAGGTATTTCGTGAGCACATCATAAGGTTTTTTACCCGCAGCAAAAACCATTACTTCCTGCGCATAAGACCGGCCTACAAAATAAGGAATGCAATCCAGCGCCATGGGTACCTGATTTTTAAGCAATTCCATATCCCGCTGTGCACCATTATTTTCACTGATATTTAATACCATGGAAAAATACTGTTCGAAATATGCCAGAAAACGCACATTGGTTTTCTTCAGATTCTGTATGGTTTGAACCAGGTTTTTATAAAAAGGCAAACGTTCGTTTTCCGGAAATTCAGGCCTGAGAATATTGGTCTGTATGTGATCTATGAACTGAAAATAAATTTTTTTGCCGCGTTCTTTTTGTGCCAGGGTGTTGAATTCTATGGCAGTATCCTTTTTACCGTCGAGCATGTCCAGGCGAATTTGTTCCGCATCGCATATTTCCACCAGGTGTTCCAAAGTTTGGGCACGGCTGGCACCAGCTAGACTAAAAATCAGAATTGCGAGAGCCGGCTTGAGGCATACTGCCACAAGACCACGCCGCATGCCACGGAGATGTTGAGCGAATGTTTGGTTCCCGCCTGGGGTATTTCTATGCATGAATCGCAAATTTCCAGTACTTCCTGTTCAATACCATCAATTTCATTGCCAAACACGAAGGCTACTTTTCCACCGCTGAAAATGATGTCCTGCAAGGACTGCGAACGATCGGTCTGCTCAACCGCATAAATATGATAGCCCAAAGCCTTTAAATGCCGCAGTGCGTCTGTAGTTTTGGCAGCGTATTCCCAGCTTACACTCTTTTCGGCACCAATGGCAGTTTTGGTAATTTCCCTATGCGGCGGCTGGCCGGTAATACCACATAATATTATTTTTTCCGCCCGAAATGCATCCGCGGTGCGAAAAACAGAGCCCACATTGTGCATGCTCCTAACCTGATCCAAAACCACGACATATGGAAGTTTCTCCACTGATTTAAATTCTTCGGTACTGAGCCTCCCGAGCTCTTTTAACTTCAGTTTTCGCAAGCGGCAAAAATACCGGAATGCAAATCAAAGTTTACGTAAATACACAATTCTGTTGTGAAACATATCCGTTTATAGTGGGTAAAAGTGTGTACAGCTTCATCAAACTTATTTTATTTTTGGAATATGAAGCGAGTGTTGCTTGTAATCTTACCACTTATTCTGTTTGGCAGCTGTTATAAAGAAGCCAAAAAGAAAATAGACCGGATACATGGTGTAAAATGGTCCGGAACCTACGCCATTTCCGCCATCAATGCAGATCTGAACCTGGATGATGCCGTGGAAATCTTTAGCGGACCGGCCAACACCGGTGCTTACTTTGACAAAACCATCTACTTTGCTTACGAAGCCACGGAAATCAGCAAAACGGGAAGTCAGTTGTATCCACTCAATGACCAGAATGGAACCACTTCTGCAGCATTGACCAACCCTGAAAAAGCGACACTTACCGGCGCAGGAAGTGTAACTACTAACCGATCATTTGTGTTTCCATTTGTGATGACCGGTATTCCGGAACTGGACAGCGTTTATTTTTCCAAGGGAAATTTTTCTTTGGCTTTTCAAAACAATTATGACCATCCCTGTACCGTAACGTTAAAAATAGTACAGGCGAGAAGAAAAAATTCCGGCAGTCCGGATTTGATTTATAATTTAAATGTTGGTTCCAGAGCAACCGGAAATATCAATGATTCTTTAAGTAATATTATTTTAGATGCCACCAAAGGTGGAACAGGTTTTAATGAATTGCGAATGGACCTTTCCATCACCTATACCAACAGCGGAGCAGGAATTGGAATCAGCGACAATTTCAATATCAATTACAATTTGAACAGCCTGCAATTTTCCAGAATTTACGGATATTTTGGAAATTTGAGCGTGCTGAATGCCAATGATAGTCTGTCTCTTGACATTTTCGACCAGGGTTTAAAATACGGCACTTTCCGTTTTGACGATCCCAAATTAAAATTGATTTATACCCACAATATGGGTATGCCTTTTCAATTAAAAACCAATAGTCTTTCCGGATATAAACCAGCTGGTACAACTCCGGTTGTAGGCTATCCTGCAACTACGGCAATTAGCGAAATTCCTTTTGGAAGTGAGGGGAATTTCATCACAGACTCAGTGGTAATTTCACATCCAAGCAGCAATATTCAAACAGTAATTAAAAATGAGCCCACCCATATTCTGTATAATTTTAATGTAATTCCAAATCCGGGTGGCCCTGTTAAACGCAATTTTGTTTTAGCCAATTCTACATTTAAAGTGAAAGTGATGATGGAGTTGCCTTTGAACGGTCTTGCAACCAAGGTACTGTTAATTGATACTACGGATTTCGATTTGAATGCCGGCAAAGCTTCAGAGGTAATAGACTGGGTAAATTTCAGAATGAACATCCACAATGAAATTCCAATTACGCTTGGATTTCAGGCCTATTTCATGGATGCAAATTCGCTCATTCTGGATTCTCTGTTCGAACCATTCCGATACATTGCAAACTCTGCAACCATAGATGGGAGCGGAAATGTAATCGCGCCTTACGATGAAATTTATGATGTGTATCTGGAAAAAGATAAAATTCAAAACATTCAAAATGCCAAAAAACTCATGTTCAAAGCATTTATGAATACGGCAGAAAGCGGGGGGACTCAGGTCCCGGTGCGAATAACGCAAAACCAACATTTAAAAGTTAAAATGGGCATTCACACTAAAGTTGCAGTCAATGAAAAATTCTAAACTATTTACCGTTTTATTTTTTGCATCGGGATTGTTGCATGCACAACAAACTTTTACGCTCTATCCCATGAACAGCATACCGCAGAGCAGTTATCTGAACCCCGCAACCAGACCGGATTGCAAATGGTATTTTGGCATGCCCGGACTGAACTCCGTTTATATGCAATATGCCAACAGCGGTTTTAATTTTAACCAGTTTTTAAAAGCTACTGAACCAGGAAATGGCGATAGTTTAATATTGAATGTGAACAAGGTTTTGGATTTGATGGATAAGAAAAATTATATCGCTTTGAAATTTGAAAATACCTGGCTCACCGGCGGATTTAAATTCGGAAACCACTTTTTTAACCTGAATGTTACGGACAAAGCGCACATGCGGGTTTCCATACCAAAAGATTTGTTTCGTTTTTTAATTGATGGCAATGGCGGAGATAATCTGGGAGAAACTTTTGAATTTCATTTTAAAGCAGGCGCAGTGTATTACCGGGAATATGGAATTGGATATAATTATACCCTTGGTGATAAATTAACACTCGGCGGAAAATTAAAATATTTACAGGGATTTGCGACCATAAATACCAACCATGCAGATTTGGATGTTACCACCAATAAAGAGGATTACAGCCTTTTGTTAAAAACAAATCTGGAATTAAATACTGCCAGTTCCTGGGGCAGAATTATCAATAATCCCAACGAAGATTTTGAACCTCAGAATTTTAGTAAGAGCGGGAATCGCGGTATGGGACTGGATTTGGGTGCCAGCTATAAATGGAATGACAAAATTGAATTAAGTGCATCTGTAATCGATTTGGGATTTATTAACTGGAAAGAAAATACTGTAAATATTGTATCCAGAAATCCCAATGCAGGTTTCAATTTTGATGGTATCCATGTGAAAAGCAATGACACCCAATCTTTTGATCAATATCTGTCACAATTGAAGGACAGCATTCTTGCAACCTTTCCATTGGACACCACCACCACTACTTTCCGCACCACACTGAGTTCTGAATTTTTTATTTACGGCAGTTATATGCTCAGTAAAAAATTAACCGCAGGCGCATTGTTTTATGGTGATTTTTACAACCGCCGATTTTACCCCGGACTTACTTTAAACGTAAAATGGAAAGCTGGAAAAGCACTCACGCTTAATTTGAGCAACAGTTTTTACAGCCGCAGTTTTTTCAATATTGGATTGGGTGGAAGTCTGAACCTGGGCGCATGGCAGGTATATTCCATTATGGATAATGTACTTGCCCCATTTATACCGGCAGGTGTAAAATCCATATCCTGGAGATTCGGAACCAATTTTACATTTGGAAGGGAGCGCATGAAACCGAAACCGGAAAATAAAATGCCGGTAATGGAAACACCGGTGCCCACCACCAATTGATTTTCCTTCTTCTTAGATGTCAATGTGCACATCCTCTTTGATGTCAATGTGCACATTGACATCTTAGGTTAGGAAAATGTGGAAGAAAGCCAATGCAGATGGAATAAATTGCAAGGCTATTCGGAGATTATGTGTGCCAAGCCTAAAGAAAAGAATGAAACTCCTTTAATGAAACAATACTACGGGATCAAGAGCCAGTATCCCGGAGCATTGTTGCTGTTTCGCGTGGGTGATTTTTATGAAACATTTGATGAAGATGCGAGAATCACCAGCAAAATTCTGGGCATAGTACTCACCAAGCGCGCCAATGGCGCTGCTTCGGAAATGGATCTTGCGGGATTTCCCCACCATTCTCTGGACAGTTATTTGCCGAAACTTGTACGCGCCGGCTATCGGGTTGCAATATGTGACCAGCTTGAAGATCCCAAACTCACCAAAACCATTGTAAAACGGGGCGTTACTGAACTGGTTACACCCGGCGTGAGCTACAACGACAAGGTTTTGGATTCCAGAAAGAGCAATTATCTGGCATCTGTTTTTCTGGAAGACGAATCCAGCGGTATTGCATTTTTAGATATCAGCACCGGAGAATTTCTAACTACCAATGGCGACAGACTGCAAATTGCAAAACTCCTGCAAAACCTGAAACCTGCAGAAGTACTTTGCCCTAAAGAGCAACAACAGGAAATTGAAGGTCTTGCCGGGAAACAGGTATTTGCCCAAAGCCTGGACAATTGGGTATACCGCAAGGAATATTGCGAAGACAAACTTTGCAGGCAATTTGAAACATCCACTTTAAAAGGTTTTGGAATTTCCGAAATGGAAAATGCCATCATCGCTGCGGGTGCAGCGTTGCAATATCTGGAAGCCACACACCACCACCATATTTCCCATATACGCAGCATTAGCAGAATGGATGAAGAGCGTTTTATGTGGCTGGATGGATTTACCATTCGCAATCTGGAATTGGTGCAACCCGTATTTCCGGGCGGAAAAACGCTGTTGGAAGTTCTGGACCAAACCTGCACACCTATGGGTGCCAGAATGCTGAACCAATGGTTGGTTCTCCCGCTAAAAAATGCCGCTGAGATTGAGGAAAGGCAGCAATTGGTAAGCTTTTTTTACGAAAGAAAGGAACTGCTATTTGCCGTTCGGAAATGGTTGAATGAAGTGGGTGACATGAGTCGGATTGCAAGTAAAGCCGCATTGAACCGCATTAATCCGCGGGAAGTGGTGCAATTGGCAAAAAGCCTGAAAGCTGCACAGGAAATTATGGCGCTTTTGGGTGAGGCCTCCGCCAGAGCATCGCTGCAATTGACAGAAGGCTGGCATCCTTCTGATGAAGTCATAGCCAGAATAGAATCTGAAATCAATGAAGACGCTCCGGTTTTGGTAAACAAAGGTGCGGTAATCAGGGAAGGAATTAACGAAGAACTCGATCAGCTGCGGAAGATAGCCTATTCCGGGAAGGATTATTTGTTGGAAATTCAAAAAAGGGAAATTGCAAAAACCGGCATTCCTTCCTTAAAAATCGGCTTCAACAATGTTTTTGGATATTATCTGGAAGTAACTAACGTTCATAGGGATAAAGTACCAACAGATTGGATACGCAAGCAAACCCTTACCGGAGCTGAGCGTTACATTACTCCGGAGCTTAAGCAATATGAAGAAACCATTCTGAATGCGGAAGAGAAAATTGGCAATGTGGAACAGGCAATCTGGGAAAGATTTGTACTTTGGCTGAGCAGCCGTGTACCCGAATTGCAAAAAAATGCACTGCTTCTCTCCCGCCTGGATTGCCTTGCTGGTTTTGCACATGTCGCCATTCAAAATCATTATTGCAAACCCGAAATTCACGATAATAAACTGTTGGAATTGTTTGATTGCAGGCATCCTGTAATTGAAAAACAATTACCACCCGATGAATCCTATATTCCTAATCACATTCACCTCAACGATTCTGACCAGAGAATCATCATTCTGACAGGGCCAAATATGAGCGGTAAGAGTGCAATTTTAAGGCAAACGGCACTTACAGTCATCATGGCGCAAACAGGCTCCTATGTGCCTTGTAAAGCGGCGAAAATCGGTATTATAGATAAAATATATACCCGCGTTGGTGCCAGCGACAATATCAGCCTGGGAGAAAGTACATTTATGGTGGAAATGACAGAAACTGCCAGTATTCTCAACAATTTAAGCGATCGCAGTCTGCTGATTTTAGATGAGATTGGACGAGGAACCAGCACTTATGACGGAGTAAGCCTTGCATGGAGTATTGCGGAATATCTGCAAAGCCATCCGGCGGCTCCAAAAACATTATTCGCCACCCATTACCATGAGTTGAATGAACTGGAAGATAAACTGGATGGAATTAAGAATTACCACATCAGCATTCGCGAACAGGCCAATAAAATTGTGTTTTTACGCAAACTGGAACCCGGTGGAAGTGAACATAGCTTTGGTATACATGTTGCCCAAATGGCCGGAATTCCAAACAAAGTACTTTTACGTGCATCCGAAATTCTACATAGTCTGGAATCGGAGCGAGCGAGCATCAGCGGCAGGGAAACTCTGAAAAACACAAAACCATCGGAGGTATTTCAGCTCAATATGTTTCAAACCGAAGATCCGCGAATTAAAAAGGTAAGAGAAGTGTTGAAAAACACCGATATCAATGCGATTTCACCCATTGATGCGCTGCTAAAATTGCAGGAATTAAAAAACCAGTTAAATCAAAACGAATAAGTGCAGCCTATTGCCGGCAGGAAAGGCAATTGGTTTACCCGTTTCAATGTTATTCTGTCAAAGTAAAAGATGTTTTTGCGGTTGTACACATTGGTGATGGAAAACACCATGTTTAACTCTTTGTGATTGGCCATGCGCCATGTTCTGCGAATGGAAATATCCAACCGGTGGTACCATGGCAATCTTCCCTGATTAATTCCGCCGTATAGCACCCCAAGAGCGCCATTTCCACTGGTGTAATCCGTGGAAATCCCATCCTGAAAATTGAATTTTTCAAAATATCCCTGAGTTTGGGTAAATGGAAAACCGGAACCTATATTCCAACGTGCTGAAATTTCGGTAGGATGTGCCGTATCGAAGTTGTAGGAGATAAGCAAATTGGCATTATGCCTTCTGTCGAACACCGGCTGGTATGTGGTAACACCATCAAAACGATTTACATAAGTGAGTGAGTATACTGCCCAAATATAAAATGGTTTAAAATCGTATTTGTAAGTAAAATCCCCGCCATAAGCATTGCCGGTTTCAATAATATAATCCTGTCTTAAACGCGCAGGTTTGCCCTGATTTTTTTCATTGTCGTCGAACAATTTATCGCGGTTAATATTGGTGATTTGATCAAAGCTTTTGATAAATCCTTCCAAATTAAAAAAGTGTTTTTTAAGGGTGAGATCCGCACCGGCTGTGAGGTGTCTGGCTTTTTGAATTCTGTAAGTAACCGGTTTATTGTTGAAAGAGGATGGTAAATTATCGGGGCCGGAAAGAAATCCATAAAACAGGTTTACCACATCCCTGTCGCTAATGGCAGACATTAAATTTTGGGAGTAAATACCGGAAGAAAACTTAAAACCGAGGATGGACATTGGCGAATACCGAAGTTGTAAGCGTGGCTCCAGTGAACCATTTCCCAACGATGCGTAATATTGATAACGCGCGCCAATTACTGCCTTAAAATGTTTGAGGTTTAATTTGTAATTCCCAAAACCATTGAGTTCGGTAGTGCTTTCAAATTGCTGGATCAGCCTGTCGTTGGAATTATAAAGTACAAAATCGGTCTGAAAACCATTGATTTCCATTCCCCATTTGAACTCGTCTTTTTTCAAATTATAGGTAAAATTCATACCCATATTGAAACCACTAATACCACTGCTGCGCGGTTTATTGTCTTTCTCCTGCTGCTTTATCTCGTATTTGCTATAAAGAAAAAACCCATCCACTTTGGTTTTGGCCTGATCCGGAACTACCAAGAATTTTCCACCGAAACCATAACTATTCCAGCTGTAGTGGGTAGAACCCGGAAAATTTACATCATCGGTAAAACGAAAACCATATAATTTCCCATACCCACCATTGGAAGAATTGATACTGAATTTCACAAATAAATCACCAAAGTTGTAAGGCAGGCGGGCGGGATCCGCATAATTATAAAACAATTTTGACGATTGTTTCAAATAAGAATTTCGATATGAAACTGCAAAGGAACTATTACTTTGCCCCTTGCTGAAGCGCTTGATAGGTCCCTCCAGAAGCAATTTACTACTGAAGGTATTTACACCCGCTTTTCCTGCAAAACGCGTTTTGTTTCCATCTCTGGTTTTTACATCCACAACTGCGGAAACACGGCCGCCATATTCGCTGCCAAAGCCTGCTGAATATACGTCTGCGCTGCTTATCATATCCGTTTCGAAAACACTAAAAAGCCCTATAGAATGGAATGGATTATAAATGGTCATTCCATCCAGCATCACTTTATTCATAATTGGGGCACCACCGCGGATATACAATTGTCCTCCCTGATCCCCGCTAAACACTACACCCGGCATGATTTGCAGATATTGTAATACATCGGATTCACCGCCTATTGCAGGTAAATGGTAAATATCCCTGCCCTGAATTTCTGTATGTCCCGGATCAACAGGAACCTTTTGCTGGCGCTGTACACGAATATTAGCGCCGCGCATGGTCATTTTACTCAGGTAAAAATCCTGTTTGGTAATGCCTCCCTCTTTTACAATTATGGATGTTACTATGGTATCGAATTCCAAAGCCCATATTTTAACCAACACAGTTCCGGCCTGCAGTTTTACCAGAGAATAATATCCATCCCCATCTGAAACAACAACGTTTTTATCCTGAGAATTTACTACAACAGCACCGGAAATGCGGTCACCTGTATTTACATCGTAAACAAAACCTCTGATATCCCCCGTTTGCTGCGCCTTTAAATGAAATATAGAAAGCAATAAAATAACAAGAACCGCGTTTTTCAATCCCGCGAAAATAAAGAAAGTAAAGGCATAAATTGGTCAAATATTCAGGTTCGTTTTCTGCAGCTCCATTTGGTATTTATAACAAGCTTAATACCTGCAGACTTGTTACACAAATGGCATCCATACGCACACAGGAAAAAGAAAGAAATCAGGTCAGGAAGCATACTCTTTGATTTTATGAAAATTTTACACAGAAATCGCAGTAATTTTGCGGCCGTGATTTACCGTTTTAAAATCTGGTTTGAAGATATTGATGACGTTGTGCGCTGGATAGACATTAAACCATCGCATACTTTTCTCGATTTTCATCATATCATTCAGGATGCAATAGGCTTCGACAAAAAAGAACTGGCTTCATTCTACGTAAGCGATGACCGCTGGAGAAAACATATGGAAGTGAGCCTGGAGGATATGACCATGGGAGAAGAAGAAGACAATGCGCAACCTGCCGTTATGATGAAAGACAGCAGGCTTCGCGATTTCATCAACGATCCGCACCAGCGTTTTGTGTATATCACCGATTACGTTGCCAACTGGACTCTTTTTTGTGAAATGCAATCCATTTCAGATGAGCTTCCAAAAAAGGAATATCCACTGGTACACAAAAGCGAAGGCAAAGCACCAAGACAACGCGAAGACAGCAAATTCAAAATGCTGGATGATAATGAATTTGATGCCCTTGCAGCAAAAATCTTGGCCGCCAAAGGTGCCAAAAACATCATGGAAGGTGCAGAAGAGGAATTGGTTGCTGACCTCGGTGAAGATGAAGACGAGGAAGCAGACGAATTTGGTTTGGATGAACTGAATGACGCCGCTGACCCGGAATTTGGAACCGGAGACGGCTTTACCGAAGTTTCCTGATATCCATGGACGGGCATGTCATTGTCATTGGTGGCCCAACAGCTTCCGGCAAAACAGCATTAGCCATTCAAATTGCAAAAAAACTGGGCACTGAAATTATTAGTGCAGATTCCCGTCAGGTTTACCGCGAACTAAACATAGGTGTTGCCAGACCTTCCGAATTGGAACTGTCCGAAGTACCCCATCATTTTATTGCAGACCGGTCCATTACAGACAATTTCAATGCAGGTAAATTCTCTGAAGAGGGAAGGCAGGTTTTGGATTCTCTTATTTCCAAAAATGGCACGGCAGTAGTTTGTGGCGGAACAGGATTGTATATACGTGCATTGCTTTATGGTTTGGATGCGCTGCCTGAAATAAATACAGAAATTCGAAACAAAGTTTCCGAGTTATGGAAAGCAGAAGGATTAAAAGGAATTCAAAAGGAATTGCTTGCCATTCAACCCAACGCTGCGGATTTACTAGCCCTGGATAATCCCGCCAGAGTGCAAAGGGCTTTGGAATTGGTATGGAGCACCGGTTTATCTCTGGATGCTATCTGGGCAAAAAAAGAAAGTCCTGTGCCTTACCAAATTCATGGCTATTACCTGAATCCGGAACGCAAAAAACTGTATTCCTATATTGATCAAAGAACCGCTGAAATGTTTCAGAATGGTTTGATATCTGAAGCAGAAGGTTTACAAAAATTCAGACATTTCAAAGCATTGCAAACCGTTGGCTACTCAGAGGTTTTTGAATATCTGGAGGCAAAAATCAGTTTGGAAATTACCAGGCAAAAAGTAGCACAACACACCAGAAATTACGCCAAACGGCAACTTACCTGGTTTCGAAATACATCCGGATTTCAGGCCATTTCGCCCGAATCGGCCGAAGACATTATTTTTGACACTTTAAATTCCCATGGATATTCAATTCACTAATGAAGCCCTAATCAGTCTTGGTATACTTACCATACTGGAAATCGTACTCGGTATTGATAACATCATTTTTGTAAGCATACTCGCATCCAAATTGCCGGAAGACAGACAACGCTATGGAAGAAGAGTTGGGTTGTTATTGGGCATGGTAATCCGCATCATTATGCTGATGGGTATTGATTGGGTAAGGAAACAGGAAGTTGCTTTGTTTACTGTTATGGGAGAGGGAATTTCAGGCAAAGATGTCATGCTCATTATAGGCGGTTTGTTTTTGCTGTACCAAAGTGTACATGAAATCCATCTGAAACTCAAGGGATACAAAGAAGAAACCAAAGAGCGGACCTCAGCGCGGGGTATCTCGGCTATCTTTTTTCAAATGGCCGTGCTCAATGTCGTTTTTTCACTGGATTCGGTAATTACCGCTATAGGTATGGCGAATTTGCTCTGGGTGATGATTGCGGCCGTGGTACTTTCCATGTTTGTAATGTTGGCGGCAAGCAAACCCATTTCTGATTTCGTGAACAAACATCCCTCCATCAAAATTCTTGCATTATCTTTTTTGGTAATGATTGGTGTTTCGTTGATTGCTGAAGGTTTTGGGCAGCATTTTAATAAGGGGTATATTTATTTTGCAATGGCGTTTTCCTTTATCATCGAGCTCATCAACTTAAGGCTGGACAAGGTTTCCACCAAATCTCACAAATCTTCGTAAACGTAAATTGGATCAATGGCAGTGCCGGGAGGCATGTCGAAAACCTGTTTCAAAATCCCATCCTCCAATCCGTAAACCCAGCCATGTAAGTGTGGCCCATCTGTGTATTTCCATGCTTTCTGAATGATACTGGTTTTAGCCAGATTTGTAACCTGCTCTTTTACATTCAGTTCCACCAATTTATTGACCCTCTGTTCCTCGGTAAGGTTCCCGGCGAATTCCACTTCATGCAGGCGATAAACATCCTTAATATTTCGAAGCCATTTGTTTAAAATGCCAAGATGTTTGTGCCCGAGTGAGGCTTTTACACCTCCACATCCATAATGCCCGCAAACAATTACATCCTTTACTTTCAGTTCTTCTACAGCAAATTGTAAAACACTTAGCATGTTGATATCTGTATGTACAACCAGATTAGCTACATTTCTATGCACGAATACTTCACCCGGTTGTGCGCCAATAACTTCATTGGCCGGTACTCTGCTGTCTGAACAACCAATCCAGAGGGTTTCCGGCGTTTGGGTTTTAGCCAGATTCTGAAAATAATTTGGATTTTGGGAGACCTTTTCAGCTGCCCATAATTTGTTGTTTAATAGCAGTTTAATGAATGACTCCATGGGTTTGAATTTTAAGTTGTTGTTTCTGATCGTCGTTCAGAAATTTGTATTCCAGTTCGATCTGTTCTTTGCGGCAATGCACAGAAAAATCTTTTATCATTTCCGCAATATCGTGGTCCATAAAATTACATGAACTAAAATCGACTAAAACCCTGGCTCCATTTGGAATGTTCTCCAGGCTGTTTTTCAGAATTATTTTATTCAAAAAACTCACCTGACTTCCGAATTTCAACAGGTAATTATTGTCTGTAACCGCAACCCTGAAGGACTGATGGAAATTGGAACGAATAATATAATAGATACCAACCAAAATGCCGATACATACACCGTAAAGCAAATCCGACAATAATATGGCAACAATCGTAACAACAAATGGAATGAATACCGGAAATCCAATCTTCCATTGTTTGCTGAAAACCTTCGGATTGGCCAATTTAAGCCCCGTATAGATCAATATTGCCGCCAGAGCGCTCAATGGTATCAAATTCAAAATCCGAGGGAACAGAAACAAGGCCAGCAAAATAATTGTACCATGTAGAATGGTGCTCAACTTGGATTTTGCACCTGCATAAATATTCGCACTACTTCGAACGATAACGGATGTAACCGGCAAAGCACCAATCAATCCGGCTGTAATATTTCCGGCTCCCTGCGCTATGAGTTCCCTGTTGACGTTGGTTATACGCTTTTTTTCGTCCAGTTTGTCCGATGCTTCCACACTGAGCAGACTTTCAATACTGGCAATGATGGCAATTTTGAAGGCAGCAATCCATACAATGGAACTGCCTATATAACTAAAATCCGGAAACCGTATGATAGTAGTTAACTCATGTATTCCTACCAGAACCGGAATATTAACCATATGTTCAGCCTGTATTGCCAAAGGGCTGTTCATGCCTATCATGATTTGGTTGATACCAATGCCGGTAAACACAACCGCCAATGGGCCGGGAATCAGTAATTTGAGCTTTTTGCTGGGGAATAATTTGGAATCCCAAAAAAACTGAATGGTAAGTCCGAGCAATCCAATGATAGAGGCAAGCGGTGAAATATGTGCCAATGCCAACTTCAAATCCTTGAAAGTATTACTGCCATCTGCTTCCATAAGTGCTTCATCCCCTACAAAGTCGTGGTCGTATCCAACCAAATGGGGAAATTGTTTTAAGATGAGCAGCAAACCAATTGCAACGAGCATCCCATTGAGTACAGAGACAGGAACAAAATTTACGATAATTCCGGCTTTAATGGTTCCTAAAACCACCTGAATCAATCCCGCCAGTAAAACGGAGAGAATAAATGCTTCAAATACAGGTACGTCTGCGATAATTAAGGCTACTGTGCTGATTAGGCCGGCCGCAGGGCCTGTAACGCTTAAACTAGAACCACTAATTGCACCCACGATTATGCCTCCGATAATACCGGAAAGCAATCCGGTTACCGGGGGAACACCGGAGGCAACCGCGATACCCAAACATAGAGGTACGGCAACAAGAAACACAACAATAGAGGCAGGCAAGTCATACCTAAGGCTTGAAAACGGTTTTTTCATAAAATTGAATCCTGGGAAGGGGTATGCAAAGAAACAAAAAACCCCCTGAAGGTTCAGAGGGTTTTTGTCAAAGTTTTGCTATCTATTATCTGCTGGATCTTGGACCTGGAGCCTGGGTGCTACCAGAACTTGATTTTCCACCAACAAATTTGAATTCAATTTTATTTGGATCAGAGCTTTTGCAAGTGTTATCCACGATAATTCTGTCGCGGCTCATTCCATACTGGGTTACGAGGATATTGATAATATTCTCCACTCTGCAAGAACCAACCACATCACCTTTCTTACCGCTGTACATCTTCTCTTTGCCTCCGGTTGCACCGCAAATGGTGAGTTTTTTATCCGGACACTGTTTCATCTTATCGGCGATCATGGTAAGTACCACATGGTATTCCGGTTTGATGTTACACTTGTTGGCATCGAAGAACATGCTTGGGAAAGTCATGTCTTCACAGTTACAGCAACTGTTCACGATACTACGACCCTGCGCATCGGTTTGTGAACCAATAGGGCTGTTAATTTCGAGATCTCTGCAATCCGGAACGTTATCTCCATCGGTGTCAATCATTTTGCCATCGGCATCCACTTCACATCCTTTGTCGGAGAAAGGCTCTTTATCGTGACAATCGGCAATACCGTCGCCATCAGAATCCACAGCCATACCGTTTCCATATACGTTACAACCCTTTTCAGTGCTGTCATCTACATCGAAGAAATCAGAAACACCGTCTCCGTCAGAATCACTGGAAAGTGAATCAACACGTTCGTCCAATTCCTGAACTTTTTCATAAATAGATTCTATCGGGCTCAGCCAGTCATAGTGCTGTGGGTTTTTATTACCCATTTTCCATGCACCATAAACGGTCATCATACCATATTGGTCAAACCAACGGTTCTGCCAGATAGCGGTGTTATACACATCGATATCATCGGTACGCATGTATGTTTGGCGATAATCCAATCCGATATCGAAATAGCGTCCCAGATTATGCTTGATACCAAAACCATACGGTAAAATGATATGTCTGCCATCGTAGGTTTCCTCCACATCTTTACCAAGATTCGGGTTTGGAGTTCCGGTTCCAAGGTAATGGGAAAGGTAATAATCGCCTCCGATATAGAGTCTTTGATCGTTATAGTTGGCTTTGCTTTTAAAGTTACCCATACCTACGCCAAGGAAGAAATTCAACTGTGTTTTGCGCAGTGGTCTGAGGAACGAAATGTTACCCAAAGTAAATACTGCCTGAACACTGTAGTCCATGAATTTGCTCTTGAACTGGAAAAAATCTTTGTAAAGGGTAGGAAACTGGAAATCTCTTGCGCCGCGCAACTGTCCGATGTTATATTCAGCTCTCAGACCAAAGGTTTGGGAAACGGAATACTTGGCGAACACTTTTGCGTGCCAGCTTGGCTGAACCTTATCTGCATCACCAAAAAAGAAAGTTGGTCCTGCCCCAACACCAAGTGACCATTTTTTGGCTCTTCTGTCAACGAAAAAGGAAGTCACAGCATGCTGACCGGAGTCAACTTTGCGATCCTTTCCATCAGGCCATTTTGGTTGCGCATTGGGATGGTAGTTTGGACCTGGCTTACTTCCGTAAGTAGGACCTTGGGCAGAAGCTGTTAAGGCGCATAAAGAAAAAGCAGCTATTGCTGCAGATTTGAACATTCTCATTGCGTGTTTATGCATATTTAAGCTGCAATAATACTTGTAAATGGCGACAATTCAAATTAATTTGGCATTAATTTTTGAGCGTAAATCGCTATAAATCAACGCCAGACAAGCGTTAGAGGCCATTTTCCGAAAACTGGTTTTATTCCCACTTTTTCATCGAATGTCCAATTTTTTATATATTCTTCCATGAAAAACAAGCCTCTTTCCTGTGGTTTTTCCATATCGAAAAACCGCTGTTTTATCTTCCATAATTTACTCCAGGTAGCAGCATTCAACTCGTTATCAAGCAATCTGTTATTATAATCTTCACTGATGGCCTTTAACCGGCGCTGGTAGTCTTCACCCGCTTTTTTTATTTCTTTTAATTCAGAATGCCTGATTTTATATAGAAATGCATTTACCTCTTCCATCGCCTGACCCAATTCAGGCAGGCGGTTCTCTATGGTATTCCCCGCTTTACTCTTTTCTAAAAAACCATGTTTTAATTCCGTTTCGGATGCGAACATTAATTCGGTATTTATACCGGTTTCATGAAGCTTTTCCCTCACCTTCAAGTCTGCCAGGATAAAAGATCTCCTCGCCAGAAGTGCCGGTGCTTCCATTCCATAAAATGCAAATACAGGATGCAATTGATACCAGTAAGTAAATTCTCCGGGTCCTGCGATATACGCCAAATTGGGCAAAATATATTCCTGATATACCGGGCGCAAGGCCACATTGGCACTGAAATCTTCGGGATTTGCGAGTAATTTTTCTTCCAATTCCGGGGAAGAAAATTCTTTACCACTGCCCTTTAACCTGTAGCCTCCCTCAACCCTGTCAATTCTTTCCCGAATTCCGCTATTTAACATAAATACATTAGGCGAACGCCCATGTATTCCAGTTTCCAGTTTCAAATTCCGCATTTTACGGGATTGCTCTTCCACTGCCTGTCCTTGTTTCTCACTGCGCAAATCCTGAAGCATGACAGGCAAAAATTCCTGTTTGAATGCCAAATCATCCGGATCCAAAACTACAAGACCATCCTGCGCAAAAAAATGATGGAGCAAAAATCGCGTGCTCTCCGCCAAATTCGCATTTTCACTATACGCTTTTTGAAATATTTCAAGCGCCTTTTCCAAATTACTTTCATTTGGAAACGCGTTTCGGATTTCATTCAAAACAATAGAAATATCGGAAGTGCTTATTCTGCCTACGGGCCCTCCTGTGTTGGCTTTCCATTCAAATTTCCGGTTGAAAACGGAAATATGGTTCACCTCCTCAAAATCATGGTCCTCTGATGCCATCCAAAAAACAGGGACAAATTGGTTTTCCGGATATTTCTCTTTCAATTCCCTCGCCAGCCAAATGGTACTCAATGCTTTGTATATCACATACATTGGACCCAGAAATATGTGAATTTGCTGACCGGTAGTTACGGTAAATGTTTTTGGTTCTGCCAGTTTTTGAATATTCTCCAATACGCTGCCTGATGCCAGATTTCCGTATTGTTTTAAAAGAGTAGTTACCAGAACCTGCCGACGCGCTTCCGGGAATGCTTTTCGTTTATCAATGATGCTTGTAAAATCAACCTCAGTTCCTGAATGCGGATATAGAGCTTTTACTTCAGGGTCTCCCTCTATGGCTTTCTCCAATAATTTCGGATAATAACCTTCCGGGAAAAAAGCTATGGTTTCAAATTCCGGCATTATACAATTTTACCGTATAAATCGTATGGGCTGTGACTTTCTATTTGAACATTTGCAAAGTCGCCCATCCTTACATAATTATCTTTAGCAGATACCCATATTTCATTATCCACTTCCGGACTATCATATTCAGAGCGACCAACAAAGGAATCTCCATCGAGCCTGTCAAATAAAACCTTCATGGTTTTACCAACCTTTGCTGCATTTAGTTTTTCACTTATTTTCATCTGTTCCTGCATCAGACGCTCAGCCCTTGCTTCTTTCACTTCAGTCGGAATATCATCTGCCATGGAATAAGCATGGGTATTTTCTTCATGAGAATAGGTAAATACCCCCAATCGTTCAAATTCAAACTCCTGAATAAATTCCACCAGTTCTTCAAAATCCCGCTCTGATTCACCCGGATGCCCCACTAATAAAGTAGTGCGCAATGCGATGCCCGAAACCTGTTCCCGAATTTCCCGAATCAGAGATTCGGTGCGTTTTCTGGTGATTCCGCGACGCATGGTTTTTAGCATGTTATCGCTGATATGCTGTACCGGAATATCCAAATATTTACAAATATTGGAACGCTGTGCTATAACCGGTAAGGCATCCATGGGAAACTGGCTTGGAAATGCATAGTGTAACCGAATCCAGTCCAAACCTTCTATATCGCTTACGCGTTCAAGCAATTCCGCCAAATTTCGTTTGCCATATAAATCTAGCCCGTAGTAAGTGCTATCCTGTGCAATCAGCATTACCTCCTTGGTTCCATTTCGCACCAAACCCTTGATTTCAGATTCAATAGCTTCCATGGACTTGCTTACGTGGCCGCCCCTCATAAGTGGTATAGCACAAAAGCTGCAAGGGCGATTGCAACCTTCTGAAATTTTCACATAAGCATAATGTTTAGGAGTGGTTTGCATGCGTTCTCCCAGCAATTCATGCTTATAATCAGCACCAACACTGCGAAGCAATGCGGGCAATTCCAATGTACCAAACCATGCATCTACTTCCGGTATTTCTCGGGATAGTTCATCTTTGTAACGGTGTGACAAACAACCGGTTACAATGAGTTTTTCAATATTTCTTTCGCTTTTGCTGCCGGCGTAATCGAGTATGGTATTAATACTTTCCTGTTTGGCATTTTCAATAAATCCGCAGGTATTAATAATTACAATTTCCGCATCGGATTTTTGACTTTCATGGCTAACATCAAAATCACCTGCCTGAAGTTGGCCCATAATTACTTCACTATCCACCAGGTTCTTGCTGCAACCCAGGGTAATAACATTTACTTTCGGATTTTTATGGGTTTTGGTTTTCACGGTTGAAATAATGAGCGAACAAAATCCGCTTTATGAAACAATTGCAGGTTTTCTGCTTTTTCTCCCAATCCTATATACTTTACCGGAATGCCAAATTCATTGCTCACCCCTATCACAACTCCACCTTTTGCAGTTCCATCCAATTTGGTAACAGCAAGCGCATTCACTTTGGTTGCCGAGGTAAATTCTCTTGCCTGTTCAAATGCATTTTGTCCGGTAGTAGCATCCAAAACCAGCAATACCTCCTGAGGTGCGTCTTCTCTGAATTTTTGAACTACGCGTTTCATTTTTGCAAGCTCATTCATCAATCCCACTTTATTGTGGAGCCTGCCTGCAGTGTCTATTATCACTACATCCGCTTCCATTTCAACCCCTTTTTTTACGGCATCAAATGCCACTGCCGCGGGATCTGCATTCATTCCATGGCTCACAATTTCCACCCCGGTCCTGTCTTTCCATATACCTAGCTGATCCACAGCTGCCGCACGAAAAGTGTCGGCTGCACCCAATACTACTTTTTTGCCGGCGGCAGCAAAATGATGTGCCAACTTGCCAATGGTGGTGGTTTTTCCAACACCATTCACACCAACTACCATAATTACATAAGGCTTTGTATGTTCTACACTGAGGTCAAAATCATTGGCAACAGGAGGCTGAATATCCGGGATCAAACTTTCAATTTCTTCCGACAAAAGCTGATACAGTTCGGATTGTTGCAGGTATTTATCTTTATTGGCTCGGGCTTCCAGTCGTTTAATTATTTCTACTGTTGTTTCCACACCAACATCGCTGGTAATCAGAATTTCTTCCAACTCATCCAGGAAATCAGAATCAACCTGCTTGCGACCAACAAAGGCTTTGCCAATGCGGGATAACAGGGATTCTCTTGTTTTTTCAAGACCTTTTAGTCCTTCCTCCGGACGGGTATCTGGGTTTTCTTTTTTTTGAAATAGATTAAAAAGAGCCATACTGGAAATAAAAAACCCATTTGCCGGAAGACAAACGGGTTACAATTTTAGTGTTTCTGATGTTATTTCTTATTAAAGAAGTCCTTTACGGAAGTTTCAGGCAAAATTTCTTCGCGAAATGTATAAGCCCCGGATTTTGGGGATTTTATTGCCTTAATAGCTTTAATAAAAGCTACTCCGCCCTCTTTTTTCAGTGTTGCTACAACCTTCTTTGCCATTATTTAATCTCCTTATGTACGGTCATTTTACGCATGTACGGATTGTATTTTTTCAATTCAATACGCTCAGCGGTATTCTTTTTGTTTTTGGTGGTAATGTAACGGCTCATTCCAGCTACACCGCTGCCTTTTTGCTCGGTACATTCCAGAATTACCTGTATTCTGTTGCCTTTTTTTGCCATGTTCTTTAGATTTTACCCTTTTTAAACAAGTTGTTAATACAAGCGGAAATGCCTTTCTTATCAATAGTTTTGATCGTAGAGGCGGCCACTTTCAAGGTGATCCATTCTCCGGTTTCAGGAATGAAAAACTTCCTGGTCTGCAGATTGGGATAAAATCTACGCTTCGTCTTCTTGTTAGAGTGCGAAACGCGATTACCCTTAATCGCCTTTTTTCCTGTCAAATCACAAACGCGGGACATAATTTTGGGGGTGCAAAGATAAGAATTATTCGGAATAATTAAAATATTCCTTGAAAAATTACTCTGAATTTGTAGGACTTGTCCAACAGCTTAAAACCGGTAGCAAAAATGCGAAAAGCATAACGCCTGTCTGCCTTTCCAATAAACTCTCAAACATACAGGCTACAGCAAACGCCAAACAAAATCCCAAAATTCCTGCATTTCTTTTCCTCCATCCATCGCGAATTCCTCCCAATAGGCCCGTAAAAAATACTAGCCCTGCCAATACACCGGATTGCAATGAATTTTCTAAGTATTGGTTGTGTGGCATAATGCGGTTGTACTCCTTTAAATTATTGCCATTTTTTGCATATTCCACGTGCATGGCCTCAGCCACATTCTGCATTCCCACGCCTTTTACCCAATGCGACTGAATGATGTTGCCTGCCACTTGCCAGGCAATCCAGCGCTGGCCAAAACTCTTGTTGTTTAAATCCTGTCCCTTGCGAATGGCATTAAAATCTTCCCAACTGTTCCACATTCGGTTTCTGGAAGACGGAATGGCCAGAATCAGAATAACACCTGCAATTGCGGTAATCCAAAACAACGGCCTTTTAAATGGATTGAAACCAAACGCCACCACAAATCCGGTCAATGCAGCCCAAAACGTCAAAATCCCTGTTCTTGCGGTAAGGATATGAAGATTCGCGATATTCAGAACAACCGCAATAATTAACAAAATAAACATCCACTCGCCCCAACGATTTCGGTTCTGAAATAAAAACAACAGACCTAATGCGGTAAATACGGCTAAAAATACGCTAAATTCAATGTGGTATACATTGCTGTAAATTGGAACAGGCTTGCTTTCCAGTACCATCTGATTATAAAAACTCCGATGGTTCCAATAATGCACCACACTGGCGGTAGAAATCCAGGTTAGAGGAAGTATGGTTCCAAGCAGCAGGTATAATCTGGAAGTTTTATTCCAAACGGCCAATGCCAGTAGCGGAGCCAAAAGTATTGGCAATTTCAATAATAATTTTCCGGAATAGGCATCACCCTGTTGGTGGAATATGAAATTCCAAAGCAATTGCAATACAAACATCAGTGGCAGAGCAAGCACATAAAAGGAAGGCATTTTAACGGATTCGGATTCGAAAAATAATTGCCCAAGGCCACAAACAAATGCCAGAGCGAGGCCGATAGCACCCAAAGCAGGTGAAAAATGAACCCCGCCAAAGCCTATAACAGAAAACAGCAGAATACCATTCTGCCATTTTCCACGATATGATTTCCTGCTAATTTCTGAGATAATGCGCGAAGTTAAGGCGCGGCATATTTAATCTTCACATTGCCCTGTTTGTCTTTTAGGCCAATCTTATCTGCAACCGCTTTGGTAATACCCAGATTTGCGCCATTCAGATCTGTAAATTTTATATTGTCAACCACACGGCAATATGCCATTTTTCCTGTGGCTTCATTGATTACTACAATAATACTTCCCTTGGGAAGAGATGGATGCACCACAAATGTTCTGGTTTGATCGAGCTTATAATCTCCAACTACAGCCATTGCAGTTTCTTCTCGTTCCGTAGCAGTTTCTGCCAATACAATTTCCGCCGTTCCGGGCATACCGCCATTTTCACTTCTTGTAGTTTTCTTTGCTTGTTCCTGATCACCTTGTCTTGGACCGGCAGGGCGTTTTATTTCCTGTGATTTTGTTTCTTCTTTTACAGCAGTTTTCACCGGTTTTTCAACTGGTTTTTCTTCCTGTTTTTCATCGGCAACAACAACTACCGGAGCGCTGTCATTGGAAGCAACTACTTCGGTGGCCTCTGTATTTGAATCCGTTAAGGCAGGAATTCTCAATACCTGACCAATTCCAATACTTTCGGCATGGAGGTTATTCTCTGTTTTTATGGCATCTACTGTGGTATTGTATTGTTTCGCAATTTTTGAAAGGGTTTCTCCTTTTACCACTTTATGTGTTTTTGCGGTATTCCCTTTAACTACTGTGGTTCTTTCCGAATTCGCGGTTTCCAGCACTCCGGGTATCAGCAATTCCTGTCCGATTTTAACAGTTTCACTGATATGGTTCAGGCTTTGAATTTCCTTTACCGGAGCATTGTATTTTTTTGAAATTTTATACAGGGTTTCGCCCGCAACTACCTTATGTACCCTATAGGTTTTCCCGTTTACTTCCCTGGTAGTGCTGCTTTGGGCATTTGCAAGTGACGCAAAGCAAAACAGCGACAAAACCATTGTCAATCTCAACACATATTTAGTCATCATAAGTTTAAAACAAAATTAGTGCCCATTTATTCTACTGATGCGGGAAAAAGCACAATGAATTCCACGCAAACAACCCTTGTCTATTATTGAATACAATTTGATTGATGGGGATTAGCTCAGTATGCCGTTGTGAAATGCAACAGCGCTATGACAAAAATGCCTGGCAATTTCCGGGTTATGGGTAATAAACAAATAAATAATACCTGTTTCTTTTTGAATGTCTTTTAGCAATAACAAAACCTGTCTTTGTACCAAAGGATCCAGTGCAGCAACAGCTTCATCCAGTATGAGTATTTCAGGATCTGCCGCTAATGCTCTTGCAATACACACTCTTTGTCTTTGCCCTCCGGATAATTGATGCGGATAACGCGAATAATATTCATTGGATAGTCCTACTTTTTCCAACAAATTCATCGCTCGTCTTTTAGCTTCCGCCGATGGAAACCCACGTATGAGAAACACTTCTGAAATAGCACTGCCACAAGTGATTTCATTGTTTAACGAAGCATAAGGATCTTGAAAAACCATTTGAATTCCTGTAATTTTTTTGGATATCAAATTATCACCGGAATAATACACATTTCCTGCATCTGCTCTTTCCAAACCGGTGAGTATTTTTGCAAGCGTACTCTTGCCGGATCCGCTTTTGCCAAGAATACCCAAAGTTTCACCTGCCGGGATTTCAAAATTCGCATTGCGAATTACCTCCATTGTTTTTCCCCTATTTTTAAATGATTTTTTTATGTTTTCAACCTGCAGTTTTTTATTGCTGTGTTGCGATATTTCCGCCTCTGGTAAAGTAGCCGCTTCCAATAATTGCCTGACATAATCATTGGCACCTTCCAATACGCTTTTGGTATTTCCGGCAACTACCAAACTTCCCTTTCGCAATACGGTAATATTTTCTGAATGTTTCGCAATACTTTTTAAATCGTGACTCACCAAAATCAAAGAACTACCAGTGGATTTACAGCGTTGTACAAGGGTTTTTAAAACGGCTTCTCCGGTTTCAGGATCCAGTGCTGTGGTAGGCTCATCCGCCAGCACCAGCGCGGGTTTCAAAATAGTAGCCATAGCAATCATTACCCGCTGTCTTTGACCTCCACTTATTTGGTGTGGATAGGAATGATATATTCTATCCGGATCTTCCAATTCTACATCTTTTAATGCTTCCAATGCCAAATTTTTAGCGGAATTGAAATCCATTTTTTCATGTATTCTAATGGCTTCTACAATTTGCAAACCACAATATTGCCGAGGATTTAAAGCACTCATTGGTTCTTGAAAAACCATGCCCATTTCTTTGCCACGTAATTTTCGAAATGCATCAGAAGTCAACTTAAAAAGTTCCATAGATTTGCCATCCAACTGCATTTCTACTTCCCCTTCAAATGCAAGTCCCTTCGCCAATAAGCCCATGATTGCGAATAAAAACAGAGATTTTCCTGAACCACTTTCTCCAATAATTCCGTGAATTTCACCGGTATGCAGTTGAAATTGCTGAAGATGCAGCAACTCGTTACCGCGCGCATGTATTCGCAAATTTGAAACTTTAAGTTTCTCTTTCATCCCGCAACAACAAATTAAATATGAAACACCAGGTTATAGGTTTAAAACTTATAAACCCGGGAAGTATATAAATAGCGAAAAGCCCGGTGGCGCCAGGCTTTTCTTCAAAACTTAATGGTTATAATCTGGAGTATTAAGCTTTGATTTCTTCTAATGTGAAGCTTTTTTTGCTCAGCGTATCAAATGAATGGTGCCGTTGAACTTGTAGGACTTACCTGCCACATCCCAAGCTTCAATGTAATATGCGTAAACACCCTCCGGGGCATCTTCGTTCATGTATTTGCCATCCCACGAATTCATGCAATCTGAATTCTCATATAATTTCTGACCGTAGCGGTTGTAAATCTTCATTTCATATCCTGAGAAATACTGACCATCCGGATGGAATCCTTCGTTTAAGTTGTTGTTGTTTGGCGTAAATGCGTTTGGTATGAAAAAACGAATTTCAGGTACAAAATTGTATTGGTTGGAAACCGACTCCACTTCAAAACTGCTATCCGAAGCCTGTGGTTGATTGCGAATCGCAACAACACGGTAGCTGTAATTTTTCTCACAATGTTTCGGCAAATCGCGGTCTGTAAAGCTAAGTTCATCCCCTTCTACCCTGCCTACTTCCACAAATTCACTTCCTGAAAGGCTGCGCTCAATTTTATATTCCTGTACACCTTCATTCCAATATACATATGGTGTCCATGAAAGTTTCGGATCCTGTGTTTCATTTACAGAATTCGCATCCAATACAATATTGCGACCAATGGTGCTTATTGGACTGGTGAAATCACATATATCGGTAGCAATTACGGTATATGTATAATTGATATGCTGCACGTCCACATTGTAATCATCGAAATGGGATTTACCGGATTCTATGCGAACAAAGTCAGCGCCATCTCTTGAAATGGAATAATAAGAAACCGGATATTTGGATGGTTTTGGCATCACAAATTCGGTGTGTACAAATAGGTTATTCTCTACAGTAGTTCTCCAAATTTCAGGTGAAGGAACATCATGGTGAATAATGGGTTTGCACTGTGCAGTATCACTAAAACTATTCTGCTGAAAACCACCATCTTCCACACCTTCTATATGAAAATCATATTCCATTTTGCAGAAAACGGCAGAATCATGGTATACGTTAACATTTCCGGGTACTACGCTAATCAAGGTAAATTCTTTCTCAGATCTTGGTTTACGCCACACGCGGTAAGCGGCAACATTCTGCCAACCAATATAAGGTGTCCAATTAACTATGGATACATTGGTATCCCCTTTTGCTTTTGCCTCAATGGTGCAATGCTTTACAGTAGCAGATTCAAGCGTTTGTGAGCCACAGAAATTCTTTTGTAAAATCATGTGGCAATAAGAATTCTTCAGGGTATTCAAACCTGAGGTATACAAAATTGTATCTTCTAGTTTTGCCACATCTGCGGCGGGTTTCCATACATTGCCATCCTGGATAAAAAGATTGTAAACTTTGAAATCCGGTTCTTTGGATGCGCTGAATTTGGTTTCTATAGTCTGATCATCTACTACAGAAGTGCGATATAGTGTAAGTGGTGGTGGCGCATTGGTATCTCCAACTTTAATAAAATCAGCTTTTGCGAAATCCGTTTTGCAACCCAAAGCATCTGTAAATTCGGCATTCAGCGTTATTCTTCCACGTGTATCCGCAACATATTTCCATGGCTTTTCATCTTCCAGCAATCTGTCATCGAGCCAAACCCTGCGCTCTGTAAGAGTAGTATCCGACTTGGTGTTGTCGTGGATTTTCACTTCATCTCCAAGGCAATATTCTTCTTTAGACATGCTGAGCTTGGGATAAATTCCATATCCGAAGAAAGGTTTTGTAGTGCTGTCCATGCAGCCATGTTCGGTCACAACTTTCAGGGAAATATCATGTTGACCTGCGGCATTTAATGCCAAAGCAAGTGTATCGCTGCTGGATAGTTTTTTGGAAGTATGAAACCACTCCACTGTTACAGAATCTTCGCAAATAGTTGTGTGCGGAATTTTATAGATTTGATTCAAACACAGTGGGCCTGTGGTGAACATCGCTTTTGGTTTTGGGTAAACGCGTATAGTGTCTGTTGGTTCCGGTGAATATTTGCATCCGGCACTATCAATCAGTATCAATCTGGGAATGTAGGTACCGGCCTGGGTATACATATGTTCGTTAACTCCTTGGTCAAATACATTTCCATCCCCCATATCAAAATCAAATTTGGCAACAACTCCGCGTATACTGGTATTCAGTTTCACAGCAAGTGGTGCGCAGCCTGCAGACTTGTCTATGGAATAGGTGCCATATGGGCCTTTTACCACGACCAAATCTGAAACAGAGAATGTATCACTGCAATTGGAAGTATTGGTAACAATTAGCGACACGGTATACTTACCGGGAACTACATAAAGTTTACCGGGATCGTTTTTGTCAGAAGTACTAAGGTCGCCAAAATCCCATTTTCTGGAAGTGATAGGACCAAAATCAGAAGTACTCTGATCAATAAAGTTAATATTTAAAGGGGGACAAGCGGTTAGTGTATCGTGAGTAATGAATTTTGCATGGGGCTTACCCGCCTTTACTGCATATTCCATTTTCGCAATACTTTTACATCCACCACCTTCATTTACAGTAAGAAGCGCTGTAACAGTGCCGGTGCCGGTGGTGCGTACTGTATCCGAGTATTTGGTGCTTTTCTTGTATCCAAAATCCCATGCAAATTGATATTGTGTATTGGGTTTTACAGGGCTAAAACTCGCAGTAAAGCGCAAAATTGGTTTGGTACAATCGGTATTGTCCTGATCCATTCCAATTGCCGCTTTAACACCTTTTATCTGAAACTTGAAAGTATCTGTATAACTGCAACCCAAACTGTCGGCCTTCACCAGATAAATCTCCATATCGGTTTTGTTGCTGATATAGGTATATTTCTGGCTCTGTACATTGTCGAGCAGTTCCACTTCATTATCTACAATCCATTTGGCGGATCTCCATGATTTGTAGTTGTTATCTGTCAGTGTAAAATCAACAGGATAACAGGTGGTTCTGTTTATAGTTACATCGCCTCTTAAGTTTTTAATCGGTCTGATGGTAAAGTAAACCACTTTCGGTTTGGTACATTTATAGGCGGGGTTTTTTACAAATAATTGCAGTTTAAACTGTCCTGTTTCACTAATGCGGTGGCTGAAATCTTTGCCTTTATAGAAAACTTCGGCATTAGTAGCTGTATTGGTCAGGGTCCATTCAAACAATGTATCCTGTTTCAAACCCAAATAGTTGTTTTTGGTTTGGAGTTGGCCTGAGCCGCAATCTATGGTATAGTCAAAAGAAGCATCCTGCGGATCAATATCCAGAATAACCGGCATGCTGTCTTTACAATTATTAATAGTATTAAAAGCATAAAGCCAGATATCTGTGGTTTTGGACATAGCCCTTCCCCAGGTAAGTCTGTTATCGGTAATTCGGGTGTTATTTTCGTTGGAATACTTCCAAAAAGTACTGGTGTAGTCGATGCTTTTGTTGGTTGCAAGCAGGCTGTCTTCTTCGCAAAGCATTTTTACATTGCCATCCAAATATGCACCCTTCACTTCCAGAAACAGAGAATCACGCATTACACAACCAAAAGAGTTAGCGGTAAAAGTGAGTTTAACATTTTTAGATGGTTTGGTCCTGAATTTTACCACATTGGATGCGGCAAGTGGCGGATACAGAATGGTATCGTTGTTTGTCCAGCTCCATAGAAAGATTACGGTATCCGGATCCTGACAAGGAGACAAATTGAACTGGGTTAAAGGTTCATTACTGCAAATGACTTTTTTGTCAATTGCGAATTTTGCCGGTTTTGGTATTCCTGCACCCAATAAAACAACGGTATAATCGGAACAACCATAAACATCCGTAACCATCAATTGCAGGGCACTTTTACCAAATTTGTTGTTTACAAAACTCACGCTGGATGCAGTACTGTTAACTGGTTGATCGATACCAGTCCATTGGTATTTCACTATAGGAGCTGCACTTACCGAAACAGAGTATGCATTGATGTTGTAAGGCATACACCCGCTCGTTTTGTCAATTCCAATTACAGCCCTTGGACCACGCAAAGTGATTTTGGTACTATCTGTGGAAGATTTACATCCAACATTTGAAATGAAAGTAGCCCGAATTACATAGGTACCAATATTGGTATCCAGTTTAAAAGGAAAAGTAAGGGATTCTACGGGCTTGTTTTTGCCCAGTTGCCAAATGACGTTGTTGTAACCATTGCCTTTGGTGCTGAGGTTGAAAATTTCTCCCGGAGTTCTGCAAAATGCAGTATCCCTGGGTGAGATTAATCCAACGGCACCATTAGAAACTGTTATATAAGCTGTTTTTGTCTTTGTTACCACACAGTTGTCCCAGTAGTAAGTAAGAGAAACAGAGTACACACCTGCTTTGGAATAAGTTACTTCCGGAGAAATTGCAGATGCGGTATCACCATTACCAAAGTCCCAATGGAACCTGCCAGAACCATCGGTAGGAAAACTTTGGTTATGAAAACTCACTTTTTGACCCGCGCAAATCACTGCCAGAGATGCTGCAAAGTCAACAGTGGGTTCTTTAATCTGGATGATGGCGGGTTTGGTAATTTTTAATACACACCCGTTGCCGTCAGTTACATTCAGGGTAACCGTAAAGGCCCCCAGATTATTATACATATGGTCCACTACGGAACCTGAGCCGGTTTTGCCATCGCCAAAGCTCCAGGAATACGCCATTGAGCCGTTTCCTTGAGCGGTGCCGCTGAATTTGACAGAAGCCGGAGCCTTACAAAAATTTGGCCTGCTGGTGGTAAAATCACCGGTAGGCAGAGAAACAGTAGAAATGAACTTATCAGATTTAATGCTGCTTTGGCAACCGTTTACATCGGTTACAGCAAAAGTGATGTCGAAAGTTCCATTGGTATTATATACATAAAATGGATTCTGCAGGGCAGATGTGCCTCCGTTGCCGAAATCCCATTTGTAGGTTTTGATTGGACCATCTCCCAATAACGTATTATCGGTAAAGATGGCTGAGTCACCGGTACAAAGTGTTTTCTTTTGAACATTAAAAGAAGCCTTTGGGGTGCGGAACACAGTGATATAATCTTCCAGAACGATAGTATCGCTTTGGCCATTTACATCCTGAGCGATGAGTGTTACACTAAACTTACCGGAAGTATTATATACCGCCGAAGGTGAAGTGAGTGTGCTGCTGTTTCCATTGCCAAAGAACCATTTATAGGAAACTGCGCCGGTACTTTTGTTTTGAAAATCTACCTTTAACGGATTACAACCCTGAACGGGGGTAGCCGTAAAGTCTGCGATGGGCTGTGAAAACAGTGCCATGCTGCAGAAGGATATACACAATAGTGATATGTATATCAAAGAAGAACGATTCGAGTTTGCCATTTAACCCTCCAGATTATGAATGCAAACATAATGTGGAAAAGTATACCGTGCAAGTTTTCGTAAATTGAAAACGTGGTTTCGTAAAGCGAAAAAGGTGTTTTACAAAAATCACTCCTTATTATAATGGGAAGAACGTCTGAAAATTTTTCTAAAAAAAATTGATTTTTTTTCGGATTCGGCCTTACGAAGATAAAAATCCCTCCCGATTTTACCAAATTTGGTTAATTGAAAACCTGTTTTTGTAAATCGAAAAACCCTTTTTGTTAAAATTTTTAACCCTTTCATAGGAATTCAAAACCTATAAAAGCGCTATAAAACAATGATTTAAGCCCAATTTTAAGCCTAAATCATTAATATATTGTCAGTTTAACGAATGCCAGCCTTTAGAGGTTACTTTGCATAACAGAGCGGAATAATGGATTTCTCCCTCCAGATGATATCCATTGCACCATTCTACCCTATCTACCCGGTTGGCAATTAAAGCAGGGAATCCCCATCAAACGTGGTTTCCCGGGCTTCTGAATCAGTGCCTCCCTGTGGATTTGGCAGTATTGTGCCCACCGCTTACAAACCAATAAGGATGAAACACACCAATAAAAGCCTGAGTGTGATGATTGTGGATGGCGACCCTAAGTCGGCCAAAATCCTCAGTAACATCATAGAAAGCAGAAACTCAGAGCTGGAGATCCTGGGAATCTATAATGAACCCACAAGAGCCATGAAGGTGCTTCGGGAAAAGATTCCGGATATAGTGTTTCTGGACATGGAAACACCTGATATCAACGGGCTGGACATGATCAAACTGCTACCCCCGGGGATTGAACGAAATGTAATCTATGTAACCGCTCATGAAATATTTGCTGTAAAAGCGCTGGGTCTTGGTATTCAGGATTACATGCTGAAACCTATCAGTGAGCCTATTGTTCATGCTACTGTCGACAATTTTATTGCGAGAAAACAAAGTGAGCAATTCAAACTGCGCCAAAAACTCAGCGATAAATTACTGATCAATAAGCATGACAGAGCCATCATCATTGATGTAAATGATATTGTATACATAGAGGCAGACGGACCATATGCCAATTTTGCCCTGATAGATAACACCCATATTAAAAGCAGCAAAGCCATAGGCTATTACCTCAATCTGCTTTCAGACAAGGGCAGTCTGTTGCGCGTAAACAGAAGCTACGCCATCAATTTTGACCATATCAAGGAAATTGTTAAGGATGAAAATGGTGACGGTGTGTTAATTCTAAAAAATCAGCATCAGATTGATTTTTCCAGCAAAATGAAAAATCGACTGATACAGAGCATTCAGGAGATTATCAACGGGTCTGTTCGCGGATAAAAGAGCATTCCTGCTCATGCAGGAGATATTTGGATCAGAAAAACAGGGTTGGTTTACCCTGTTTTTTCATTAATACACCAATTTGATGTAATTCGACTTTTTGCATTTTACAGGCAAACCCTTGTCCAGAGCAGCTATCCATTTGGGACAACCGAGCAAAACCTTTTGGGTTTCTTCCAGAAATTCGGGGCATGACAAAGAACTTTCCAGTATCCGCACTTCCGTTAAACTACCATCGGTGTTGATGGAAAACTGAACTTTTACCCAGGCACTCAGGTTGGATTCCAGACAAGAAACAGGAGGTATAAAGTTGTCTTGTATGTAACGTATAAAAGCATCCTCACCTCCCGGATAGCTACAACTGCGGGACATCAGTCTGCCGGTATTGCTATTTCCTCCCCCACTACCTGGAAATCCATTTCCATCATCTTTCGGCAATCCGTCATTCCCAATTCCGCTAAAGTCCCCGGTACTATTGCCAATGCCATTGGAATTGCCATTGGCATTTCTCACAAATTTGAGGATTTCTGGTGCATGGAGATCAATTAGAGGAATTAGATCTGCTTCCCCTCCCTTTTCCTGGTCTCTGTTGTTTGGGGTTCTGTCTTCCTCTCCCTTATTATCAGGAGTTACACCCAAAGTATCTATAGGAATAACAGGTCCTGAATTTTTGAAATGAAATGGTGAATCTTCCCGGTGAATCTTAAATGCAGAAAACATTAAAGCTACGGCAAAAGCCGAAACGAACATGGCAATTAGCTTATTTCGGTGGTACTGCCTTCGAATGGCGTAAGCACCATAATTTTTAAATCTGTGTTGAAATACGATCTCCAGACGATCGTTACCGGTAGGGTCTTCCCATGGTTGAATGAATTGCAGTGACATAATTTTGGTTTTAGTTAGTTGTTGTAAAGTCTCTGCATCTTTATACCATAACGGCATTCCAGGTAACTGCTTATCAGGGCATTGCAATCAAATTATTGCCAAAAACAAACATTTGAAAGCAAAAAAAAAGACCGGATAACCGGTCTTCGTATTTCATTTTTATTGGATTCTTATTCCACAGACAACCTAATAGGTATCTGTCTCCACGCTTTTACAAATTTTCCGTTGTACTGGGCAGGTACCCAACGCGGTGAAGCTTTTAATACGCGTATTGCTTCGGTAGTAAATTCCGGGCAACTTGGTGTTCCTTCCAAGGAAGTTACCTGACTGATTGCACCTCTGGTGTCCACTACAAAACGCAACATTACATATCCATTGATTCCTTCTTCCCAGCATCTCGGTGGATACTGGAAATTCTGGGTCACATACTGGATAAAAGCCTCTTCACCACCGGGAAAATCCGCAACCTTATCCACTTTGGCTTTGATTTCGTCATCATTGCCATCGTTAAAAGGCGTACCCGAACTGGATCCATCATCGCCATAAATGTCATTGCTTCCTTCCTGTGTGCGCTGACCAGGGGTGGTAACTGCACTTGCCGGTAAAACGATATCATCATGGGCTGCATCCTGATCGATGGTTGGAGCCACATATTGCTGAGTTGCAACCGGTTCCGGTGGTTCCGGTGGTGGTGGTTCCTTTTCTTTTTGCTCCTCTTTCTCCTCTTCAATATCATCCAAAGTTTTCGCTTCCACGCGCATGGTGGTAGCGCCACTTTGTGCCTTTGGCTTAAACTTCGCAAGAATTACAGGAGCGGCTGAAAACAAAGTGACAGCGCCACACGCAATAAGCGTAGCGATGAATTTAGACTTTCGATAATTTGCACGGACAAAATAAGCACCGTATGCTTTGAATCTGTCTGCAAAAACCATTTCCAGTCTGTCTTCGGATTCGGGACTCTCCCATTTATTCAAAAATGAATCTGCCATGGTTTTACTCCTTTAATTTTTTGTCTAACAACATTTGTTCTTTTTTGCCCAATGGCTCATCTACTACAAAATATTTACCAACCTGGGTTATGAGAAATTCATCCACCACGTCAATCATGTTTTTATAAGTAGCATCGCTGGTATGTTTCACCAAAACCACAAACTTGCTTTCCGCTTGTGCCTTTTCCAACTTTGTTTTGATTTTCCTTTCAAAGGCAGTGTCATTTCTCGGGCCTTTATCGGATTCTATCTGGACTTTTTCTATCTGATTTATCAGCCATTTGTTGCGCTCTTTCAAAATGGTGCGCAATCCTTCTTTCGAAAAATCAGTTGCTTCCAATGCTGTAGCTTTATCTGTGCTTCCGGAGTAATAATAAATCTTATCAGATCCATTCAGAATTAGGGTAAGTCCATCTTTTACTTTTGGCAAATCCTTCAAAGGCACATCTTTGTTTTTCTCAGGGAATATCATGCGAAGCACCTTGGGTTTACTAAATGTAGAAGTAAGTACAAAGAAGGTAAGCAACAGAAATGCCAAATCCACCATTGGAGTCATATCAATTCTGGTGCTGAGTTTCTTAGCGCGTTTCTTGTCGTGTTTGCCATGACCGCCACCGCCGCCGGTTTCTATTTGTGCCATTTCTTCTTTTTATTAATTGGCTGGTTTGTCCTCCAGCCCGGTGATCATTTCAAAATTCTTAATTTTCACATCTCTGAAAACCTGTATCACACTTTGCACCACATCATATTTGGTTCTGGAATCTGCCTTCACAGAAAACTTCAATGCAGAAGTCATATCAAATTCCAGTTTGCGTTTTTCTGCTTCGGCTTTGCGGTCTTCAAAATCATTTTTAGCCGCTATTCGCGCATAATATGCCCACCAATACAGTTGGCCTTTTTTGGTATCTGCAGTATCATAAGGAATACCGGTCATTGGGTACCCCGCCCTATCGGCAGGTTCCTTTTCCAGGTAATCCATAATACCGCTCATTTTTAAGCCAATAGAAGCAGTTCCAACAAATTTCAAAGAATCCTGCTTCGTAATTTTAATGTTGTATTTCTCGCACATATCAAAAAACACTTTGCCTTTTATGGCAGGATTGGTAATATCAACAAAGGTTCTGCCATCCTTATCAATGGTAATCAGAAACACCTGTTTTGGAATTTGTTCTATCGTAGTACTGGTAGGAGGATCTACCGTAACAGGTTCCGGCTGGCGGAAACTGGAAGTGAGTATGAAAAAGGTAACCAACAGAAATGCCAGATCCACCAGTGGAGTCATATCCAGCGATGGGGCGGAACGGGGCATTTTTACTTTTGGCATATTATATCTTTTTTAATATCGGTGATTTTAAAAAGGTAAACGATAATTTTAAAAATTATTCGTGGTGTGCCTGGAAATCGGAAACGATGGAATAGCTCGCTTCATCCATGGCGTAAGTCATGCTGTCAATACGATTGCTGAAGTAATTATAAATTACTACTGCAAGGGTAGACGCAATAATACCAAATGCAGTATTTACCAGTGCTTCAGAAATACCAGTTGCCAGTGCCGCTGTATCCGGTGCTCCGGTATTTGCAAGTGCAGCAAATGCGCGAATCATACCAAATACAGTTCCGATAAGACCTACCAATACCCCAATGGAGGAGCAGGTAGAAATAATCACCAGATTTTTGCTGAGCATGGGAAGCTCCAGACCTGTAGCCTCTTCCAGTTCTTTCTGGATTGCAGCAACCTTTTCATCTTTGGAAAGAACCTTGTCCGCAGCGGCCAGTTTATACCTTCCTAAACCGGAGCGTACCACATTTGCCAGAGATCCTTTTTGCATATCACAAACAGCAATAGCTTCGTCTACACGATGGGCTGCAAGCAGTTCGCGCACACGGCGTATAAATGAAGTGGCGTTGCCTTTACCAGATGCATTGGCCAGGGTAATCAGTCTTTCAATGAAAAACAACAATACGGTGATATTAATCGCTACCAGAATTGGCACGATAAATCCACCGCGGTGAATAATTCCAAGGATGTTCTTCGGATGGCCTTTTACGATATCTCCGTTTTCAAAATTGGATTTATCCCCCATGATGAAGATGTAAATAATAATACCGCAGAGTATGGCAAAAATAATTGCTCCTGCAGCAAACCAGCCCATGAGAGAGGAGTTACCGGATTGTTTGGATGTATTGTTCATATTGAGGTTTCTATACTTTTTTTGGGAGGTGCAATATTACTGTGACAAAATGTTAAAACCAAATAACCAAATTGTTAAATCGGCTTCGGAACGGGGTTTTACAGTGCTATGATGTTTCTTCATTTTCAAATACTTAGAGTTTGCAATCAAAAACAACATTCCTTTTCTTTTATTGTCGCCAAGCCGTAAAATTGAACCCGTATTCAATATGAAAAGATTCCTGCTCTTTATGCTTATTTTACTGGTGCTCTGCGGTGCCGGGTATTTTACCTGGAAATGGTATTTTCAAAAATCAGACAGCATGGATGGTTTCCGACTGATTCCTGACAATGCAGTTTTTGTGGTTCAAACCGATGAACCTATTGAAGGATGGAAAAAATTCAGTTCCAGCGAAATCTGGCAACATATTAAAAAATATCCTCCACTGGGTGAAGTGGGTAAAGATGCCGACAAGCTCAGCGAAATGGTGGATGACCACAACCTCATCTTTCGGGCTTTCGGACATCGCAATGTTCTAATCAGCGCACATGTGGTAAATTCCTTAGACTACGATTTTTTATATGTATGCGATATGGAGGAAGGGGCAAAATTCAGTACCGTAAAAGATGGAATTGTAGACCTTTGCAAAGAGGAAGGGTTTTCTTATACCCAGGCAGAAATCAGCGGAATTCCAACCCATAGTTTTTTTGATCCAAAAGACAAAAGCACCCTCAATCTGGCATTTGTAGCAAACCAACTGGTGTGCTCTTATAATGCAGATATTTTTAAAAATTCATTGCACCAATCTCATGATTCTGCATATACCCCGGATACCAAATTCACAGAAATTGCAGCAACTACGGCTACCAATGGATTATGTCGCATTTTTTTGAATCATAAGAATATACCCGGTTTTTTGAATGTATATATGGATGACATCAGCGATATGAAAACGCTTTTTGCATCTATGGATTACACAGGAGCCATTGCCGAAATGGATAAAGATAAACTCTCCTTTCAAGGGTATACCGGCATTCAGGATAGCATGGGAAGTTACCTGCGCGCGCTTTACAGATCGGGGGCCAGTAAAACAGGAGCTCCCGCCGTTCTCAGTGAAAAAACTGCATTTATGATGAGTTTGGGTTTTCAGAGTTTTGCGAAATTTTATGAAAATCTAAAAGATGTAATGAAGGAGGATGAAAAAGCATGGAAAGAATTTAATTCCAATAAAAAATTCCTCGAAAAAATACTTCGTTTTCGTCTGGAAGAAGACCTGATGGGCTGGATAGATGATGAAGTATGCCTGGCACAATACCAGCAGGAAAGGGTAATCGGAGCCAAGGTACACACTCTCGCTGCCATACGCGCATTGAGTGAAGAAAAGGCACAAGACAAATTGGGAATGCTTAAAAAAAGGCTTTCACTATTAGGTAAATTTAAAACAGAAAAATATAGGGATGTAGAAATTAATTATATTGAAATCAGAGGTTTATTTAAATTGCTATTTGGTAAATTATTTGATAAAATTCAAAAACCGTATTACGCTATAATTAATGGATACGTATTGTTTTGTGATGATCCGGCAACTTTGCTAAAAACAATTGACGATATTAAAGATGGCAAAACACTGAGTCAAAATGAGGAGTATGATAAATTCCAATCCGGATTTAAAAAAGAAAATTCCATGCTCGCCTATGTGAATATGAAAAAATATTTCCTGAATTTAAAGGGAATACTGGATGCGCCAAGCTATTCCTCCTCTTACAGCAACAGGGAATTTATTATATGTTTCAAACACATGGGATTTCAATTCAGCAGGGAAGAAAATTATTTCGATACACGGATGCTGGTACAATTTGAAAAACCGGATGAAGCAGCAATGGAAATTGCAGAAGGACATGCGATGGAACAAGGCGAATTGGAGGCCGGTGACAGCATGAGTGCCGCAGACGTATTCATTTTACAATATATAAATGGATCGGTACGCAAAGAGGAATATGACAACGGTAAATCCAAAATTCTCGCAGAAATGAAGGATGGTGTAATGCATGGAAAATACCTGGAATATTGGGAAAATGGGAATATCAAATCCAAAGGTCATTATAAAAACGGAGAGAAATCCGGACTGTGGTTTTATTACACTGAGGTGGGTGATCTGGATAAAAAAGAGCGATTTGGAAAGGCCGGTGTTTTAGATACCATTCTCGAAAAAACACTTTAAAAAAAAGAACCGTTTTACGCGGTTCTCTCATTTCTGTTTTTTATTCCCCTTCCGGTGGAGGTGGTGGTGGCGGACCATGTTGTCCCCCGCGTGGCGGGCCTTTCCTTTTGCCCCCCGGGCCTTTTCCATCCCTTGCTTTTCCAATTAATTCATGCTGAATTTCTTTTTCTACCCGTGGTAACATCACTACTTTTTTAACAGGAATTACTGTTTTTAATTTCTCGCTGTAGGTTTTAAATAATTCCAGTTCCTTGCTCCGCAGATCAATGGCATCTTTCAGATATACATTGGCTTCCTCCTCAGTAAGATCCTCTGGTTTTTTGCCTTTCCACTTGTCTTTAAATGCTCTTCTTTCAGTTCGCAATTTCAATTGGTATTCATCGTAAATTGGGAAGAATTTTTTGGATTCTTCATCCGTTAAACTCAATTTTTTGATGAACAATTCTCTGCGCGTTTTTTTCAATTCCTCCATTTTTGCCTTCCTGGTGCTGTCACCCGGAGGTGGTCCATCTTGCGCATTTGCCGCAGAGGCAATTGCCAATGCGCAAATCCATAATCCGTATTTCAGTTTCTGCTTCATATTCTATAATTCAAATTGATCAAATATTCCATCTTCCGCATCCATCACTATTAGTCCTTCATTTTCCAATTCAGCGGCTGCGGCAATTTCTTTTTTATTCAGTTTTTTAACGGTAGTGGAATTGGAAACTGCAGTATTTCCTTCCTCCAGCATCACTGCCAAAACCTGGTCTTCTACCATTTCGGGAGTTAATTTTGGTTCTGCTTTAACAGGTGCCGGAGTTTGCATTACAGGCTTTTTCTCCTGGTTTACTGCAATCGGAACTTCTGTTTGCGTTTCCCTATTCATATAAAAAACAGTACCGCTAATAACCAATACCAACACAGTTGCTGCGATAGCCACCCATTCCATCAATGGTCTTCCGGTTTTAACCGGAGCAGCGACAGGGCTTGGCTGGTTGCGTTGCACCTTCATCACAGGTTTGCCTTTTGCCGGGCTCATTCTGGCCTCCAAACGGTCTTCGAACCCATCGAAATACCCATCTGGTGCCTGAAAAGGGGACGGTATTTTATGTTTGTTCACTTCCATGATTTCGTTTATAAGATGTTATTTTTATGAAAAGGTTTAAATTTCTCTTTTAAGAAATTCTTCAATTTTTCGAACTGCATGAAAATAGGAAGCCTTTAACGCACCCACGGATGTACCTGTAATTTCTGAAATTTGTTCATAGTTTAAGTCTTCAAAATATTTGAGCTGAAATACCAATTTCTGTTTATCCGGAAGGGTAAGCAACATTTTTTGGAGCTTTCGTTCAATCTCATCTCCAGACAAATAAGCACCGGAATCAATAAGTTTGGACAATTCGACATTAACTGCTTCCAAACTGGTATTGTTGCGTTTTTTACGCAACAGGGTTAACGCTTCGTTTGTGGCGATTCTATATATCCAGGAATACAGTGCGCATTCATTTCTAAAACTGCCCAGATTTTCCCAAACACGTATAAATGTGTTTTGCGCAGCGTCGTCGGTATCATCATGATCCAATAAAATTCTGCGAATGTGGTAATACACTTTTTCTTTGTACCGGTGAACAATTTCCATAAACACTCTATGGCGGTCTGTATTCGCCACAAAGGCAGCTACAAGCGCCGCTTCCGAAAAGTCGGAATAGGAAGTGTTTCTAACCGGATTTGTCAATTCGCGTAAAATTGGATTCAAATGAACTGCAAAAGTTTAATCTCTTAAAAAAGGTTTATGCAGATGTCCAATAATTCTATCACCTGAAACAACTTGCAGATGTTCAGAAATCAACCTTTTATTTCATTGAATTTATTCTCTTCTATTTCTTTTATTAGGGAATATTTTTCCAATGCCTGATGCATGGTGGCAAACCACCAGGGCGGAATTAACGCCGGTAATATCATACTGGCATAGCCTCCGGGTAAAACAGGGCCGTTTTCGGTTGTATTCAGAATATGGTATGGTTTCGATGGATAAAAATGATGATCCGCATGCCTGCTCAAATCAATCAGCATAAATCTGGAGACTTTTTTATCGCTGTTCCAACTGTGGTTGTATCCCACTTTTTCATCCGCATTTCTTATCAATCCGTAATGCTCGATGTAATTGACATATTCCAGCAGAAAATTAGCCACTATGATATAGAAAAAATATACCAGGAGTCCGGTTAAACCGCAGAAGGTACCGATTAAACAAAGTATCAGAAATTGAAGCAATAGGTTTAACACAATTTCATTTTGAAATGATATAGGTGTTTTTCCGACTTTCTGTAAACGATTCGCTTCTGAATCCCAGGCCTGAACCAATTGTTCCCACACTGTTCTCCACGCAAATGCATACAGGGATTCCCCTTTTCTTGCCGTTGCGGCATCTCTTGCCATTCCCACATATTTGTGGTGAATGCGCAGGTGGTGTACGTAAAAATAAATATTCCCTGAGATGGCGAGCATGTATTTTCCGGCAATCCGACTTTGAACATTCATTTTATGCACCAGTTCATGCGCAATTACAATTGCACCTGATCCGGCTTCCACCGCCGAACTCAGCGCTGCGGTCAATATAAAATACCCCTGCAGTTTGCCATTAAAAATGCCATAAAACAGGCTTGCAACCACTGCGGTATGTAACAACACATGGCCATAGAGTATGGCAGTGGGAAACGGGTCGGATTTGGCTGTATGTCCATTTGATCTGTCATTTCCTAGAAACACCTCCAGAATCCCAAGGATAACCAACGAGAAAATAAAATTTGCGAGTGTGAACCAGCCACCGGAGATGTTGCCTGCCAGCGCAAGAATTCCCGGTATCAGGCTAAACATGTATTTCAGATTTCGCTCCAATTCTACAAATTTACAAGACTCAGGGTTTCACCGAAAGTAATTCGTATTTTTGCAGTCCTGTTGCAGGATTAGCGCTTTCGCTCGAATTCTTTTCAAGAGATATTGAACAAACAGGATTTTTTTGTATTTTTGCAGCCCATTTCAAAATCATGAACCCGATCATCAAATCCATAACCCAGGAATATTTGAGAAACGATTTGCCCGACTTCAAGGCCGGCGACCGCGTTACTGTATTCTACAAAATCAAAGAAGGAAACAAGGAAAGAATCCAGCAGTTCCAGGGCGATGTGATTCAACGTCGTAACAGCGGAGTGGATGAAACCTTTACCGTTCGCAAAATCTCCAACGGAGTAGGTGTTGAGCGTATTTTCCCCGTTCACAGCCCTTATATCGAGAAGGTAGAAGTGAATCGCCTGGGTAAAGTTCGCCGTGCACGTATTTTTTACCTGCGCAAAACCATCGGCAAAGCTTCCCGTATTAAAGAAAGACGATCTTAATTTCGGATTATCCGGAAATAGAGAACGCGTGGCAACCCACGCGTTTTTTTATGGCTTTTTGGGTCGCAGCTTGTACCAATGAAAAGATCCGACTTGCTTTTCTTCCATCCATTCCCAGATATCGGAATATTCCTGTAACAATTCGGGGCGATCGGTAATGATACCATTCGCACCCCACTCTGTCCAACGTGCCATTTCTGCTTTTGAATCTTTTTCCTGATACCAGGGAAATCCCTTTGCATGCAAATAGTAAAAATAAACACAGCCTGTTTCATCCGGCCCAACTACATAGCGTCTGGCTGTGTCAGTAGTTTTTTCGGCCTGTTGTATAAATTCCGCATTGGTAAATCCGCGGGGCACTCGCCAGCCTGTTGGTTCCCAATTGCGATGCATTCGAATCCAGGACCATGTTAATGCACCAATAAACAGAAATGCGAACAGGTAGTTTTTACCTTGCGGAATGACTCTATTCGCTCCTACAGCCGCTGTAAGTACAATGAATGGCGCCATAAACAGGATATAATATCCATGTTTCAGAAACTGGCTTTGAAGAAGGAAATAGATAACAAATGCTCCAGCAAAGGTCCCGATTGCATAAATTCTGCTCCTTTTGGTCCGGAATAAAATAATCAGGCCCAATAGCAACAAAGGCAGCATCACGTAACCAACCCAGGTTTCAGGCACATCACTCCATGCATTCTGAAACCATTGACGAAAAAAAGTTGACACAGAATCCGGAATTCGCACATCATGCACAAATTCGTTCAGCCAGTCTTTGAAAGTCAGGTAACGCGCCCAGGCATACCATCCGGCGCAGGCTGCAGTTGTTAATAATGCAGTAAGAATGGAAGACCATAACCATCTGCGATTTTGAAAAACTCCCTTTTTAACGAGTTCTATTCCAAGTGGCACACCTGCTATTAAAAACTGCAATTTTACCATCCCGGCAAGCGTGAGTAAAATCGAAGCAAATAACCAATTAAATAATTCGGCTTTCGCAATCCAAAACCGAAAAAACAACCAACCCCACAGCATGAATGAAAGTGCCAATAAATCGGGAACAGCATTGATGCTGTGGTAATAAAATTCCGGAATTGCAATTAAAAATGCTGCAGAAAATAATGCAATTCGAGTCTCCGAAAAAAAGCTGCGCACCAATAAAAACAATCCGGAAATGGAGAAGAATGAAATGAACAAACTCCACCACCTGTGCGCGGTATGCGAAAATCCGGTGAGTTTGTAAATACATGCCAAACCGTATTCATAAAGCGTAAATGAGGGTCCGGTTACACCGGAAAATTTGTAACGTTTATCAATTCGCGGCAGCCAGATTCGCATATCCTCTTCTGCATAATTCCTCGCTACAGCAAGGGTATTGCATTGTCTCCAGACATGGGTTCCAACAGCAGGTAAATGCATGTATGGCAAATGCGAAATTGCCTGTATACAAAGCAACAAAACCAACCATTTCCATGGTTTAACTGCAGATATCCATGCACCAGAAAGTCTCACCAGGTATGGTCAATACAAATTTTTGGACCCTCTTTTGTTTCTCTTGTAATCAGGCTGAAATATCCCTGTGGGGTATCAGATGCACGCAACAATTTCCACCTTCCGGTAATATGTCCGTATTCAGAACCAAGCAATTCAGTGCTATCCAGTGTAAATTCCAATCTTCCCATTTTTTCTCTATTGGGATACGACCTCAGATACCTGGCCAGCGTAGAATCCCAGCCATAAGTGGTCCCTTTTTTGGTTATAAATTTGGTGTTGTTGGTATGTTCATAAGAACCCATAAATCCGGGAATATCTCCTTTATTCCATGCATCTTTTGAATCCATAACCATTTTTTGAATTGCCATTTTTCGCGAAGTTTCATGATTAGAACTACAAGCGAAAGCAATTAAAATAATACCAAATAATATTGCAGTTTTCATCCTTATTTATTTCCGGTAATTTGCCATTTAGTACCTAAGCTGATCACGTTGTGAAAAACACCGGTATTGTAAAAAATATTGGTGTTGTTGTTTGCAATGCGTATGCTGTTTATGCTGTATTGCATTTCCAAAAAAATGCGCCAGTCATCGGCAAGTTGATAATCTCCTCCAACACAGCCAAGTATGTTCACTTTTCTCATATCCTTCTGAAGATTTAAAATATAGGAATCGCGATCTTCCGCTTTTATCAGATAAGTAGTACGCATTCCTGCACTTACAGAAAATTTGTCCAGATACCAATGTATAAAAACGGGTATGTCCACCATTTGGTAAATCAGGTGAAATGAAGCATTACCCGGATTTTCGGGATCAAACGGACGTCGGCTGCCCCTAATGCTGAATGCAGCCCCGGTTTCATATGCAATATCCCCTTTTTTCATGGCACCCAGCCCCTGTCCTACCATGTAACCGGCTGTAAATCCAAATTTATTATATCCCGAAGCAGCATCGCCATCAATCTGACAGAAATTCGCTGCAGTTACCAGATATCCGAAAAATTCACCTTTGGTATGCTGGGAAAATGCACTACTAAAACAAAAAAAGGGAAACAACAGGCAAATTATTTTTTTCAGGATGGAGCGCATGGTATTAATTCGCCGGCAAGTTAAAGATTAACGTGGAAGTAGACTACATCATTGCCGGTTCCGGAATTGCAGGTTGTACACTGGCAGCAGAATTGCATCTGCGCGGATGCAAGCTGGCTATGTTTAGTATACAGGATAAAAACAGTTCCAGCAGAATTGCAGCAGGATTGATAAATCCAATTGTACCTAAAAGGGTAATTCCCGCCTGGAACGCTGAATTTATTTTCCCCGCCATCGAAAATTATTATCGACAACTGGAATTGCTCACAAAAGATACCTTTTACGATTCAATGCCCATGATACAAATTCATGGCTCGGAAAATGAGTTCCATCAATGGAAAATTCAAAGTGAAAAGAAAGATATGCAGCCTTTTCTCAGGAGTTTTCCGCCGGGGAGAATCCATGGTATAGAAGCGAGTTTCGGCTATTGCGAAGTGAATTTTTGTGGGCGGCTCGATGTATTAAAATTCTGTGAAAGCATGGAGAATTTGATGATGCAAAGGCATCATTTTCATCATTCCCTGGTAGATTATAATCAAATCATTTTTGAATCGAATTTTGTGAAATATGGAAATTTAAAAGCCAAAGGTATGGTGTTTTGTGAAGGCACTTCCATTGAAAACAATCCCTTCTTTTCCAATATTCCGGTGAATAAAAGTTGGGGAGATATTTTAGAAATATCGGTTTCGCAACATCCGGATCCGGGAATTATTTTCAAACAAAAACATTGGTGCATTTCAAAAACCAACGGCAATTTCTTGTGTGGAAGTAATTTTCTATTGGAGGAGGGAAACAAGGAAGATGTTGAATTAAAAAGTGAAGAAATATTGAATTCAGTAACCAAATGGTTTCCGGTTAAATCCCTTATATCATCGGTTCGGGGCGCCAGACCGGTGATGCCGGATCGCAGGCCTGTAATGGGTCGACATCCGCACTTTCCTGCACTCATGGTGTACAACGGACTGGGGACCCGCGGATGCAGTCTCAGTACCTGGCTTTCACCGTTACTTGCAGATCATATCACCTTAAATTCTGAATTACCCGAGGAGGTACGGGTAGAACGATTTCCATTCCATTCCAAATAAAAATTCAGGCAGGATATCACAAGCAGGATTATGGCATCCTCTCATCCAAAAATTGTATGAAATTTTCCATATCGCGAACCACTTTGCAATTTGCGGGCAATCGCAATTCCTTTTTCTTCACTATCTGGCTCCCGCTCAGCCAAACTTTGCTGTCCTGAAAAATTCTGGATAATGTGGTAATTAATACCTCGGTTGGAAGCTGTGGTTGCATGGTAGTTATGGTACAAAAAACCACATCGGGTTTGTGCAGTTTGAATATCAGATTCAGTTCATCCAAAGGGGTGGATGTACCGAGATATATTACTTTTTGACCGCGTTTCCGCAACATGTAATAGGCAAACAATAAACCCATATCATGATTTTCCCCATTTGGAACAAACAACAAATATTTTTCTGAATGAATTTTACGTGGAAAGCCCAATTGCTCAATTTCCACATACAGTCTTTGGCGAATGAGATTGGTTATAAAATGTTCGTGCGCAACATGGATAGTACCGGAAAGCCACAACACGCCGACATGGTGCATAAAAGGGAAAATCACCAGGGTCATGGTGGATTCCATTCCGAATTTCAATACACAAAGGGATAAAATGCGATTAAATTCTTCTTCATCAAATTCAAGCATTGCTTTTGTTAACGGCTGCAACTGACTTTCATGCGTATATTTTTTCTCGCTTATTTCCAGCGTTTTTGCCTGTACTTCTTTTCTGGACAATTTTGCAATATGGCTAATTTTAAAACCATGGTCATTCAGAATTGCCACATTCATCATGTACTTCAAATCTTCATCTTCATAATAGCGAATATTGGTATCTGTTCGCTTGGGAATCAGCATTTTATATCGCTGTTCCCAAATTCGCAGGGTATAGGCTTTTATTCCCGTTAAATTTTCAACGTCTTTAATAAAATACTTGTCTTTAAAATCTTTTTTAGAATTTTTCTGTTTATCCGCTGATGTATCTTCCATTTAATTTTTTCCTTAAATTTAACCACTCATGGCAGTAATAATGGTCACCGGTGCTACAGGTATGCTGGGCCGACAATTGGTACAAAATCTCCGGCAATCCGGCAATGATGTTCGCATTCTTACTACTAACATAAACAAGAAAGATGAAAAAGGAGCTGCTTTTTTGTGGAATGTTCGAGATCATTTTGTTCAACAAGGCGCATTGGATGGTGTTGACGTCATTATACACCTAGCCGGATCCAATATTGGCAAAAAACGCTGGACAGCAAAAAACAGGCAAAATATCATAGAAAGCAGATCGGAATCGGCAGATTTGCTTCGCGAAACCCTGGAGAAGGGTGGCCATAAAATCAGGCATTTTATCAGCATTTCAGCAACCGGCTATTATCCGGATCCCGGAAGTAAAATGTATACAGAATCTGATTTACCCGGCGAAGGCTTCTTGTCTAAGGTTTGTATGGAATGGGAAAAGGCCGCCCTCCGCTTTGAAAACCCCAATACCAAAGTAGCAATAATTCGGATGGCTCCAGTATTTTCCGCAACCGCTGGTTTGCTTCCTACCATTTCCATGACGAAAGGAATTCGCATCCTCCCCGTCCTTGGCAGCGGAAAAAACATCTGGGCCTGGATCCATATTCAGGATGCAGTAAATATTTTTCAATTTATTCTGGATCACCATTTAAGTGGGATTTACAATGCGAATGCACCTCAAATTACCTCGCAAAAAGAAGTACTTCATGCGATTTCAGGCAATCAATGGATATGGCACGCTCCGGTACCTGAATTTCTGTTAAAACTCTTTTTGGGAGAAAGATCCGCCTTACCATTAACTAACCAGAAAGTAAGCTCTGAAAAATTGCAAAAGCTGGGTTTCATTTATCAATTTCCTGAAATTAATTCTGCTATTTCAAATTTGTTTCATGCCAAATAATACTGCGTATTTTTGGTTTCGAAGGGATTTGCGAATAGAGGACAATTGTGGCTTTTACCATGCCCTTATATCCGGTAAAAAAGTAATTCCGGTGTTTATCTTAGATACCAATATTCTGGATGATTTGGAAGATAAAAGGGACAAAAGGCTGGCGTTTATTTTGGAAAAACTTCGGGAATTACAGGCAATTTTCCGCAGCTTTAAATCGGATATGGTTTGGGTTCATGAATCGCCTCTAACCGCATGGAAACAAATATTTTCACAATTCGGGGCAGGTGATATTTATGCCAATAGAGATTACGAACCATATGCCATAAAAAGAGATTTGGAGATTGCAGATTTTGCATATAAAAACAACTCACATTTTTTTGATTATAAAGATCAGGTCATCTTTGAAAAGGATGAAATTGTAAAAGACAACGGTTTGCCGTATACTGTGTACACCCCGTATAGCAAGAAATGGAAAACCGTATTTCATGCAAAAGATTTTAAAGAATTTCCATCACAATCTGAGTTGCATCAACTTCTCTCCAATCATTTCGCAGCAGTTCCTGCCATGGAGGATATTGGATTTATTTCCAATGAATCAAATATTCCTAAAATGAATATTTCAAACCATCAAATTCTGAATTATGTAGAAACCAGAGATTTTCCTGCAAAAGATGGTACCACAAAAGTGAGTACTGCCCTACGTTTTGGAAGCATCAGCATCCGATCATTATTTCGAAAAGCATCAGAAGTATCTCATTCTGAAAAATGGATGAATGAATTAATTTGGCGTGAATTTTATTCACAGATTTTATGGCATTTCCCTAATGTGGTCAATCAGTCATTTAAGCCCAGTTATGATAGAATTGTCTGGAGAAATAACGAAGAAGAATTTCATAAATGGTGCGAAGGGAAAACGGGATATCCCATGGTGGATGCAGGGATGAGGGAACTCCATGGCACTGGATATATGCACAACAGGGTACGTATGGTAACTGCAAGTTTTCTAACCAAACATTTGCTTATTGACTGGCGTTGGGGGGAATCTTATTTTGCCAGTAAATTATTGGATTATGATCTTGCCAGCAACAATGGAGGCTGGCAATGGGCCGCCGGCAGTGGCGTAGATGCAGCACCTTATTTCAGAATATTTAATCCTTCCTTACAGGTAATTAGATTTGATCCGGATAAATTTTATATCCGAAAATGGATTCCTGAGTTAAACAGTCCTGAATATCCGGAACCCATTGTCTCCCATGAATTTGCCAGAGAAAGATGTTTGAAAACTTATCAATCTGCATTAAACACCAGGTAACGTATTACCAGGAATTCAACCATTATTATTACGGAGTTTTTCATGCCCCAATTTTCATTTTTTCCCGGTTACGTACCAAACATTCATCGCACCTTTCCCTTTTATATTTAAGGTTCCATGCGTATGACAAATAAAGGATTCGCGAATTAATTCATAGGTTGCTTCACTTATCTGAATCGTTCCCTGATGTCCGTGCGATTCCATTCTGCTCGCAATATTCACTGCATCACCCCACAAATCATAACTGAATTTTTTCCTGCCAATAACACCGGCAACAACCGGTCCTGAATTAATTCCAATTCTAAATTCCAATTTATTTCCAAGAAATGTATTTGAATTCACATAATCGCGTATTTCCAGCGCCATTTCTGTTAATGCCAATGCATGGTCATTTCTGGAAACCGGCACTCCTGATGCAACCATATAACAATCCCCGATTGTTTTTATTTTTTCCAACTGGTATTTTTCAGTAAAGGAATCAAATTTGGAAAATACATCGTTGAGTAATTCTACCAATTGTGCCGGAGAAAGGGTGGAAGATAATGGTGTGAAATTTACAATATCCGCAAAAAGAATGCTCGCATTTTCGAAATGTTCCGCAATGGTGCGACTTTCTTTCTTCAATATCTGCACGATTTCTTTAGGTAGAATATTTAAAAGTAGCGATTCTGAACGGCTCTGAAACTGCTGTTTCTGTCCAACAAAATAATAAACCATAACAAATATAATTCCACCGACACCTATCAGGTTAATCATAAAAAACATGATGATTACGTTTTCTGGTAATATTTTTTCTACCTGTATGTAAGGCTGAATCGCAACGCAAATCAACAAGGTGACCACAAATCCGGCAAACCATATTCTGGCATGTTTCAGCGTATCAAAAAGCATAGCACCCAGAGGGCAGATTAAGGCCCAAAGAATTACTGCGCTTCCGTTAATCATCCCTCCCAATGCCACCATCAGCGCACCGGGCAAGAGTAAAATCAACAATAATTGGCTGAATCTAAAAAATTTGAATTTTTTGGTAATTCCAAATGCGATGATGCTTATGAGGGAAAAAGCGCAATAACTCAAAGGGATCCAGGCTGCTGTTATTGTGCCATAATAAATATACAAGAGTCCCCAACAAATGCCTGTAATCAGAAATGGAAATGTGCATAGTACCAGAAGCGCCTTTTGAAGGCGCGTATCCTCATCATCTTCCGGCACCGACCCGATGCGGGCAATACTGGAAATTATTTTGGTAAATATGTTCATTTGATCAAGCCATTAATGAACAGTATGGAGGATTATTAAAAGACATATAGTATTCATTCAAAAAGTAAAATTAACCTATACTTTAGAATTGAACAAACAGCAATGCCCTTCTTCTATTTATTTAATGACAAAACCAGCTTCACCATTGATATTCAAGATAAAATAATATCTTAATCCGTAAAGGTTATTTGTACCATTAATTTCCCTGAGGAATCTCAATTCTGAACACCGAACCCTGGTTCGGAATACTTTCCACAGATACTTTTCCACCCAGTCTTTCCACTTGTGTTTTTACCATAAACAACCCCACCCCTTTTCCGTCTTTTTCAATGTGAAATCTTTTATATAAACCAAAAACTTCATTGCCATGGCGGTTTAGATCAATGCCCAATCCATTATCCCTGAATTCTAAAATTACCTGCCCATTCTTTTGATAGGATTGAATTTGAATTACGGGTGCCAAATCCGGTTTGGAATATTTAATGCTGTTGGAAATAAGATTATAAAATATACTATAAATATAACTTTTAATAGAGCGCAATTCCTTTGCCATTTCAAAGTTACCACTGATGCTTGCATTGTTTTCCATTACCAGAGAATGAATACTTTCGGTAATGTCATCCAGCAATACCCTGAAATCCACAAATTCAAATTCACTTTTTAACTCTTTGTTAAGCTGTAAAATGGTATTTAAATCCTGAATCACGGTATCCAATTTTGCTGCAGCCTCACTAAGTCCAAGTAAAAGATCTGAAGTATCTTCTTCCGTATTCTCTCCTACCTGCAAAAGATTGGTAGCACCAATGATGTTGGCAACAGGTGCTCGTAAATTATGAGATACAATATATGCAAACTGTTCCAGGTCATGATTTCTGTGACTCAGGTCGTCGGTAATTTGCTCTTGCTGCATGTTCATTTCCTTTTGCTCAGTAATGTTCTGAATCGCAATCATAATCCCGTAAATTTCGCCCTGATTGTTGTCGATTCTGCAAACGCGCACATAATACCAATGCACCCTTCCATCGGGTTGGACATAATCAATTTCGTACTCAAACGGTTCCCCGTTAAATGCCTGTGGCAGCATTTTTTCCCAATATTCCCGCCCTGCAGGTGTTATGACTTCGAACAAGTTAATTTCTTTATTCTCTTCTAAGTGGTATTCCTGTTGTCCGAATTTCTTTGCCTCTTTGTTATATGTAATTACTTTTAAATTTTTGTCTAAAAGGATAAACGCAATATTGGTATTGTCCAGTATGGTATTTAAATGCGCTTCCGAAAGGCGCAACTGATTTCTGGAATGGTACAGATTACTTACATCTCTTGCGATTGCCAGAATCTCTTCGTTGTTCAATTTTTTCACATTGGCTTCCACATGGATGATTCTTCCATCTTTGGTAATCATCCGCCGCTCACTGAATTGTTGCTCGCCATTCATCAACCGGTCAAATGGAATCGGACGTGCATCCAGATCTGAGGAATCAATGAGTTCATGTACACTCATTTTTAGCAATTGTTCTTTGGTATAACCGAACAATTTACATAAACTGGAATTAACATCTAAAAAATTGCCTGTAAAATCCGTAATCATGATGGCGTCTGTGGCCTGCTCAAAAAGACTCTTGTACCGGCCTTCCTCCGCGCTACTGTCTAAATTCATCTTTGCGAAAAATAATAAATAAAATTGAAGCTGGCAAACAAAGAATTAATCTCCTGCAGATTGGGCATTGTTGTCCTGCAATTGAAATAAATCCTTCAAAATTTCAAGCGTTAATGGCTTGCTGATATATCCGGAAGTGATTTCATAAGCGAGCGATCGCAGACTGTCCCGAGGGTCAATGGAAGAAGAAACCAGGTAGATTTTAATCTTACGAATGATGGGATTAAAACTTTCCTTTAAAGCGTCCAGTACAGCAAATCCATTGAGCAAAGGCATGTTGATATCCAACAGCAATACAATATCCCGGTTGGTATATTCTGCTTCATTTAAATTCCGAATAAATTCCAATCCTGCAGCAGGTTTCTCGAAAGTCTGTACATCCGCTTCCCGGAATATTTTGCGTATGGTAATTCTGCTGATGTGGTTATATGCAACATCATCATCCATTACAATGAATAACGGGTTAACCGGATTTAGTGGTTCCTTTACCTTAATTTCTTTCATCTTCAAGGGGTATATTGAAGTTGTGCTGCCTGTTTATTTGGATGTGTTGTGACCAATGGTATAACCAATACGGCCCATCCCTCCTTTGGATGCAAAAATAACGAAAATGTTTTAAAAGTTAACTATCATGGTTCAAATCCGAACGGTAATATGAATTCCCGGGCATTTTTCGAATGAAAGATTCAGGAAAATAACCCATTTTTGGAAGGATTTTTCCAAGGAAGTACATACCTTGCTTACCATTTATATGTGTTCAAGTACATTAAACAAAAATTACCATTTCTGATAATATGGAACATCAGCATCATACAGGCCATCATATGCCGGAAATGAAAGGCCCCGATTCCCCCAATTCCCATTCAGATAAGGCACATACCGGACATAACCACCATGGCATGATCCAGGATTTTAAAAAACGATTTTGGATCTCTCTTGCCATCACCATTCCGGTATTATTGTTATCGGAAATGATACAAATGTTCTTTCATTTCCACCTCCATTTCTTTGGCGATACCTATTTGCTTTTCGCATTATCAACTATTGTTTTCTTTTACGGTGGATGGCCTTTTCTCAAAGGATTGAAGGACGAAATCGGCAATAGAAATCCGGGAATGATGACCCTGATTGGAATGGCAATTACGGTTGCCTATGTTTATAGTACCGCAGTAGTCTTTGGTTTAACCGGTATGGACTTTTATTGGGAACTGGCTACACTAATTGTAATCATGCTGTTGGGCCATTGGATTGAAATGAAATCGGTGATGGGTGCTTCACGCTCATTGGAATTACTGGTGGGAATGATGCCCGCAATTGCGCATAAAATTCATGGGACCCATGTAATGGATATACAGTTAGAAGAATTGGTACACGGTGATATGATTTTAGTAAAACCAGGAGAAAAAATTCCGGCAGACGGCGTAGTGATGGAAGGAGAAAGCTATGTGAATGAATCCATGCTCACCGGAGAATCCAAACCAAACAAAAAAAATGAAAGTCAGAAGGTAATTGGTGGCTCCATTAATGGATCCGGAGCTTTAAAAATACAGGTTTTACATACGGGAAAAGACAGTTATTTAAATAAGGTTATTTCCATGGTACAGGAAGCGCAACGGAGTAAATCCAGAATGCAAAACCTCAGCAACAGAGCTGCTCGCTGGCTCACTGTTATTGCCCTTTCCGCCGGAATATTAACCCTTGTGGTTTGGCTTATTTCGGGTAGGGAATTTTCATTTGCACTGGAGCGAATGGTAACTGTAATGGTGATTTCCTGTCCGCACGCACTTGGCCTTGCAGTGCCTTTGGTTGTGGCAATTTCCACCGCTGTTTCTGCCCAAAACGGATTACTCATTCGCAATAGAACCGCATTCGAAGCCTCCCGTAAAATCACCGCCATTTTATTTGATAAAACAGGTACACTCACCAAGGGTGAATTTGAAGTAACCCGTATAGAATCCTATCACCCAACATTCGGGGAGAACGAAATTCTGGAAATGGCAGCAGCACTGGAACAGAGTTCAGGCCATCCAATTGCATCCGGAATATTGAAGAAAGCGAAAGAATTGGACATTCAAATTCCTGAAATTACCGAATTCAATTCCATTCCGGGAAAAGGTATTTCTGCTCAAATTCTAAATAAAAAAGTTCAAATTGTTAGTCCGGGATATTTAACGGAATTTCAAATTGCCATTCCAAAAGACATACCATCCAATGCTGCAGAAACATTGGTATATCTGCTGGAAGACAATAATCTGATAGGAAGAATCGCTTTGGCAGATATTATTCGTCCGGAATCCTTAGCGGCAATTCAGCAATTTAAAGCAGACGGGATACAAGTGTGGATGGCCACAGGCGACAATCATAAAGTTGCAGAATCTGTAAGCAAAGAATTGGGTTTGGATGGGTTTTATGCCGAGGTTTTGCCACACCAGAAAGTGGAAATTGTAAAAAAGATGCAGCAGGCAGGTGAATTTGTGGCTATGACCGGTGACGGCGTAAATGATGCTCCGGCGCTGGCACAGGCAGATGTAGGCATTGCTGTGGGCAGCGGCACTGATGTTGCAGCAGAGACTGCGGATATCATTTTGGTGAACAGCAATCCGCAAGATATCTTAAATCTTATTATCTTTGGAAAAGATACTTACCGCAAAATGGTACAAAATTTATTCTGGGCTACTGCATACAATTCCATTTCCATTCCACTTGGAGCAGGAGTATTGTACACTTATGGCATTATGATGAGTCCTGCAGTAGGTGCAGTTCTTATGAGCCTGAGCACTATTATTGTAGCTGCAAATGCGCAACTTTTACATCGCAAATTCAAAAGGAGAATTGCGGTCCAAAAAAACTTACTTCATTCATGAAAAAAATTGGTTTTGTGTTTTTGTATATTTTTGTGTGTGCAATATTTTCAGGGTGCACCAGTGGCGGGAATTCTAATCAAATCACTTCCATAGATACAAATAAGCTACAGCCGGGAAATGAATATTATCAATGCGAAATGCACAAAGAAATTATATCTGATAAAGCAGGTAATTGCAGCAAATGTGATATGAAACTCATTCAAAGAAAGAAACAATGAAAATAAAATTGAAAATGACAAAATTGGTATTTTTAACTGCGCTTTTTGGCTCTGCCGGATTATTTTTATCCATGGTTTTCGGTCCGTCGAGTTCCGGCGCCCCTGCTTCACATACCGGCGCACCAGGAGAACAAACCTGCGCTGTTTCCGGCTGTCATGACGACAATGCATTAAATTCCGGCACCGCCAAATTGAACATTGATGCAGGAAATATCAGCAATTATATTCCGGGGAAAACATACCCGATAAAAATTCAAATTCTCGATGCCGGTATCCAGCGTTTTGGTTTTCAGATTACGGCTTTATCGCTTTCCGAAAATAAAAATATAGGTAAATTATTGGTTACAGATGTATTGAAAACACAGTATATGAATAACCTTGTCGAATATAAAGACAGGGAATATATCACCTACACATTTAACGGTACAGATGCATTAGAACCAGGAGTTGGCGAATGGGTGGTCAATTGGAAAGCACCTTCAGAAAATCTGGGACCGGTAATTTTTTATGTGGGTGCTGTTTCTGCAAATGACAATGAAAATGACAAAGGTGATTTTACATATACATCTCAATTAACCATTAACGATAGCAAATAAATATTATCATGAAAAAGATTTATTTTTTATTTCCGGTATTTATTCTATTCTGTGGTTTCGCAGTTTTAGGAACTTATAAAACTTCCGGCGGGCACCCTTCCAGCACCGGAGCACCCGGAGAAGCTACCTGTGCAAATGCCCAGGTGGGCTGCCATCAGGGGGCATCCTTTACGCGCGACAGCACAAATTTGGTAAATTCTTTACTTTTTTCAGGCGGGCAAACTTACTCTCCTGGTAAAACTTATACGATAACCGTAAAGGCCAATAAAAGTGGAATCGAAAAGTTCGGTTTCGAAATTGTCGCCTTAGCTAAAAACGATTTATCCAATGCCGGAGCATGGACCATTACAGATGCTAATAGAACCCATATCATCAATGGAACCGGTAGTCTTGTCAGCCGCAAGTACGTTACACACAGCACCAATGGCACTCCGGCTGTTTCCACCGGATTGGGGCAATGGTCTTTCGATTGGACAGCGCCAACAACCAATATGGGTGACATCACATTTTATTACTGCACCAATTGCACCAATAACAACAATGCCAGCAATGGAGAACAGTTATTTGTTTCCAATTATACCATTAAAATGGAATGGCCAGCAGGGATTGCGGTAGTGAAAGATAAAAAAATGCAGGTTCATTATGATAATGAAAATAGAATACTACAAGTTCGTTATCATTTAACCAGCGCATCATCTGCCAGTATTCATGTATTCAATTCAGAAGGAAAAACGGTTCAGAAATTTGATGCAACTGCCAAGGAGGCGGGTTATGTAGAAGATGAATTTGAATTAAAAAACACACTTTCCAAGGGTATTTATTTGGTAAATCTGGAAATTGGTGGAGAGAAGATTACGGAAAAGATTTTGGTAAATTAGGTTAAGAAGGCTACTGGCCATTGGCTTGGATGCGTTTCTCTGAAAGTTTGAGGTTCTTCATTTTGAAATGAAAAAATGAAGAAATGAAAATAATGAAGAAATTAATTCAGATAACTGAAGACAAATTGTTCAGCTACAAAATTTAATTGCCACGAATTACACGAATAACACGAATTAAATACAAATCCATTTTTCGTTTATTACGGTGAAAACGACAAGTCATGACTTGTCGTTATGGACGACCACTTACATTTGAAAACGACAAGTCATGACTTGTCGCTACGTGCAATTAACCTTTGACATTTGTTTTCTCGGTTACTCGGTTACTTTGTAAACAAAGTAACTTTCTATTCCAATGTTCTTTTGTAACTTCGCCAAGTTGAAGTTTTTCACGGTCATATTCAGTATCTATTTTGTGGCGCTTTCCAGCATCCCATGTACCGATTATGCCGGCTGTAGCAGCGAAGAAACCACACATTCCGTTTCAGGATCCTGCAATTCCGATGATTCCCACCATGGAGAATGTTCCCCTTTTTGTTTGTGTTCCTGCTGCGGAATTACCATAGCCTTATTTTACAATTCTTATTTTCCGCCTTTGGAATATAAATTTTCGGATACACCTTACCTTTTAAGGGATGTAACATTTAGCTCAGTAGAGCCTGCCAATATCTGGCATCCGCCCAAAATTTCCTGATTTTATATTTCAAAAAAAACACATCTAGTGCGTGCAGCACTGTGTTTTCCTGTATGGTTTTATTTCTGCACTTTGTATTTACCGAAATAAAATATGTTAGAAAAGATCATTGCGTTTAGCATTAAAAACAAACTCTTAATCGGGCTATTTATTATAGCCCTGGTAATCTATGGCTCGTTTCAATTTACCAAACTGCCCATAGATGCCGTACCGGATATTACAGACAATCAGGTGCAGGTTATTACTACGGCTCCTTCATTTGGAGCTCCCGATATCGAGCGTCTGATTACGTTTCCCATAGAACAGGCCAATAGCAATATTCCCGGTTTAAAAGAAATACGCAGTTTTTCGCGTTTTGGATTGTCTCTTATAACCATTGTTTTTGAAGAGGATGTAAATGTTTACTGGGCACGCCAACAGGTAACCGAACGGTTAAAAATCGCCCAGGAGCAGATTCCCAAAGGTATTGGTACTCCGGAACTGGCACCAGTAACTACGGGTCTTGGTGAAATATACCAATACGTAATTCGCGCCAAACATGGTTATGAAGCAAAATACGATGCAACGGAATTGCGCACCATACAAGATTGGATTGTGCGCCGGCAGTTGCTGGGTGTGCAAGGTGTAGCAGATGTGAGCAGTTTCGGAGGCAAATTAAAGCAATATGAAATTGCAGTAGATGCCAATGAATTAAAATCGTACAACATCACCATTAACGACGTATTTACGGCATTAGAAAAAAACAATGAAAATACAGGTGGCGCATACATAGAAAGACGCTCTACCGTTCTGTATATCCGTAGCGAAGGGCTTATAGGGAATGAAGACGACATCCGGAATATTGTTGTAAAAAACACAGAAAATGGAACACCGTTATTGATTAATGATGTTGCTGAAGTTCGGATTGGAAGCGCTATTCGTTACGGCAGCATGACTTATAACGATGAAGGAGAAGCCGCCGGCGCTGTGGTAATGATGCTCAAAGGCGGCAATAGCAGTGAAGTAATAAAAAATGTAAAAGACCGAATTATACAGATTGAAAAAACACTGCCTCAGGGGGTGGAAATTGAACCATTTCTGGATAGAAGTAAAATGGTGAATCAAGCCATTGGAACTGTTTCTAAAAATCTAATGGAAGGTGCATTAATTGTCATATTTGTTTTGGTATTATTTCTCGGAAATTTCAGGGCAGGAATTCTGGTTGCATCCGTTATTCCTCTTTCCATGCTTTTTGCTATCATTTTGATGAATTTATTTGGCGTAAGCGGGAATTTAATGAGTTTGGGGGCACTGGATTTCGGACTTATAGTAGACGGTGCGGTAATTATAGTGGAAGCTGTAATGCATGGAATTACACAAATTAAAAAATCTTCTTTCGGACAATTAAACCGAAATGAAATGGACCAAGAAGTAAAAACTTCTGCAAGTAAAATGATGAACAGCGCAGTATTCGGTCAAATTATTATTTTGATAGTTTATCTGCCTATTTTCTCATTGGAAGGAATTGAGGGTAAAATGTTTAAACCAATGGCTCAAACAGTAGCATTTGCCCTTTTGGGTGCATTTATACTTTCCCTAACCTATGTGCCGATGATGTCTGCACTTTTTCTAAAAAGAAACAAAACTCATAAACGCAATATCTCCGATAAACTCATGGACTTTTTCACGAAAATCCATCAAACAAATCTGAAAAAAGTATTGAGATTCCCCAAAATTACCATTGCTGCATCTCTGGGATTGATGGCAATATCCCTGTTCGTTTTCAGCAAAATGGGAGGTGAGTTTATTCCAACTTTAGAAGAAGGAGATTTTGCAGTAGAAACCAGAGTATTGGCAGGAAGCAATATTGCTACCACTTCTGAAGCTTGCTTGAAAGCAGCACATATTTTAAAAAATAAATTTCCTGAAATAAATAAAATTATCGGGAAAATTGGAAGTGGTGAAATCCCTACAGATCCAATGCCCATGGAAGCCGCAGATATCATGATAATTCTGAAGGACAAAAGCGAATGGACATCCGCAGAAACCTTTCCGGAACTCGCTGAAAAAATGGGTAAAGCCCTGGAAGATCTTCCCGGTGTAACTTTTGGATTTCAATATCCTGTAGCCATGCGATTCAATGAACTTATGACAGGAGCAAAGCAGGACGTGGTTTGCAAAATTTATGGGGAAAATCTGGATTCCCTTTCCAAATATGGAAATATTCTTGGTGATTTGGCCGGAACTATCAACGGGGCCAAAGACATTTATGTGGAAAGTATCACAGGACTACCACAGGTAATTATTCAATACAAAAGAAATATCATGGCACAATACGGTTTAAATATATCAGATGTAAACAAGGTAATTAATACTGCATTTGCAGGACAGAGCAGTGGGCTGGTGTTTGAGGATGAAAAAAGATTTGACCTGGTGGTGAGACTTGCAGGTGAAAACAGACAACAACTGGAAGATGTACAAAATTTATTAATTCCAACAGCTCAGGGAACTCAAATTCCATTGTATCAGGTTGCAAGCGTCAATATTCAGGAAAGTATCAATCAAATTCAAAGGGATGATGCAAAACGCAGAATTATTGTCGGCTTCAATGTCCGGGGCAGGGATGTTCAAAGTATCGTCACTGAATTACAACAAAAAGTAGGAACAAACGTGCATCTTCCATCGGGGTACTACATCAAATACGGAGGCACTTTCGAGAACCTGAATGCAGCAAAAAAACGTCTCGGAATTGCGGTGCCAATCTCACTAATCCTTATTTTTATTTTGCTATATTTTGCATTTAATTCCGTAAAACAGGGATTGTTAATTTATTCCGCAATTCCACTTTCTGCAATAGGAGGTATTCTATTTCTCGCCATGCGCGGCATGTCATTCAGCATAAGTGCCGGTGTAGGTTTTATTGCACTTTTTGGAGTCGCTGTTTTAAACGGAATAGTATTAATTGCCGAATTTAACCGAATTAAAAATGAAGGAGAATCGGATACCATGCAAATAGTATTACAGGGCACCAAAATGCGATTGAGGCCGGTTTTGATGACGGCATTTGTCGCCTCCATGGGATTTTTGCCTATGGCACTCAGCCATGGTGAGGGTGCGGAAGTACAGCGACCCTTAGCCACCGTGGTAATAGGTGGTTTATTAATCGCGACATTTTTAACTTTATTTGTTTTGCCTGTGTTATACATTCTTTTTGAAAAAGGTTTCAAAGGTAAATTCAATGAAAATGCGAAAGTTATTACTGCGGCCTCTTTGTTAATTACCGGTATATTTTATTCCGGCTCTATTCATGCACAACAGGCGATATCCCTGAATGCTGCAATAGATACTGCAATTCAAAACAATCTGTTGGTTCGCAATGAAAAGTTGAAGTCAGAATACCAGAACAAATTAAAAGAGGCTTCTTTAGATATTCCTCAAACCAATATTACCGGGGAATACGGTCAGATTAACAGCATCTATAAGGATACGCGTATCGGTATTTCTCAAAACTTCAGTTTTCCTGCTGTTTATACCAGGCAAAGATTATTACAGAATGCAATTTATACAAGCAGTATTCTGGATGTAGTATTGCGGGAAAACGAACTAAAAAAACAAGTTAGTAATACCTATTATTTGTTACTGTATGTGATGCAAAAACAAAAATTACTGATGCAAAGCGACAGTATTTTCTCTCACTTCCTGGAAAAATCCAATCAACGCTTTGCGAAGGGGGAAAGTAATATTCTCGAAAAAATAACGGCAGAAACTCAACGCGGAGAGATACACATCCAACTCAAACAGGTTAAAAACGATTTAGAGACCCTTCAGTTGCAATTTCAACTATTGTTGAATACCAATATTCAATTTACACCAGAAAATGCGCCCATGCGGCTTCCATTTTTGATTTCCCCCGAATTTCAATCTGAAAATCATCCCTTCATTCATATTCTGGCACAACAAAAACAAATTTCAATGGAGAATACGAGGGTGGAAAAATCCAGAATGTTGCCGAATTTATTTATTGGATTCAGCAATATGAGCATTCAGGGCACAGGTGCCGACAATATATTTTATTCCAGATCCTATCGTTTCAGTTCTGTACAGATGGGATTGGGAGTTCCTCTGTTTTATGGATCTCAGAAGGCAAAGATTCATGCTTCCAAAGTTCAGGAATCCATTGCGCAAAACAATTACAACCAGGGATTAAAAGAGTTAAGAACCGGATATGACATCTACTTTAAAAAATACCAAAACCAATTGCAGGTTGTAAATTATTATGAGGATACAGCAATAAAAAATGCAGATATCATCATGCAAACTGCACACAAACAATTTGAAAATGGAGATATCAATTATATGGAATGGACCATGTTGGTACTTAATGCTACTGCCATACGAAGCAATTATTCAGATGCATTAAGTGAATTAAACCAAATCGCGATACAACTTCAATTTTTCACCAATAATTAACAAATACAATGATCAAAATAAATATTCTGATTCCATTTATAACCATACTTGCTGCATGCGGGAATCAAACAGCGAAGGAATCTGTAGCCGAAGCTCCGGCTGATGAAACCACGGTAGTCCTCACTGCGGCACAACTCAAAAATTCGGATATTCAGGTGGGAAAAATTGAAATGCGAAACATTTCTTCCCTGTTAAAAGTGAATGGCAAAATTGAAGTTCCACCACAAAATATGGTTTCAGTAAGTGTGCCTTTGGGCGGATATCTCAAATACACCAAACTCCTGCCGGGCATGCATATTGGCCGCGGAGAAGTGATAGCAACCATGGAAGACCAGCAGTACATACAACTGCAGCAGGACTACCTGACGGCCAAAGCCCATTTTAGTTCCATTGAAGCCGAATACATCAGGCAAAAGGAATTAAATGCGAGCAAAGCCAGCAGTGACAAAGTTTTCCAACAGGCCCAAACAGAATATATATCTCAAAAAGTATTAATAAAATCATTAGAAGAAAAACTCAAACTCATTGGAATTCAAACCAACAACCTGAATGAAAATACTATTTCACGAAGTATTCAGATTCACTCTCCTATTGATGGTTTTGTATCCTCTGTAAAGCAAAATATTGGAAAATATATTTCGCCAACCGATGTGTTATTTGAATTGGTAAACCCTGCTGACATTCATTTGCAGCTCACCGTATTTGAAAAAGATCTGTACAAAATTCTGGTGGGTCAGAAATTGGTTGCGTACAACAATACCCAACCCGAGAAAAAATACAATTGCGAGATCATTCTCATAGGCAAAGATGTTTCACAGGAGCGAACAGTTCAGGTACAATGCCACTTCGATGCGTATGACAAGGCTCTGATTCCGGGAATGTATATGAATGCTGAAGTGGAAGTTTCTACCAATTCAGCCCTTGTGATTCCGAATGACGGTCTGGTGAGATTTGAAGGTAAAGAATATGTATTTATTGAAGAATCCAAAGGAAGATATAGCATGCTCGAAGTGAATACCCAAAATTCAGAAAAAGGATTTACCCAAATTACATTTGTAAATTCAAACGATAATTCTGACAAGAATTTTGTTTTAAAAGGTGCTTATACCCTACTCATGAAAATGAAAAATTCCGGGGAAGAGGAATGAGCATTTATTTCACTTTATCCAGTTGCATTCCACAAACGGAACAAATCCCCGGAGAATTGCTTCCCCCGCCTTTGCACTTCATCGGGCACATATAAGTAAAGTCATTTCCAGCGTCATCACATTTCAAATCTTTTTTTGTAAAAAAACGATAGGATAAACCCATGGTAAATTGCTGTTGAATTCCAATTTGCGTTCCTTGTACTTTTTGATACAGGGGAACTTCAGCAAGGCCATAAATGGTGCAGGTTTTGTAGGAATAACTAAATTGCGGAATCAGCGATATTTTTTTACTTCCGGTTGAATTCACATCCACATTATACAATGCGAGCACATCCACATTTTCATTATACCTCATTTTTTGAACCCATTCCGCATTGCACTGCAGCGTAATTCCCAGTGAATGCATAAATGTTCTGCTCACAAATACATTCACTGCAGTAAAATCACCAAACTTCTCCCCCAGTGCGTTCCAGCCTTTTTTTATGTACATGGAATTTGCAAAAAAACGAATATTTTTTGGCCAGCCACTATGCATATAAAACAAATAAAACAGTACATCCTGAGATCCATTGGTGGGCTGAACCAAGGGAGGTGAGATGGTAAAATATTGCCTGCCTGTTGTGGGATTAGTGAATACTACATGTGAATCATTGTACTTTCCCAACGGAATCTTATAGCCCAATCCAATAGTAAGTTCATCGTGCTTGTCAAGACGTTTCCGGTTCAAAATATCATAACGCGGAAAAATAATCATATCCCCGAATCCCGAAGATTGTATTTTACCAGCGGCATTTAATTCTGTTTGGGTTTTATTCAAATAATAACCACCTTCGAGGGAAATGGTAAGGTCTTTGGTTATACCATACGCAACCCGATTATATAGATATTTGCTTGAAAAACTTTGAAATAATGGTGAAGATTCGCCGTTTCCTGTAAGAAATTTATCGCTGTAAATATATTGTAAACTGCTGGCCAATTCCATTTGATGTTGAGCCAATACGCCCTGAGAAGCGTTGCCGGCAATGGGACTTCCACTCCCCCCTGAGCAACAGCCCTGAGAATGCAATAATGGATAATTTGCTAAAAAACAGAAATGAATAGCGAAGAATTTCAAACACCTCAATCTCATTTTCACCATTGCTAATATTTAAAAATGATCCGGCTTCATCATGGAACTACAAGTCTGACTTGATTTTTACGGGTACCTGATTCAACATATACGGTATATAATCCCGGAGAAAGGTCCGACAAGTTTAATTCATATTTTAACGTACCAGAATACTGCTGTAACAATTGAATATTCTTTTGCATATTTCCGGTTAAATTGTAAATAGAGATAGATACATCTGAACTTTCATCCAAATTGCATTCCATACAGGTTTTTCCTGAAATAGCAGGATTTGGATACAAAATGAATTCCGATTTTGTCCGTAAATCTTTAGTACCAGCAACTGCAAGTGCATTGTCGATGGCAGTATTTAAAGTGGTGGTAGAAAGGCTGCCATTGTTGTTTAAAAAAACTTTATGGCCGTGTCCGCCAACTACGATGGTTTTGGGCATCCCTGCACTTCCGTAATCCGACATTTTTACATCTGTTCCAGAAAATGAAGCAGTGTAGTTGATGCCATTGGAAGAAGCCCAGGTATTCAATGTATTGCAGGTTGTATTTCCATAATCATCAACCAGATAAAATTTTACTTTATCCGGATGCGATGACGCATAGTCTGCAAGCGCAGTTGAGGCGGCCAATGCCGGTGCAATACAGGTTCCACAAGGCATTACCCAGCAGATGATAACTACTTTACCATCATTGAGATCTTCAAAAAGGACATGGCTTTTGCCAGCGCAGTCGTTAGCGGTAAAATCGGTTGCGGTAGTTTGCCCTGTAAGCGGCAATACAGCGGCTAACAGGCATAAAATTGAAAGTAAAATCTTTCTCATATGAATGGAATGGTAAAGTTAGCAAAAATCCGCCAGTTTCAGAAATGACCAGAGACATATAAAAAAATGCAATTTGTTTTACTTCACACTATCCAACTATCGCGTTGTGGCTTGAAATAGCCGTATATATACTAAAACACTTAAAGGAAGCTAACCCACTGTTTATCAGAGCATTATATTTTTAATTCCATCATTCATTCACCCTTCATTTACACTATTCCATCACTTTGCCGATTGATATTCTTCCTCCGGTATTATAGTTTTTTCACGCTTCATGATACCATAAGTCATGGTCAAAATGGAAATCACTATTACTTGAATTACAAGGGATTTGTTTACAAGTGGAAGATTTTGACTTGCGGGTATGGACAAGAATAAAAGTATGGTAATTAGTCCCTTTGGTGAAAGAAACAAAAGTGGGTTTACCGGCATTTTCATCCACCTGAGAATGCCCCATCGTATCAGCAATCCAACCACTACGATCATCACAGCCCATGGTAAAGTATTCAAATTCATAATTTCATTTAAATTCATCATAAATCCGAACATCATAAAAAACAAAGTGCGTATCAGAAAAGTGGCTTCAATAGTAATTCTCTTAAATTTTTGAACTTCCACATCCAACTTATGCGGTCGCAAACGCTTAATCCAGTTGAACTTTTTGAATACCTCCAGGTTTCCCAGAAAAAGACCAAATACAAGAATAAAAACCAAACCAGGCAGGTGGTATAATTTAGATAAATAATAAATCAGAATAACCAATAATATTATTGGAGTGAATGTTACATGGTGCTTAATCCGACTCAAAATAAAAGCCAGACCAGCTACGGCCAGAAATGAAATGACGATGATTAACAACAATTGAATAAAGAAATTACCAAATGATCCTGCATCTATGGTTTCATTGAGAACAATAAAATTGAAAAATAAAACACCCAATATATCAGACAAACTACTTTCATAAATAACAGTTTGCCTGTTTTCAGATTGTAGCCCGCGTGAGCTGGGAATGGCGATAGCGCTGCTGACCACACATAATGGAATTGCATTGGCCAGGGCAATTTTGAACTCCACGTTTTGGGTAAAATGAAGTAAATACGCCAGAAATAATGACATAACCAACAAAGAAATAACCGCAATAATCGCTGACTTTCCAATCATTGGAAGTTTCGATTTATGCAGTTCCAACTCCAGAGAACCTTCCAGAACAATCAAAATCAACCCTATGGTACCAAATACTGACAGCAAAGAGGATAAGTCAGGCACAGCAATATGCATCATCCCCATACTTTGACGCACCAACCAACCCAGTAACAACAGAAAAAGAACAGTGGGAACTTTGGTAATGGCCGAAGTAATTTCAAACAGGTATGCCAATAACAACAGCACACAAATAAAAATGATAATGGTCGTGGTCATATTTTATGCAAAACTTTTACGAAACATAATACAGCAAATTTCATGCATAACTCTAAAATTCATTTTTAGATTTTGCTTTTTACAAAATAATCATTTATGCAAATTACTATATTTCAACTATTTAGTACAATAATCAAGATACTTATTAATAAATTATTCAAGAATATTTAATTAAGCACTTACTCAAATCGTGCGTATTTAAGAAATAATTCTATACCGAATGAAGTAATTCTGCCTGAATAAATCGAATGACTTCATTTTCCAACTTTAAGATGGTAATTTGATAATTATTTACTTTAATTATTTCTTTTTCTTTTGGTAATCTGCCAATTTTATTTAGAATCAAACCGCTCATGGTATTGTACAAATCACTCACCGGGAAAGGGTCAGGTACAATATCATTGATATCATAAATGGAAGCATTGGCATCAATTTTAAAAATATTTTCACCTAATTTTTCTACCAATGGCAATTCGGAATCAGATTCATCCTGGATCTCTCCCACCAATTCTTCCAATACATCTTCCAGTGTAACTAATCCTTCTGTGCCGCCATATTCATTTACAACAATGGCCATTTGGCTGTGTGTGCGTTGAAATTCCTTTAATAAAGTCCCCAGGTTTTTAGTCTTGGGTATAAATGAAACCGGTTTTATGATTGTTCGAATATCAGTTGTGGTATTCTTTCTCCCGACTAACAACAATTCCTTGAGAAAAATAACGCCAATAATATTATCCATAGAATTTTCATAACAGGGAATTCTGGAAAAATTCTCTTCTATTATTTTATCCAACATCAAATCATTATAATTTAATACGTCAATTGCAATTATTTTGGTTCTGGGCACCATAACCTGAAAGACTTTGCTTTCCGAAAATTGAAAAGCATTTTTAATAATATCATAATCGGTCTCACGTATTTCCCCCGATTCTTTTCCTTGCTGGATCAGATACTTTAATTCATCCGAACTATGTATTTCAGAGTGATTCGCTCCATGTAAGCCAAAAATGCGTAAAACAAAGTTTGAAACCCCATTGAGTATCCAAATGAAAGGCCGGCATATTTTGTAAAAGAAATGTAAAGGATAAGCAATTCCCATGGTTGTTTTTTCTGCATATTGAATTGCCAAAGACTTAGGTGCCAATTCGCCAAAAATAATATGAAGAAAGGTGATAATGGCAAAAGCAACGGGTACCGCAATAGAATGGGAAAGTTCAGGGCTCAACTCAGAACCCATGGAAGCAGCGGCACTGATCAATATTTTTGAAACCACCGGTTCACCAATCCATCCTAATCCCAAGCTGGCCAGGGTAATTCCAAACTGGGTGGCAGCAAGATAACCGTCGAGGTGGTTCACAATATGCTTTGCAATTATTGCAAAACGATTCCCTTCGCGTATTTTAAGTTCCAATTGCGATTCGCGCACCTTGACAATGGCAAATTCCGCTGCTACAAAAAATCCATTGAGCAGCACCAGTAGTAAAGTTATGAGCAGTCCTGTTAGCATTGATTTGAGTTAAGGCAAATTTAATTTAAATGTGCCTTCTCCTGAAATAACTTTTTTTATTAAATACCATCAAGTGTGGCTTGGTTTGAATCCACTTTTCCTGATGTTTTTCAATGATTCATTGCGCGATGTAACCATTGAGGTGGAACGAAACTGCCAGGTTTGATCCGGCAAAGTATTCAACATTTGTAATATGTTATAAATTCCAAATAAACATGGATTGAAAGAATTTGGTATCAATTCAAAGACAAAGAAATTGTAAGGAATTATGGTATTCTGCGACTACATGGTTATTAACTTCATGAATTCACCAAAAACAAGCAATACCAGAAAAATTTTCCTTGCGCTTTTATCCATGATTATAATAGGTGTATCCGCAGGATTATACATATACAACATGCCCCCGAGAGATGTTGTAAATTCAGGTGCTGATTTATCTATTCATGCCGGCAAACTGGTAAATGAATTTCTAATGGATGGGGAGGCTGCCAATGGCAGGTATTTAGCAGAAGACGGAGATAGCAAAATACTGCAGATTTCAGGAAACGTTTACGAAATATCAGAAGATTTGGAAGGTATGAAGGTAGTAGTACTTCGTGACCAAAGTGATAAGGCTGGTGTGTCCTGCACATTTACAAAGGCTACGAATTCAGAATTAGCAGGTTTAAAACCAGGTATGAAAGTTACCATTAAAGGTGTAATTCGTTCCGGTGCCAGTTATGATTCTGATTTGGAAATGTACGAAAACGTGATTCTTGAAAAATGTAACCTAATAAAATAAATATAAATGAAAAAAACAGTTCCAATCCTTGCATTATTGATTCTTTCAGGTGCCATTTTTTCTTTTACCACATTTCAGGAAAAACGAACAAGCACCAAAAATCATATCTATTTTTTTTCACACACGGATCTCGAAGACATCCAGGCTAACAATTACAAAGCAATAAGTACACTGGATACAAAAACGGGTGAAATCGTCTATTCCATCCCGATGCAGAGTTTTGAGTTCAAGAAAGCTCTGATGCAGAAGCACTTTAATTCCAAAGATTTTCTTAACACCAAAACTTATCCCAAGGCCAAATTCGTTGGAGGAATAACGAGCCCGGAAAATATCCATTTCTCCAAGAACGGCATTTATCAGGTTTCAGTTACCGGAACTATGACGATAAAAGGTATCAGCAAAAGTATAACAGAAACCGGCAGCATTGAAGTTAAGGGAAATTCAATTTTGGTAACCAGCAAATTCAAACTGGTACTTGCCGATTATGGAATTACTTTCAGTAAAGGCAAACCTTCAACCAATGTGGCAAAAACCGTAGATGTTAGCATAACATCGGAATATTAAGCATGACGAACATCCCAAAACCAATTAAAATATACGGCCCCATTTTTGACTATATGTCATTTCTGGTTTATATGCATGATTTAGCAGAAAAGCATCAAACCTCGGGGAACCTCACGAGCGCTGCACGTGTGGATTTCACAAAACTGAATTATTCGCGAATTAAAAGAATGGATCAACACCTGGATATTTCTGATGCATTAATAACTGAAACAATGTCAATTAATCGCATACAGAAATGGTATGTAATTACGGAATCCTGGTGTGGAGATAGCGCTCAGGTATTACCAGTAATTGGAAAGTTATCTCTGTACAATAATGCGATGATAGAACTCCATATACTTTTACGCGATGAAAATCCGGAATGGATGAATTTTTACCATACGAAAGGAGCACTTTCCATTCCAAAGCTGATCATAAGAGACTATAAAGGAAACGACCTTGCCACCTGGGGACCAAGGCCTTTACCCGCTCAAGAAATTCTGTTAAACTGGAAAGCGAAACCAGAAGAAATGAATCACGAGGAATTTGAAATTAAACTACACACCTGGTATGCCCGGGATAAAACAATAACGGCTCAGCAAGAACTGTTAAACACTATCATTTCCATTAAGTCTTTAGATAATGAACGGCAAAATGAACGCGAAATTGAGAATAAAAAAACATTTATTGTTTAATTCCATAAGCAGGCATGTGAAAACTTTAACCGCCTGCTTCCTTGCTTGGTTTCTATTCTCATTCTCAAATTCATCTCTCGTATCTGAAAATGAATGTTTACTTTTCAAAGTCTCGCGGAGTAAGGACAAAAACCAGATTTTATATTCGGTTAATCAAGATCGGAAAGGAAAGATACAAATTGCAAACCCTATTGATATTTATTGGATAAAATATGATAATGGCGGAAAACGTGAGGCTTTAACCTGGATACAGGAAAAATATGCATACGGGTTAACGTACCTAAAAAAAGATAAAGAAATGGTCAAATTTAAATTCGTATCCTACCCAAAACGAGAGTTGACATTAAAAAGAATAGGCAAATCAGGGTTTCGCATATTATGTCAAATTAATGGTTCTATTGCAGAATTAAAGAAGATATATGTAAAAATTACCGGAGGAACTTTTTGGGTTCCAAAAGTAGAATATGTAGAGATTTCAGGATTCACCTATTCGGGTAAATCTCCAGTTTCAGAAAAGATTATACCCAATTGAAAACTGAAATGGAATTCGAATCCTTTCATAATTTTCCGCGTCGAAATAATTTTATTCCAAGTGAAATTTATGGGGAATATCTGCCGTCCATGGAAAGCATCCATTCGGACCCCATTTCCATAGGAATCGCTGTAGCTTGGCCGGAAACACTCTGCAAGCAAGCCGGTTCATGGTACGATTTTATATTGAAAAGAATTGGAATAAATGAAAATAACTATTACAAAGTAGGCCATGCGGCAATCATCCTTGTTGATCCACTGAACAGAGAGTGCCGGTATTTTGATTTTGGAAGATACCATGCCCCTGCAGGGTTCGGAAGGGTGAGAAACGCAGATACGGACACGGATCTTAAAATCAATACCAGAGCAGAAATGGATGATAAATCAGGGTATGTACGAAATTTAAAAGAAATACTCCTGGAACTTGAAAACAATCCATCCTGCCATGGAAATGGCAAACCTATAGGAGCACAAACAACTATCCGATTTCAAACAGCCTACATGCGAGCACTGAAAATGCAGGAAACCGGATTTATTCCATATGGCCCTTTTACAATCAGGGGTACAAACTGCTCCCGATTTGTTCGTTCCATACTGATTTCAGGAATGTTGCCGGGTTTTTCAAAATTAAAACTTCGATTTCCCTGGACCTTTAGTCCGTTGCCTGTGCACAATGTAAATTGTCTTAAACATGAAATAAGTAGAATCTAATGATACGAACATTACCCGCTCCGGAAAAAAAAGATGGCATACCCTCCCATTCGCAATGGTTAGCTGGCGAGGGTGCCGGCTCCTGGTTCCACATTGAAAAATTAAATGAACTATTTAAAATTACCCGTTATAGCCCCGGTGGAAATGTAGAGTGTTCGGGGTTGTTTTTTCATCCATCTGAATTCAATTTCCATGCGAATGATACGTTTCGCATGATTTACCCTTGTCATTGTAAAATTGTAAATGTACTTCAAGCCGATATTATCTTTACATTTTATTTGATACGTTTGGTATGAGATCCAAAATAAAATTCATTAAAACCGGAATAAAACTTATTATATTCATCTTCATACAAATAAGGTACATTGGATTATTTGGCCAGTATGTAGAAAACTATAGAGTTTCGCAGCATCGGGGTACAGTTATACTCAGCTGGACAATAACAACAGGAAATGTTTGCGACGGGGTCGAAATCGAAAGATCTTCAGACTCCATTCATTTCAGCATCATCGGTTCAATTCCAGGAGTTTGTGGAAGCCCTTCCGAGCCAAGAAATTATACCTATACCGACACGGCAAAAAACCTTCGCGGAAAGCACTATTACAGACTGAATCTTCGTTCCTTAGGCTTAACAGAGTCCATTTCGATATATATACCTTCGAAATCAGAAGGTTGGGTCACCTTATACCCAAATCCCGCGCATGATGCAATTTGGCTGCGTTTAAACGAAGAAAGTTATCGCGATAGTGTAACTCTCGCCATTTATTCCATTCATTCAGGAGAGAGCTTTAAAATGAGGTTATATCTTGCAAACGAAATTCGAATTACTATGCATCCGAAACCCGGAATCTACTTTTATACTGTAAAATCAGACCTTGGGATTTCCAGCTCGGGTATGCTTATTGCCTATTAATTTTGTGAAATTGAAATTGTCCTGTAAGGATTTACAAACTCCTGCGACTTCTATAAGTACAACAAATTCAGAACGAAGATTATCCCCTATTTAACATATGGATACATAATCGACCCAACTTGTTAGCAATATGAATCAAAAAAAATTCAATAAGTATGTAAATTTCAGAATAATCGCCCTTATTCCAATCCTGGCAGTAATTATTTACTCCCTGAATATTTTCGCAAGCGGAGGCAATTCAAACGTTAATTCTGCGCAAGGCATTCAATTCAGGTATATAAGTATGGACGAAGCTATCGAAATAGCAAAATTGGAAAATAAAGTGATATTTGTAGACGCTTATGCTGACTGGTGCGGACCATGCAGACGACTTGCCAGAACAACATTTCTCGATTCAGGTGTAGCTTCCCTTTTTAACCATAACTTTATCAATGTAAAAATGAATATAGACCAACCATTGGGTAAAATATTTTCTCATTCCTATCGCATTCAATCGTTACCAACTCTTCTTTTTTTAGATACATCCGGAAACGAATTGCAACGGACGGTGGGAACAATTGATCCGGAAAATCTGATAACTTTGGCGTCGCCACTAAAAAGTAACAAGTGATGTTGAACGCCGAAAATATTGACCAAAGCATTGAAAACAAACAAATTACCGAATGGGTAAAAACGCATACAAAACCATTACTGGCTTATACCATGACTAAAGTATCCCATAGGGAAACTGCAGAGGATATTGTTCAACTTGTTTTTGAAAATGCGCTAATGGCTTCTCGAAAACAAAAGGACATTGGCTCCGTAAAAGGATGGTTGTTCTCTATATTAAAAAATAAAATTGCAGATCACTTTCGGGAACAATACAGACATCCCAGTCACCATAGCCTGGAGGAATTAAATGAGTCTGGTGATTTTTTTGATGAAAACGGAAACTGGAAATCGGAAACCAGACCCGGCCAAACAGAAACGGGACATTTACTTGATGATCCTGAATTTACCAATATCCTTCGAAGATGTATTCATGCCTTGCCCCCGCGAATGAATGCTGTTGTACAGTTGAAATACATGGATGACAGGGAAAGTGCATTGATTATTGAAGAATTAGGCCTATCCGCAAATAATTTCTGGCAACTCATACATCGCGCAAAATTGCAATTAAGACAGTGCATGGAAAAACATTGGTTTAAAAACTAATTATATGGGGAAAATTAAAAACAAACTAATGTTGTCCTGCAAAGAAGCTGCAGGGTTGATTGAAAAAAAACAACATTTCAGATTAACTCTAAAGGAAAAGCTGGACCTGACCTTGCATAAAATGGCATGTAGCGCTTGTCGCATGTATGAAAAGCAGAATAATGCACTTAACAAGAAATTGAAAGAGGTAAATGAAGTGGATTATAATCCTTCAACCACCGGAGACACCCAGGAGTTGGAACAACGGATTTTGACCAAACTTTACGGCAAAACAGATTCAAAATTGTAAGGAACTGCAAAAAGTTTCGACTTCATTGTAAAATCAAACAATGAAGATCAATCTATTAAATTCTGTAATTATTGGGGTGGTATCCACCATAGGAATGTCTATCCTGATGCTCGTTTTGTCGAATCTGGGATTTCCTGAAATGAACCCTCCAAAAATGATGGCCCACATTATGCATCAAAGTCTGTTTGTCGGCTGGATCATTCATTTAATGATAGGGATAACATTCTCCATTATGTTTCATATTTTATACAATTGGAAACTCCACACAAAATCCTGGTATTTGAATGGTGTAATATTCGGTATTTTGGCCTGGATACTGGCGCAAATAGGATTCGGTGTAATTGGTGCAGTTGCAGGAATGCCACCTGCCCGAAATGGATCCATGGAATTAATGATTGCCGGAAGTATTTTAACCCATTTATTCTTTGGATTTTGTGTAGCAATAGGATTTAACCTTTTAGTTCAAAAGAAATTAAAATGAAACATGGATAATGAATGGAGCGAAAGTATGAATCTGAAAACAAAAAATCCACTTTATGTTCGGGTAGAAAATTTGCTATTACAACTCAAAGGCCTTCTCCTCAACGTTTCGAACAACCAATATATTCAACCCATAGGAATCATGGATAATGCTACAATAGGGCAACATACCAGACACATTCTGGAATTATTCCAGGTTCTGATTAATGGTCACTACTGCGGTGCTGTGAATTACGATGAAAGACCAAGAGATTTAGAGTTGGAATCCAATCCGCATGTTGCACTGTCATTTATAGATGAAATACTGGCAAATATTACTAAAAATGATAAGACCATTATCATGATACATACTGTACTCATTGGTATGGATACAACCTCTTTTGATACTTTATCGAGTTATCGCCGGGAATTGGCATATAATATTGAGCACACCATACACCATTTGGCGTTAATAAAAGTTGCAATCAGAATTATTTCTCCGGAACACGAATTTGATACAGACTTTGGCTACGCAGATTCTACCCTGATCAATAAAAAAGCCATTCATACAACCCCTGCAATCTCCTGATATTGTTCACTTTTTCGAATGAAGTCAACAAATTTTAAATCCGTTAGCGTTGCTTCATTCATGTATTTTATGGATTACCAAATATCACCAATGCATTCTCTGATCCGACGATATTAAAATGTCATATTTTACTTTTTTCGTAAGGATTAAGAATATCCTGCGACTTCAAAAATAGCTTAGAAATAAATCAAATGAAAAAGACACATTTAACACTTATTGTCATTGCATTGGTAATGGCAACTTTTGCCTTCGATTCATGCAAAAAATCAGATTCCAAGACAACCCCTTCTGAAGAATTCGTTGCAAATGACAGTACTTTCAAGGACTTTATGACCTGGACTCTGGTAAAAACCAATCAAGGACCGGATCCGGCTTTAGGGGGGATTGCACACAGCGGTAATGACAGTTCTGTAAAGCGGGAGGTATACATTAAGAACAATCAAAAGGCGAACAATGGCGTATACCCGGTTGGCACTTTGGTAGTAAAACACTCGTATAACCCCACAGCAACTGTTAATGAGTACACTGCCATGGTTAAGCGCGGTAATGGATTCAATCCTGCCGGTGGAGACTGGGAGTATTTTGTGCTTATGATGGACGGAACCATAGCAACAGATAATGGAATGAAAATGCGCGGTGCGGACCTGATGTCCGGAATGTGCAGAGGTTGTCATTCTGCTGCCACTACAGACCATCTGTTTTCCCAAAAGTAATTACAACCATATTTATTCCCGATTGTTATCTATTTGTAACTGAAATTGGATAAAGTATCCACATCAGATACGTGTGGGAATTGTTATCATTCGAATAAAGCGAATAGCCATGTGTACTGTATCCTATATTCCAATGAATACTGGTTTTATACTCACCTCCAGCCGGGATGAAAATCCTGAAAGAAAAACGAAATTACCTGCAATTCAAATTTCCGGTGGAGATGAATTAATTTTTCCAATGGACGAAATATCGCTTGGAACCTGGATTGTTAATTCCAGGTCAGGTAGATCTGCTTGTTTGTTAAATGGTGCATTTGTAAAACACAGGTCTAAAAAAGAATATGCAAAAAGCAGAGGTCGCATTCCTCTGGAAATATTTAATTTTCAAAACAATTGGGACTTTATCCTTCACTCTGATTTTCGCGGTGTAGCGCCATTCACGCTGGTACTTATCGATCAGAAAATCCCTGTACAAATAATAGTTCTTATTTGGGACGGGCAGCGAAAGCATGCTCAGATTTTAGATCCCCAATTGCCACAATTATGGAGTTCATCAACTCTTTACAGTACAAGCTTACATGCCCAAAGAAAATGTAATTTTATGGAGTGGATTAGGCATCAACATCATCCAAATTCCCTGGAAATGGTGCGATATCATCAGGAGGTATTTACTGTGAATCCGGAGAATGTTAAATTTAAAAAAAATGGGATAAGAACTGTTAGTATTTCTCAAATAATGCGCACTGAAAGGGAAAATATATTTAATTATTTTGGATCTGAATTTAAAACCGGTAATTCTTATAGCCTGAAAGGCCCGGTTTTGGAATTTAACAATATAACCGAATATCACTCAAGACTTGTCTAACTCCAAATTTTGTTCCAGGTTAACTCGCCTTAAATTAACCGGGCAAATGGAATTCCTTTCTCCGCAAAGAAATTGATTGACATTCGCATAAAATAGTTTGACAAACGGACTGAATCCGATTCCATATTTTTGCGAATCTCTGTTCCACAATTTGCCGAATACCGCTTGTCATTTTTTTGTCATTTTAATTATTTGGTAAGATTCTTATGCGTTCTATAATTCTAGAATATTACATGAATAATCATTCCATTTTTAAATCGGTTAGAGGCGCCTCCTAAGCATTGAACTGCGTATGACTAACATTTTCAATTTTTACCATTGACTTATGAAATCGAAAATTTCAGGCAAAAACAGAATATTCCTTTTTTAAGAAGTAACTGTTCATATTTTTTATGTTATTTTCATTTAATACCATGTAAATTTGCCTTATTAAATTAAAGACACTCTCCGTAGATTTTGTGATTCGGTTTACCTTATAAATTCAAACCGGAAACAATACCAAGAATCTGCGAAATGTGAAAATTGTCCACCTAATTAAATCAGTAATCCTGCATTTATTTAAATACACCGGACTTTCATATGTCCGCCGAAACTTAATTGATTAATAAACAATATTGCAGAAATAAATATGGATTTTAATACGGTAAATACGAAAATCATTGACAGCTACAGAAAGGCAAAAAACAGACTGATATTATTGGACTACGATGGAACATTGGTTCATTTTGATACAGTTCCGGAGCGCGCGGTACCAACCCCTTATATTAAGAATTTGCTTCACAATCTGAACCTACAGGCACGAACTCAGGTTGCAATAATCACTGGCAGATCCTATTTGAGCATAGAGCATTTCTTAGGAAATCTGAATTTAGATATGATAGCCGACCATGGCGCCATGGTAAAAGAAAACAATCAGTGGAGGCCCAAAATTGAAAACAACCATCATTGGAAGCCTTATATCCTTGAAATATTGGACAAATGGACGCAGCAATATCCCGGATCATTTGTTGAATCAAAATCGTTCTCCCTGGCATGGCACTTCAGAACTTTGGATGGAGAATTGGATGATTCAGGTGTTAACCGATTAAAATCTGAATTACACGAAAAGGTATCCGAGTTTGAATTACAAATTATGAATGGCGACAAAGTACTGGAGATTATGCCTACAAACCTTGGTAAAGCAAAGGCAGCTCAATATGTAATGCATCGTGATTCATTCGATTATATTTTGTCCATTGGTGACGACGCAAGTGACGAAGAAATTTTTGAATTACTTTCCGAACTTGAAATATCGCATACGGTAAAAGTTGGAAGTGGCAAATCGGCGGCCAAATACCATATTCAGGAAATTGAGAATGTACACCGACTTTTAGAAGAAATATCAAAATGAAAATTAATCTCGCATTAATCCTATCAATAATTTTGGCCTCTGGCTTGGTTTCATTTGGCTTCACTTATTACCAAATTTCCTCAGACAGAACAAATTTAAACAATGAATTGGAATTTAAAGTGAAACAGGTTGTTCAGGAAATAATTAAGAGAGATTCCAATTACTTTGACAGCGTTTCTGAAAATAATATAAATAGATTTGCCAAACAACTGAGTGTAAATTATGGCTTGAAAGGGTTTGCCATTTTTGGAAACGAAAATCGCTATATTGGCAATCCGGAAATTGTCAAATACAGGGCGCACTCAGTAGATTATGCTACACAAGCATTAGCTGCAGACACTGCATTTGGATATTTCACAAATATCGATGGCAAAGAAATTTATCAATATATTCAACCAATAAACCACCAACATATTGCCAGCAATGTAGCAATATTATATGCGGATGCAGAATACATCGATAATATTATTGGGGATATCTGGTTTCGGAATTTTCTCCGTTGGTTTTTTCAGGCATTTTTTGTTTCTATAATTACTGTTTTGATAATAAGGTACGGGATATTTGGCCCCATAAATAAAATAGTGAATTGGGTTAAATCTGCGCGAATGGGGGATGTAGAAGAACTGGAACAAAATCCTCCTGCAAAGTTTCTAGCTCCCCTTCATAAAGAAATAACACAAATTGCCAGGGCAATGAATGAAGCAAAAGCCTCGGCTGAGGAAGAAGCAAAACTGAGAAGTAAATCAGAAGCAATTTGGACACCGGAACGCTTAAAAATAGAGATGCGGAATTTGATAAAGAACAAAATGTTGGTAGTGGTTTCCAACCGCGAACCCTATATGCACTTTCGATCCGGAAAAGAAATAAAATGTTTGGTACCTGCCAGCGGCATGATTACCGCCATGGAACCAATCCTAAAGGCATGCGGAGGGTTATGGATAGCAGCTTCGAGCGGAGATGCGGATAAGGAAACCGTAGATGAAAATAACCGACTGCGTGTACCTCCGGAAGAGCCAAAATATACGCTAAAAAGATTGTGGCTGACCAAAGAAGAAGAAGATCACTATTACTACGGATTTTCTAATGAAGGAATCTGGCCGCTTTGTCATATTGCCCATACCAGACCCATATTCCGAATTGAAGATTGGGGCTATTACCAGAAAGTAAATGAGGATTTTGCAAATGCAGCTCTGGAAGAAACCTTGGATGAGGAAGAACCTCTGATACTGATACAAGATTACCATTTTGCACTGTTACCTGAATTAATTAAAAGAAAAAAACCCAAGGCCCGCGTTGCGATTTTCTGGCATATTCCATGGCCTAACCCGGAATCATTTGGTATCTGTCCATGGCAAAAAGAAATATTAATCGGATTATTAGGCGCTGATCTTATTGGATTCCATACCCAATATCACTGCAATCATTTTCTGGAAACCGTAAACAATTCTCTGGAAAGCCGCGTTTTGTGGGAGAATTTTACTGTAAAAATGGGTGGGCATACTACTCTTATCAAACCATTTCCTATCAGCATAGATTTTACCATGAAGGATTTAAATAATGAGGAGGTAAAACCAGATATAGAATTTCTGATGAAGGAACATGGGATAAAGACAAAATTTATTGGTATCGGTGTAGATCGTTTGGATTATACAAAGGGAATAATTGAGAAATTTTTAGCCGTCGAGTTGTTTCTGGAGCGAAATCCAGATTACCTAAGCAAATTTACTTTTGTTCAAATTGGGGCTCCAAGTCGCATGTCCATCAAAAGTTATGCAGATACCGCTTTGGCAATTGAAAAGGAAGCAGACCGCATAAATAACAGATTTAAATCCAAGAACTGGAAACCCATTTTATTATTAAAAAAACACCACAGTCATGATGAAATTCAGCCCTATTACAAAACGGCCCGTTTCTGTATGGTCACTTCCCTACACGATGGAATGAATCTGGTAGCAAAAGAGTTTGTGTCGCAACGAAACAATGAAGATGGAGTGCTCATATTAAGTCGATTTGCAGGTGCCTCTCAAAAGATGCAGGGGGCTATAGTCATAAACCCTTATGATACCGACAAGTCGGCGAATGCAATTCTGCAGGCGCTTGAAATGAAATTAGATGAACAAAATTCACGTATGCAGTCTATGCGCAAAGAAATACTGAGCAATAATATTTATGCCTGGGCAGCAGACTTATTGCGAACCATGGCATCGATTCGTTAGTTCAAATAGGATCTGGTTGGTAAAAAAAACTGACACTATTCAAATTATATTCATTGTTTGAATCAATAGACCATGTTTACTTTTCGAATTGCCCAGGTGTATGGGTGTGGAATCTGATAAAAACATTTAAAACATCTGTATCATAATAATTGAACTCTTGTTTAGCAAATAGATAAAATCACCCAGAAACTTCAGATGTTTATCTTACCCAACTCCTCGGGAAACGTCCTCTCCAGCTGGCCCCGGCGTGTTTATTGACAATTACATAAGGTGAAGTTACATCCAGCCTTACAAGCAGAATATCCATGGAATCGTTACCTATGTTCCTGTAATAACATACACTTGAATCAAAATCGCTTTTGACAATAAACTTCGGATCGCCTTTTACAGAGTTGAGGCTCCCGGAAATAAAGCCGCGTATTTGTATCCCTTTTTCAGTATATGGGAAGTAATTATTAAGCCTTAAAGTCAGTTTATTCGAAGTATCCACCGGGTCCACAAATAGTATTTGATGGGGATAATCATCATCGGAAATACTTTGAATGGATGTCGCATACATGCTAATACCAGAAACATTGTTATAAGTACTATTAATTTGCCGCAACGGATAATTTTCAAAATTTCTTCCATTCTTCAGCATCTCAACTGTAACATCGGTATCGCGGAATGACAGCGGTTCCTGTTTACAACCATACATCAGCAATGTAAATGCAATGAAAAACAGACGGGTTTTCGATATTAATTTAAAGTGAGACACCTAATGAAAGATTTAAAGAAAAAACAGATGAATTGTTAAATTTCCGGACAGCATTGAATCTTGCCAATGCCGGTATGGTTGCGTCACGCATATAATATGCATCCAGGCTTGCGAAAATAAATTTATATCCAAATCGCGATTCAAAAAATACCCTTTTTGTTTTACCCAAATAATATTTTTTACCGTATTGCATTGCCAATCCCCGGTATACATTATTTCCGCTCCTGGTATTTCTCAGTGTAACAACAATAGGGTTACCAAATTCATCATAAGTGTTGTATTGGTTGTTTTTTAAATCGGTAGAAAAATTCACCTGAAACAATCCATATGAAATAAATCTGCCCCAGGGAGCCAGATATCCAAAACTGGTGCTGTATTTCCGAATCTGGAATTCCGTATATACATAATTTGCTGTTCCGTCAGAACGGTAGTAATCATTACCCATATAATCCGGCCTTGGCAATTCTTTCTCTATGGAAAATGAATGCTTGAATCTGCTGTGTAAAAGAAAAACTGAAAATCCACCGGTAGCCTGAGCTTCTATTCCGATTCCCGGCCTCATACCCTGTATCAGCGTGTTTTTATATTTTGCGACACCCAACATAAAAAATGGATTCATCTGCAAGTCTGTTGAAACGGATAATTTATATCCCCTGAAAGCAGGAGTAGTTTCAGCATGTGAAAAAGATGCCATAAACAGGAGTAGTATAAACAGATTCCATTTCATAATTTATAATATCTTTTCATATCTTTAGACATTCGGTAAGCAATTCCGGAAAATAAATCGTAGCGTAGGTCCTGACTATACGAATACTCTGACTGATAATCGATATTTCCGCTTTTGGCATCCAGTACCATATTTACCATTACCAATCTGGAACCCCAGTTATCTTCAATCCAGGAAGACACGTTAAAACCAATAGGCAGGCAGAACATAGCCGAGTATTGTTTCGCCAAAAACAGGGTAACTGCCTTTTTGGGCCATTCCTTACCTACCCCAAAGGTGAAATTCAATTTTTGAATTCCCGAATTTGAAAAAACTTCCTGATTTATTATAGTGGAAACCGGAATTACATTCAGGTTTCTCAATTCTAATTTTTCCACCAACATACCCATGGACGCGTGGTAAAAATTATATTCTTCCGTGCTGGTACTATCCTTATTCTGAAAATTATAATTCCGGAAATTCAATTTGTTTTTTTTGCCGGCCCATACAATTTCCTCCGAAAAATATTTCACATAATCTTCCATTTTTTGGGCATATTGCATGGATTTTTTCTTGTTTCGGAATAAATAAAAAACAGGTCCACCGACATTTGCCATCGGCAACTCAAATCCACTTTGATTACCTCGTGCAAATTTCTTATCCAATTTGGAATTTTGAACCAAAATGGTGGCATCGCCATTTACATTCTCCATACTTTCCAATGTACCCTGGAATTGGATTGGATGCTTGCGCTCCCAATTATAAGTTTGTTCCATTCCCTGACAGTTTCGGATACTCAATGAAATATCCGTAGTATCGGTGCTGCGCGTGAATACATGCATCTCTTTGTGGAGCAATGCCAAATACCGCCTTTTGGTCCTTGTCATCAGTTCAGGTTCGTCATTACTGCTTAGTTTGCAATAGTGTAAAGCGGATACATACCATTCAGAAGTGGGAAGCGCTATGAACAGTCGTTTAAATTCTGAATAAGCATCACCCGATTCATCATTCTCTATGGATTGTTTTCCCATGTTATATTTCTTGAGAAATAAGGGATAAAGTACCAGGGATTTCCACACATCCAGATTTTTAATATTCCCGTTTTGATGTTGGTCCAGAACATTTAAATAAACCAGTGCAAGGCCGTAATTTGTACTGCGCATATGATAAACGAACTGCTCAGAAATGGCAGCAAATTGAAGTTCCATATTCATCGGTTTTGAATCCGTGGAAATAGCAGATTCGAGTCGCATTTTCAATTTTTGTAGGCGCGCCTTATTATCTTCATGTGTGCGATAGAACTGCTCCAGACTATCTTCCGTTTTTTCAATTTCTGATAATTTGAAGTCGAGGGATAACTTTTCCCAGGCGGTGGAATTGCTTTTTAATAAACATCTCTCGGTCATGGCTTTCGCAATTTCCTGATTTCTGGGTAGCACCAATTGTGGTTGAAAATGGTATTTATTGAAAACAGGAAAAGCATATTCCAACTTTTCAAATACTCCATATACTGCCGCAGGATCATACCCTGCGCGCAGGTATAAATTCAGCCCCATGCTATCAGCCTGTGATTCCTGATTTCTGGAATATTTATAAAATGTTCTTAAAAAAGCATCCAGAGACAATTCCATATCTTCTTCTTTATTATGGCTTTTGCGTCTTGCTTTTGCGAGTTGGTTAATTTCCTTCAGTGTCAGTTCTTTTTGGATTTGCCTGCTAAGACTGTGTTTGAAAATAAAATGCGACAATTCATGACTTAAAATAAATGCAAGTTCATCCTCGCTATCCAGTTGGGCCAGCAATGCCGTAGTTGCAAAAATATATCCCTCATCGGTTGCAAATGCATTAAATATACCGCTTCGCAAAATATAAAAATGTACATCTGCATCTACTCCAGAAGTCTTTAAAACGCGCTGTCCGATTCTCTCAATCATTTCATTCAGCGGAGTTCCATAGAGCACATTTCCACTGTTTAAAATATTATAAACACCCAGCAAATTCCCTTTGGAGTATTTGTTGTCATTTTGACCATTTACAAATTCACCCATTGTTTTTTTCAGATCTGCGGGTATTGAACCGGAGCATTGCAATTCGCTTATCTGATAGGATTGGGCTTTCGATTCAAAATAACATATATGGAAAATAATAAAAGATAATATAACCTTTATGTAATTCATTTTGCAACAATTATTTTCATTTTACCATTTGCAGATTCTGAAAGAAACTGAATAAAATAAGTACCATTAGCCAGATGTGACAAATCAATTCCATTTGCAGAAGACTTAAATACTCCTGCAAGTTTACCTGCCTGATCAAATACATGGCATAATTTTACTTTATCCGATGTATATAGAATTTGATGGTCAAAATCGAAATATGCTGATTCTGAAAAATCGGAATTTTCATGAACCGATAATACAGTGCTGGTATTTAACCAATGGATTGGAATTTGGGAGATTTTCGAAATGTAATTGCAATTTGCAACAATGGCAAACATGCCATTTGGCGGTATCTGATTCAGTTTGAGCACCACATGGTTGCTATCGGGATGCAGTTTTTTGATGAAGGAATATCTTTTAGACGCAGTTGCCGTGATCAATAAATTTCCCTCTTTTAAATACGGATTTTTATTGATAAACCAAATATGCAATGAATCTGCATTTGGTGGTCTGTACATTTTTATAATATAGGGATCCGGACAAAAACCAAATGGATTGTCGAGTTTACAAGCTGTCACACCAGAATAATCTGTGGTATCAATTTCAGAGAAAAATCTGACCTTAACAAATACACTATCACCGATTGGAATAGGGGTTGTATCGTTAAAATATATTGCAGTGGATTTTTGATTCAATTCAGACCTATTGTTGCCAAACAGGTATTGACGTTTGGCCCCGCTGGAAGAAAGTGAGTTTGCAGACCCAAAATGAATATAGGGAAATTCACATTTACAACCTGGTGCCGGAGCGTTTTTTGAGCGATAGATCCTGTTGTACGGATGTGACCAGTTGGATTTGTAAGTTCCATTGCTGTGTCGAACCCGTACATATTGATCCACAACAAAAAAGCTTGGAAAATAATATAGTTGGGTATCTTTATATACAATGGTTTTTAATCTGTTAGAATTAAAACCGGATGTGGTATCAAATTGTACCTCCAGCAGCCTGCCTTTGTAAACACTGCAATTGGTAACTTTATATTCAGGTGCCCCAGCAGCATTTTGTAAATCATTAATATAGATATCCAATAACGGAAAAAATTCATTTCTGGAGAAACTGTACCATTCAGACCAAATGATGTTTCGCGTATACCGGTAATCAATCACGCTGTTTTTGAAAATATTGAACCGAAGTTTATAATCCAGCCCTGCGCTTGTTGGAATAATGATGTTGGTATCCAAAAGCAATTTGGTACGACCTGTGTCTTCATAACATTTAATCTGCATATTCGCTGCACATCCGTAATTGGTAATGCGAAGCACATCAGGGTCAGCAACCATCGCAGCGGAAATTACAGGCGGATTTTTATAAATCAGACTTGGTACAATCGTAGTATCACGCAAATTTGTTGTATCCAAACCATCTGCATACTGAATCCATGAAATTACCTGCATGTCCTGTGAATCTATCAAGGTTACATAGTATACAAAATCTTCAGTAAGCAGAAATGAATCCACCTGGGCGCCCTGCCGGATCCAAATTTTATTTTGGGTTAGTTTTACACCACTGTATGTATGCGTATAACGAAAAAGCGCTTTAGAAACACTGCCGCAGGAATACCCTGAAAAGCGCCATACAGGCTTAAAATTATTGGTTACTTTGATAATTTTTTCTGGTAATACCTGATTTTTAAAAGTACTCTTTGCTTTCAAATAATAGGTTGCGCCATGTTTATTTAATCCTGCATATACCGGAGATGGATTGGTATTACTAAGATTTCGGAATAAAGGTGAATTAAATTTCTTCGAAGTATCGTAATACAATTCCATAACTGTTTTAATTCCGGATAAATAATTGATGGAAGTCCGGGGAATGGTATTAACTATTTCAGGAGCGTTGGTGGCAAACAGATCCGGCAAGGCATAGCCAACCACATCATAGATATTTAAGCCGGTATATGGACCAATTGGGGAAATACCGTTTACATGAACATTTTGTATATAATAGTGCTGGCCGAGAACCAGATTTTTAAGTGTATCTTTTTTATTGTTGGTGAAAATCTCGCGGTATGCACTGGTACTGAAACTCGTATTCACATCTGCCTGGGTCCAATTGGTTTTTGTGATATTGTCGTAGGTAATTACAACATCCGGATCCCCCGATTTGGACAAATAAATTTCCGGTTGTGCCAAACTGATTAAGGGGAATGCTAAGACCACGGCAACAAACACCAAAAGTTTTCTGTGGTGGAATGACTTTATAGGCATCACAGTTCAAATTTATGGGAAAAATAAGTAGAATAAATGTCGGTTAATACAAAAGCAGGATTTGGAATAAAAAAGCGAATGTGGTTATAAAGGAATTTGCATGGTTTATGGATTAACTTTTTTCATAAGTGAAAACTTAATAATTTTATCTTACCACAATAAAGAGTGTAAGGTTATTGTATTCGAAAAAATATCAAAACACCAGAGTTTTATCGCTATCTACAACCCAATTCGTTAATTCAGCCATGGAACTGAGTTTTGTTCCCTCGATGAGTTGTGCATTTTTAAGTCCTCTTGCTTCTGCACAACTCCCGCAAATTTTTATTTCTGCACCTTTTGTGAGGGCGAGTTTCATCATCCTCTCTATGTTATAGTAACCGTTTGGTGTATTTTGATTTGCCAAAGCGCAATTTGCAGCATCCGCCATCAGGAATATTCTTACTTCCACATTTTCATGATCTTTACCTAATTGGTTTGCAAGCCTCATTGCATTGTAGGCTTTCTCTGTTCCATAAGGAGCATCGTTAATAATCAGCAGTATTTTCATTTTTATTTTATTATTTTATTCATTCTTTACAACAATTTCTCCGTTTATTACAAGAAATTTTTCGGGAATTATTACAAGCGGGTATTGGGTTAATCTTTCAAAGGATAACCTTTATCAATCCAATCTACTTTAATATTATTTTCAAGATTTAAAAGTTTATGATTGACGAATTTCATTTGGTTTAACAACTGAAAAGCAGGCCTGATATTCGGGCAATCCTTGAATGGACAACAACCACAATAAATTACAATATTTGCATTTTTATTCAGTGGGTTTAACATTTTTTGCAGGTTGATTATATTATTAGTGTCTTGTCCTTCGCCAATGTGAATGGAATGTTTTATTTCAGCCGCAGGCCCCATATCAAATATGTAAATATCCTGTGTGTCTCCATTAGAAATCTTCTTTGCCAATTCAGCCGGCTGCATGAGTTGTTTTGAGGTCCATGGCTCTTGATTTTCTGGCGTTGCGAATTGCATTGCCATTAACAAAAACACAATAACACCCAGCACAGAAAATGCGAATTTTGTATTTGTAGTCATATTATCTGAAATGTTTATAGAACCAATACTTTTCAAACCAAATTTTAACCCAATGCCACAAAAAACCAGGAGATTTCATTTTGACTTCAGGCGCCGGGAATGCATAGAAATTCCCCCCTGCATATCCCGCTTTTCCATCCCCCAATTCAAGAAAACACTGGCCTTCACCATTGAAAGTTTTATCTGGTTTCTCTCCTGAAATCTTTTTTGATATGTTTTGTGCAACAGTTATTGCCTGTTTATGCGCAAATACACCTGCTTTTGGCAGTGGTTTGCCAACATGCAATGGAATAAATGTGTTATCTCCAATAGCATAAACATTTTGGAAGTTTGTTTCCATAGTACTTCCGTTGACTTCTATCCAACCTGATTTTCCAATCAATGCGGTTTCACTAATTACCGAGGGACACGAATGTTTTGGTGTATATGCCAGGAGATCATATTCAAAAGTGCTTCCATTGCTGAATGTCAGGGTCCTTTCGGTCGCTGACATCAATTGATGGTCCGAATGGTACTGAATTCCTTTCATGCCCATTATTTGCCTTACACCATCGGACAATTGTTTCCCGGCTACCGGCAATGGTCCTGATTCCGGAGAATAAAGAGAAATTTCCGTTTTTTCGCGGAGCTTTTCTTTACGAATAAAAGCTTCAACGAGCATAGCTGCTTCATAAGGAGCTGCAGGGCATTTAAAGGGAAGAGAAGGAACTAAAATTGCAATTTTTCCACCTTTAAAATTGCGAATTGCATCATGGAAATTCGAGGCTCCTTCCAGCGAATAAAAATCATGCCCCCAAAGATTAAGTTCACACTCAGGTGCCTGATTTACTCCAAGGGAAACGATCATATAACTACCCTGGTATGTTTTGCCATTCGTGGTGACAGAGATATTCGCAGGGTCAATTTTTTCAATGTTACCGGTTACCAATTCAATTCCATGGCCAGCAAGTTTGGACGTTTTTCGATAAATCTGTTTGGGTTTTCTCTTACCTACCATCAACCACAGTAAGGATGGTGCAAATACATTATTTTCCTCTTTTTCAAACAGTATGATTTTTACTGGTCTGGACCCGTGTTTCTTTCCAAATTTTTTGCTCAGTTCATGTGCCGCAGCAATCCCACCGGTTCCGGCACCCAATATCAAAATAGTTTCTTCTGTGTTATTCATTCTTAAAACTGTTCAAGCAAGTCCTTCTGCTTCTTTAATCCATCTATAAGAACCTCGCGCATGAGAATGCAGGCTTCTGCAACTTTCTTTGATGACAGAGAGTAATAATTGCACTGTCCGTCTTTTCGCACCTGGAGGATCCCTTTTGACGTCATCACCGAAAGATGTTGGGATAGATTTGACTTTAAGCCACCGGTAATTTTCAAAATATCGCTAAAACACAGTTCTTTATCCTGCAGTATATCAATAACTTCAATGCGTAATGGGTTTCCAAGGGCTTTGCAAACATCTGCCTGAACCGCAAAAATTTTCTTGGAATTTGAAACCTTATTGTTCATTAGTTCACAAAACTATGAACTATTAAATCATTAAACAAATTTATCTTACAAACCTGTACTAAATTGTAAAGTAACCGTGGAGAATCTGAAGACAGCGATAAATATGTAACAATCACATGTCGGGAACCGGGCATCGTTTTGGTTCTTTTTAAATTAATAAATTCAACTTTAAAAAATATTTCATTTTCACATTTTGTTGAGTTACAATAATTCAACTCTATATCGTTGTAATTCCCATATTTCTCCGGACTTTAAATAATCAATTCGAACAATTCCAATACCATGTACAAAGTAGTTAAATGTGGGTTGATTGAAGAAAAAATAACTGTGTGGAGAGTAGTATTTAATCACATTATTATATTTAACATTACCCACTAATAACTCAGCCAAAATTGAATCAATTCGCTCATCTTCATTGAAGTCAGAATTTCTGTGTATAAGCCCTTTTTGAAATGGATAAATTAAAATATCAGTGAGAAGACCAGATGAACTCTCCCTTGCAATTATTGTTGCGTTCTCGGATGCATCAGTTGGTGTTGTAGACAATAATATTAAAGCAATACTGGTGCTTCGTTGTGAATATTTGGTATTAAGTCCATTATACTGAGAAATAAATTCATGTTTAATATAAGTGGGTTTTCTTTCATTTGAACCAATATTCGTGGTGATTTCATCATTTTTTATAACCCTAATGCTGTCTTCTTCAAATCCACCAACTTCTTTATAAATCCAATAGGATCCTGTGTCGAAAAGCATGACATCTTTGAAATCACTTGGTAGGAATATGTGTTCAGGTTTATTCTTGCACCCGGAAAAAACAAATAACGCAATTCCAATAATCATTAGAATATGATGTTGAAATTTAAAATTATAGCCTTTCGTCATTTTTTGGGTCACTCAAATGTATTGAAAAAAACGATAAAATTGTCACCCAGGACTAACGACAAAATGTGTAAGGTTTTTTCAGGACGAGACAGTATTACAGGTCCGTTCTTATGAGCTTCACCGTGGTGATCCCGCTATTGGTGACCGCAACTAAATAATAAATACCTGCCGGTAATTGGGTCACATTTATATTTCCTGCCATTCCGGGATTATCCATCCGATACACTTCGCTGCCACCGATATTTATTAAACTAATTCTCGAAACAAAAATACCTGATTGGAAATAAATCATCCCATTGCCCGGATTTGGGTAGATGGTAAGGACATTATGCGAAATTAATTTCGGTACATAAAGATTTGCAAACAGCACACATGTGGAAGTATCTTTACACATATTCTTCATTACAACCACCGAATAATTTCCGTTGTTCTGCGGTGTAAAATAGCGGCTATTCTGATTCGGTATGGTTTTATTCGCGCTGTCACAATCAAGCCATATATAAGCTGCACTATCCTCTAAAGCAAAGAGAAAAGTATCTTTAACAATTATGTCTGTTGCTACATCATCAATAACAAGTTTCAGTTGTACCAAACTATCACACCCGTAAACGGTAGTAAAATGATGATCGTAGGTACCGGATTTTGAATATATATTTCCTGCATAATTAAAACTTCTGCAAGCCCGGTGGTCCAGACTTCCGGACCAGTCCTTATGAACTTTTATGTGCAACGTAAAACTACTATCACAACCGTATTGATTACTGTATCTGCCCACCACCGCAGTATCGTTTGCATAAATCTGCCCACCGTAGACCATCTGACCGCAGGCATCCACACTGGCGCTGGAGTCCTTTGGCACTGCCATTGTTACTTCCACCGTATCAGAATACACCGGGTTATCCGTAAGGCATTCATCCGTTGAAACCAATTGACAGACATAGCGATTATTTGCCTGTATCGCGCTATCTTTAAAAATGTGACCGGTTTTACCGAGGAATGTATCATTGCGGATCCAGTTGAATTCAGGAGTACTTCCTCCATTTATTGCCTGAGCCTGTAAAGTAAATGGCTTACCCTGGCAAATAATGTTGTCCGAATCGGATGTGGTAATGTCCACCATCGGAGTGAGCCATACTTTAACTGCAAAACGAATTACGTTGGAATTAGCCGTCGTTTTCGTAATACAAGCGGCATTTGAGGTCATTGTGCATGATATGCTATCTCCATCTTTTATGCTATCTAATTCAAGCACTCCGGCACTATTTCCAACGCCTGAAGCGATGACCTTGTTATTGAGCTTCCATTGATATTTTGCGGTACCGGGAAATTTTACCGAAGATCCGAATTTTACAATTGTTCCTTTGCAAATTACGGCATCTGTATCACTACAGTTTATTGTTATTTCAGGTGTTCCCCACGCTATGGTATTGACTACTGCCGACCTGCATTCACCAGGCGCCGCACAAACACCAGCACCATAAACAAAATAGGTGGTTTTTTGTGATGGATACACATTAAAAGCCACGCCTGTGGTTGAATCGATTATACGTCCTGTGCATGAGTCCTGCCTCAGGTACCATCGCTCGGCCCCTACCAGATTGCCTGTAATCTGCAAAGTGGTTTTTTCACCAACACAAACAGTACCCGGTTGCCATTTGGCAGTTGTTATGAAAGATTTCTGATTTAGACTCAATAAAAAACACGGTCCCTTAGCTGGATCTAATTTTGTTGAATCAGGCCCGGGATCAAAATCCATGGTATTTTCAAATGTTCCATTGATCAGCACATCGTTAGAATTTGAGATCAGAATACGACCCGCCTGTTCAGTACCACTCCCTCCAAAAGTCACGTCCCACTTAAGTTTTCCTGTTGTATCATATTTTGCAGCAAATATATTTCTAGTCCCGGTAACAAAGGGGGCTGTAACAAAATCAGAGTAAGATGAAAGACTGGTGTAAACGGTATCCATAAACGAGGCTGAAACATAAATCCCATCACAATCGTCGCGAGTAATAAATATCTGCTGATCAAAATAGGCGGAGGTTTTGATTTGATTTGCTCTTATGAAGTCTCCCGATGTGGTTAACTGTAAAAGATAATAGTCACCTCGCATGACTATACTTTTGTAGTCACTTAGATTATACGTTCCGGAACCAGGATCAAAGTCGACGGTACCCTGAAAGCTGCCCGATGAATAAAGACGGCCTCTGTCACAGATCAGATCTGTGCTCACTTCCGCTCCCGCCCCACCAATTTGCCTTACCCAGATAAATTTTCCGTTGATATCCAATTTAAGAATGTAAATATCAAATGCTCCATTTGCTGTATACTTTACCATCGAAGTGTCAGGATCAAAATCCATCTCCGCGCTCCAGTCTCCCATGATATATAAATTGGCGGAATCGTCAAGTTCCATTCGTTTTGCCAACGAATAATAAGCCAAATTGGTCGATCCAAACTTTTTTGCCCATAAAAGCTTGCACGACGGATCATACTTTGCCACGAAATAGTTATTCTTTGTTGTATAGCCATATAAATTATACACTCCGCTTCCAGGGTCCACATCGGTTGAATCATTGAGAGTGCCCAATGCATAAATATTATTATTCTTATCCAGCTTAAACAAGACACCAGTAGTGGTAATTTTCGAACTTATCTGCCCTGCCCATTTAAAATTAAATGCAGAATCCAGCTTTATGATAAAAACATCCATGGCGCCTTTAGCTTTTAACAAGTATTGACCCGGTCCGGGATCCGCGTCCATGGTATTGTTGAAAGAACCACGAAGTATATAATTGCCGCTATCATCCTGGGTTTGAAATCCTCCGTTTACCTTACTACCAGAACTGCCAAACTGAACAAACTTTCCAGCCTGGTAATTTGCGTCGAGCAGTTGAACAATCATGTCCGTATTGCCCTTGGCCGTGCGGTTCAAAACACCGGTATCAGGCTGGAAATCAACGGTCCCCGAAAAAGTGCCATGCATGATTACCTGGCCATTTCGCCCGCTCGAGAATATAATATTTGGTGAGGCGCCTGATCCGGCTTGATATACCGCATTGAAAATCTGAGCATTAGCCGATGATATAAAATAAGTTACAAAAACGAAACAACCAAAAAGCCTTAACATATAACAAAGGTAAGGTGTGGCATTAAAATAATCCAGTCTTCAGACTGTCCCCAATAGCACATTCGATGGGTGCCTCCAGGCGATTATCGGGCTTGCAACTTCACTTAAATGAAATTACCTCCGAATATGAACCTCAATGGAATGAATCCATTTCAGAATTTTAGTTTCGAATTCCATATTATTTACCTTTTTGTTTAGAAAAATATTCAATTTTAGGCTAATATTTTTTTTATATTTAGGTAAGTTCTAATATTTCTATTTTTATATTCTGCAAATTTACAATAATTCAACTTGATATCGTTGCAATTCCCATATTTCCCCATACTTTAAATAATCAATTCGAACTATTCCTATACCATGAACAAAATAGTTATATGTTGGTTGATTAAAGAAGAAATAACCGTAGGGGATGAAATATTTTATCACATTGTTATATTTGTAATACTGTCATCCATTTTCTTATTTTAATATTATATGTTTTAGTGTTTTTTTATTTCCGTAAGATCCATTTCGCATGTTGGACATTTTCCTGGTTTATCCGATACGATTTCAGGGTCCATTTCGCATTGATAATACGTGCTTCCGGATTTCAATTTGGTTGTGTCCAGACTAAAATTCTGAGTTGTTCCATTGTTTTGGTTTGTGCTGCCATTGCAGGCAACCATGGTTACTATTGCAAGTACCGCAGCAAAAAATATATTTTTCATTTTTTCGGTATAAATATTTTATTCAATTATTGTATTTCAATTATTTTGAATGGCTGTGTCCTTCCATCGGATTGGTTCCTTTATTAAAAACGTACTCACTATTCAGCAGGTATGCACCAGTAACAACAACCACATCACCTGCATTCAAACCGTCCAATATTTCTGTGTATCCATTTGATTCAATACCAGTTTGCACCATCCTACTCTTGAATTTATTTTTCCCAAACTGTAACCAAACTGTGGATCCCTTGCCATCTTTGATGATCGCATCCGTTGGTAGTGAAAGAATCCATTTCTTTTTCAATAATAGACTTAGATACGCCAGTGAACCAAGTTGTAACTCATTGTTGGGATTCTTAATTTCTACGCGAACCAAATTGATTTTGGATGAAGGATTCAGTTCCGGATTTACGAAACCAATATTGCCGTATACTTCTTTACCAGGTAGTGATGGGAAGCTGATTTTGGCTTCCATAGATGGCCTGATCTCATATATAAAGTCTGAATATACTTGTGCTTCAACCCATACGGTGGAATAATCGGTCAAATGGAGAATATTATTTCCTTCCATTACGTAATTTCCCTCTTTTGTATCGATCGAGTAAATAACCCCGGCAACTTTACTCAGAATTTTCACCGTAAAGGGTTCCTTTTTTTCGCTTTGTATCCGACCAATTTGTTCATTGGTAAGACCATACAAAATGAGTTTGGTTTTTGCGGTTTGAAGAATCTTTTCATAATCGACATCAGGGTTTTTCAGGGATTTCTTCTTTTCTGTAGCAAGCAGAAGCTCCCTGACTGTCATATTCAAATCCTCGCTATAAATCTCATACAAGGGATCTCCAACAGAAATCAAGTCCCCGGTAGTTTTAAAATAGAGCCTTTCTATTCTACCCATAACTCTTGAACTAATGCTAACCATCTTGTTTTGATTGGCATTTACTTTTCCCATTAATAAAATGTCCTCGCCGAGTTCATGTTTCTTTAATGAATCTGTAGTTATGTTTCCCAATTGAATTTGTTGATCACTCAAGTGAAGCTCACCTGGCGAGAGGGCAGCCGGATTCGTAGCGCCAATGTTTTTCTTATTTTCCCCACAAGAAATAATTAAAATCATTAAAATAAAATATAGCGTTTGTTTCCGCATTTATTTGCTCTCCATTTTTATGAATCCTTCGCTATCCATTAGCATTTGCCCGTTAGTAGCAACAACATCGTTGGATTTAATTCCAGAAATAATTGCAGTCCAATCACCTGATTTATCTCCCGTTTCTACGCGCCGTGTTCTGAACAATCCGTCCAGCTTCACAAAAACCACAGAGTTCAAGCCCAGATTGACAATTGACGAAGAAGGAACGAAAAGTCCCATTGTTTTCTTGTCATTAAATCGGGCTTTTACAAGAGTCCCGATTTGAATGTCTTCGCCAGGATTGCTGATATAAACCCTAACCGTGATTATCTTTTTATTTTCTCTTATTGCAGGCTCAACAAAATCAATGATAGCCTCCATAGGCTGATCCTTGCGCCCATCTATTTCAAGGGTTATTTTCTGGCCTGCTTTTACTGACCCTTGAGCTTCAGGGAAAACATCTAATAAGGCCAATACCCTTTGCGTGTTATAAATATTAAAAATGGTCTGTCCTTTGGGAAAATACATCCCTTCTCTTATAGGTAATTCCGATGCAGTTGTAGCTGATGAAGCCATAACTTCATTACCCATTTGTGAATTATCGGTGCCTTGAGCTACGCCATGCAGATGACCAGAATAAGGACTATAAATGGTTATGGTGCCGGATATTTCACCACTGGTTTTGAGCTTTTCAACCTGCTCCACCGCAAGACCAAGAAGCATTAACTTTTGTTCAGAGGCCTGAATCAAGGAAATATTATCCGCATCGTTTTTCCATATAAACAGAAAATTTCGCTGCTCAACCTCAAGGTCTTTACTGTAAATATCCATCAACTTTTGTCCCTTGCTAATCACCTGGTATTGTGAACGTACATAGAGCTTTTCAATCCTACCTGAAACTCTGGCAGACACTGTATTTATCAATCTTGGATCATATGTGATTCTTCCCAAAGCCATAACACTGGTCGGAATCACCTTTTCAACCGGATGAGTGGTCTTGACCTGACTGATGACATATTGGTTGGTAGGCTTTAGTAAAATGTCCAGCGATCGGTCTGCGGCCTTTGTTCCATCTTTGAGTTTCTCTACCAGCACCATCCCACAAATCGGGCAGTTACCTGGTGCATATCGCACTATCTCAGGATGCATAGGACAAGTGTAAATATGACGTTCCTCATGCTCGGCATGATTTTTATGCCCGGTAGCTTCTTTTTTTCCGGTACATCCCAAAACCAAACTGCAACACAGGAACATTAATATTTTTAAAATTACACTTTTCAATGGTCGGTTTTACTTTATTTCAAGTTGTTTTTCATATTGCACTTGTAACTGTAGCAAATCGTTTAAAAGGTCAAGATAACCCAATTGAGATACCTTGAGGTTTTGCCAGGCATCGAGGACCATAAACAACTCCTCTGTATTCTGTTCATAGGCCAATAGTAAAGTTTGATAGTTTTTTTGTAATGACGGAATAATCGTTTTTTCATAAAGGCCGATCTGCAGCTTTTTATTTCTGATCTGAAATTTGATATTTTCAAGGTTCCCCGTAGTTGCATTGATAAGAGATTCTTGTCTGCTCTTCAATGCTTCAATTTCAAAACCCAACCCGGTTATGGATGATTTGTACATCCTGGATGACCAGGGTGCAATCGGAACGGTCATCATGGCCATAAGACTGAACAATTGCGGCTGTTTTCCGAAAGTAAACATGTGATCGTACCGTAATCCAAAATCAGGTAAGCGTTTGGAATATTCTAAAAGTTGCTTTGATCTTAACAAATTGATATTCGCTGATAAGGCCCTGTATTCACTGCGCTTGCTCGTTATCTCCGCGGAATCAACCAATAATGAGTCATAGTTTTTCAGTGAAAAAATTGAATCAATATCAAACTCCATATTCTTATCCCTTGCCATTAAAGTATTCAGCTCCACCATCAATTGCCTGATTTCTGTTTCGGCCATCAGTTTCATCTGTTGCACTTCGCCGAGCATTGCCTTTGCCTTATAATAAGCGCTGAGCTTATCCATGCCATAGGTGTATCTAATTTCAGTGGATTTGATTATGTATTCCAACAGGGCTTCATTTTCTGACAGTATTTTAAGTTTCCTTTTTAGTACCTGCCATTCGTAATAGCGCATTTTAGCCATGCCAAACATCTCATTCCTGGTCGCCCCTTGCATCTCCCTTTCAATGTTGACCATGCTTTGCATATAATCTGCATTGGCATCCAATTTTTTGGGGTTCGTGAACATTTGTTGCGCTGAGAACATGACCGAACCCATTCCGGTATTCGAACCATCCGCTTTCCACATCATTGGGTTATATGGCGTCATAAAAAACCCTGTTCCAAACTGAGGTGGTTCCAGCGCTTTAGCTCCTTTCGCGTAGGCAGCATAAGCATTGGCCTGAGCTTCGTACATTTTCAACTCAGGGTGGTTTTTCTCGATGACATTCAATATACTGTCGAGGTTTATTACCTGGGCTGAACTATTTATTGTGTTGAATAAAAATCCAACAATTAAAATAGCGTTTACGTAAAATATCTTTTGCCTATTCATTGCGCCTATTTGTACATTTTAATCTTCAAACTCTTTCACTATTAATTTGCCATGCTTTCGCAATTCATATTCCCTTACCATGGCGTATAGCACAGGTAAAACTATTAACACAAATAACGTAGATGTAATTAATCCAAAAACGAATGGTATCGTAATGGGTTTCATCACATCACTGCCAGTTCCTGTGGCCAGTAAAACCGGTAATAAGCCTAGTATATCTACTAAGACGGTCATTAGTTTTGGTCTCAATCTCAGCGCGGCACCATCATAAATAGCATCCTCAATATCCTGCTTTGTCATTGCAGTATTTGCCGCTTTAACTTTATTTACTTTCTTATAAATAGAGTTGTTCATATACACCAGCATTAATACACCTGTCTCTACCGCTACACCGAAAAGTGCAATAAATCCAACTGCCACCGCCACTGAAAAATTAACACCAAAGAAGTGCAGGGAATATGCGCCTCCTACCAGTGCAACCGGCACCGCTGAAAGTACAATCAGAACTTCGCGAAAAGTGTGAAATGTGAAGTATAGAATTACCATAATAATGACCAGAACAATTGGAATGATTAATCTTAACCTCTCATTGGCTCTTACCTGATTTTCATATTGGCCACTCCATGACAGGAAATATCCCCGGGGTAGCTTCTTAATCGCTGCCGACAGTTTCTTTTTTGCATCGTTTACTGTACTACCCAAATCTCTCTCACGTACATTAAACAACAGCGTTCCTCTAAGCATTGCATTCTCAGAAGTTATCATGGGCGGGCCTTCTGTAATTGCAATATCCGCAACAGAAGAAAGTGGTATTGGACCATAATCCATGGTTTGAAGCTGCATTCTTTTCAGCTTATCCAATTTGTCCCTAAAGTCTTGTGCAAAACGAATATTGACAGTAAAGCGCTGCCGGCCTTCAATAGTTGTGGTCGCATTCATGCCACCCAAAGCCGTTTCAATAAACATGTTTACATCATCTACCGATAAACCATACCGCCCTATTTCATCCTTTTTGATCTTTATTTCGATATATTTTCCGCCAACAATTGGATCTACGTACAGATCCTTTACCCCATCCACTCCTTCAAGTTCTTTTTTGAACATTTGGGCCAGTTGGTTAATGGTATCCAGATTTTGACCATAAACTTTAACCCCAACATCGGTTCTGATTCCGGTTGAAAGCATGTTAATCCTGTTGATAATAGGTTGAGTCCAGCCGTTAATTACACCCGGAATCTGCATTTTGGAATTCAGCTCAGTGATAATATCATTTTTAGACAGTCCTTTTCTCCATTCAGATTGGGGTTTTAATAAAATAATGGTCTCGATCATACTAATTGGCGCATTATCGGTTGCTGTGCTTGCCCGACCTGCTTTTCCGAGAACATTGCTAACCTCAGGCACAGTCATAATTATTTTATCCTGAACCTGCATGATTCTTTTTATTTCAGAATTGGAAACATCAGGTAATGTAACTGGCATGAAGAGCAAAGAGCCTTCATCAAGAGGTGGCATAAACTCGGTACCAAGGTTCAGTACTACGGGGACACTTCCCAGCACCAATGCCATACTCAAAGCAAGTGTTGTTTTCTTCCACTTTAAGCACCAACGGATGATAGGATTATACATCCATAGAAAAAATCTGGAAACAGGATGTTTGCTCTCCGGTCGGACATTGCCTTTTAGTAATAACGTCATGAGAACAGGAACCAGAAAAATGGCCACGAATGCAGAACCTATCATGGCAAAGGTTTTTGTCCAAACCAGCGGCGAGAAAAGTTTATGCTCTTGCCCGGTGAGAAACAGAATTGGGCTAAATGAAACCAGCGTTATCAAAATAGAATTGAATACCGCTTTACCTATTAGCTTGGACGAGGCTTCTATTCGTTTTTCTCTTTCTTTGTTAGACAACATTTCCTTTTTCTTTTTTATTGAAAACATTAACTATCCTCCCCGCTTATAGACTTCATTGAATTTTCTACCATTACAATACCTGCATCCACCAGGTCACCAACCGCCAACGCCACTCCTGCAAGTGACATAATATTGGAAGTAATTCCGAACCACCCCATCATAATAAATGATATAAGAACCGCCATGGGAATGGTAATAATTACGACCAGAGCACTTCTTACATGTAACAGAAATAGGAACAAGACAATGGCAACAACTATTATTTCTTCCACTACTGCATTTTTAAGTGTAGATATGGTGGCATCAATCAGGTCAGATCTATCGTAAGCCACCTTAAATTTAACACCTTGCGGTAATCCCTTTTCAAGGTCTGTTAATTTCTCTTTGATGCGTTCAATCACGTCCTTGGCATTTTCGCCATAGCGCATCACCACAATCCCACCAACTTTCTCACCTTCACCGTTTTCATCTACGATTCCAAGTCTGAGTTCGCCTCCCATCTGTACAGCGGCCACATCCTTAACTCTCACTGGCACGGAGTTTATTGTTCTAAGTGGGATATTTTCTATTTCTTTTATATCCTTAATATAACCCGATCCTTTGATGATATATCCGATATCAGATTGCTCAAATTTTCGTCCTCCAACATCATTATTATTGGCTTTTACCTTGTTGGCGACATCCATTAAAAGGATATCATAGTAACGCAGTTTGTATGGGTCTACAACGATTTGATACTGTCGCTGAAATCCACCAAAGGAAGCAACTTCACTCACCCCCTCCACGGTTTGTAAGCCAAAACGAACATACCAATCCTGCAAAGCCCTCAGCTCACCCAGATCATAACCTGGAGCATCCAGCGTGTACCAGTAAATATGCCCTAGCCCGGTACCATCCGGTCCCAAGGTTGGTGTAATTCCTTCCGGAAGTAATCGTTGCGCATAGTTCAATCGTTCCAGCACTCTGGTGCGGGCCCAATAAATATCAGCAGCATCATCGAAAATTACAAAAACGAAACTCATCCCAAACATGCTGTTCGCTCTAATATTCTTCACTTTGGGAATTCCCTGAAGATTGCTCACCAGCGGGTATGTAATCTGATCCTCAATGATTTGTGGATTGCGACCCATCCATTCTGTGAAGATGATAACCTGGTTTTCTGAAAGATCAGGTATAGCGTCAACCGGGGTATTTTTTACAGAATAAATTCCGTAACCAGCAACCCCAGCAGCGATGAGGAGAACTATAATCCGGTTTTTAAGGGCCCATGTTATGAAATTGCCTATCATTGGTTGCTTATTTTTCCCTTTGATAGAATAAATTTATGTGGCATTTGATTTTTATCTAAATGTTCATTTAAAATACCATCTATTAAAAAAATCAAAGCATTTAAAGCTTGCTTCTTTGTTCTCCCGGAAACAACTTTACAACTGTATCGTTCATACTCTATTTTGCCATTGTCCATATTATCCACTGCTTTTATCACGTGGTTTATTTGAAGTCTACCGGTAACAATATTTTGACCAATTGCCGCATGCGTGAGGATTGCGGTGATAAACAATATGACAGGCCTTAACCTCATCCAGTCGTAATTAATTTGTATTCTTTTCGCATCATCTTCCAAATGTTTATTTATGACTTAGTGATTTTTCCGCATCATCCAACATATTATTCAAACACCACCTGCAATACCAATCTGCAACGAGGAAAGAAATGATTTTATAAAACAATCCTTTTGGTTTTTCATAGCTGATTGATAATTCGGCATCTGTACCGTGAGCTTTTTCTGAAACTTCCAAATGCATCTGATACCATGAGTAAATGATAAGCTTGGTAGGTCCAATGGTCTCCCAGGTTTTTTCTTTGCCTTCAATCCACTTAGTTACTTCCACGGTAAAGTCCATCGCCATCCCCATCATTCTTCCATACCATCTATATTTGGTTCCGAGACCGGTTTTATTTTCAGAGAGATATTGCAGATTTAGTTTGCTGCCCATCATCATCATAGAAGAATTGGTCATGTGCATTCCAGTAACCCCAAGATCGTCGATGTTTTTAAAAACCGCATCGGGAGAAAAATAATAGTGTTTTGAATTCTTTATTGTTTTCATTTAAAATTCATTGCTTAACCAAACCTATTGCTTTGACCAAAGAGTCAGAATTCGCGTTTTTCTGTGTATTTTTATTATAGTTTCCACAACTGGGAAATAACAGGATTAATGTAGTGGATAGGAGGACCTTTGCACAAGCAATGAAACGCATCATTGTAAATTTATCTACAACATTTTTTAACAAATACGTATCGAAATGATTTATAAACAGCATGAATTATTTTGTGAAACATGGTCTTGTTTATTGTTTAATAATTTTTTGAGTTAGAACCTTGGTTCCAATCCGCACCTGAATTAGATATATTCCATTCTGAAGCCCGGAAATGTCAAGAACTGCGTTTACACTTCTTACAGGCGAACTCAATAGTGTCTTACCGAGCATAGTCTGTATCTGAATTTCACCTGTTTCAAAAACAATATTATCTGCAAGCTCAACATGTATCAAAGATTCAGCGGGATTTGGGTATATCTGAATATCAACTTCGTCTATAACCTTTGTACTCAATGGCCAAACCGCATTATTGTCAATCATGTAAGCCTTTTTATTGGTTTTATCTACGAAATAGATCCTTCCGTCTGGTCCCACCTTAATACCCATGGGGTCGGGGTTTGCTGTGTATGTAAGTTTTATTCTACCAACTTCATTAAAATTATCAGAAATGTTGTAAATAATTATTTCATCTGTGCCATTGTCTGATATTATGAGTCTGTCACCGTAAATATCGATACCAACAGGTGCTACCAATCCTTTAATTAAGGTGTCAATCATGGTAATCCCGCGAAATTCATAATATCCCCCATCAAGGGTTTCGGAGTTGATTTGAGCTATAGTGCCATTATAAGACCCGGATGTAATGTCGATTTGAAATACTCTTTTTCCAATGGGATCACAACCATACAAAAACTTGCGATTTTGATCAATGACAATGTGCGCAGGTAAAGTAGAGTGTCGTGTAAATTTGAAATCAGAATATACTCTCACTCCACCATCGCCGTGGTCTGCTTGACCAGGGCCATGGTCGCTATTGAAATCATATCTCTTGATAGTGCCATCATAGCCAGACATTACCCAATAAACGTTGTCTCGTTCAAAGGCAATTCCTTTGCCATAGGGACTTTGATGTATCATATCCAAATGGCTTCCGTTGAATTGCGTTGTACTTGGATTTCCTACTACACCATAAATACTCAAATTCCCTGGCCAAAGGGTTGGACCAGTGTATTTGCCTGTTGAGTGATTCGCATCTAAAATATCCTGTGATGTAGTCCAATTGCTATCCCCAAAAGCCAAGGAACTTGCCAAAGCCATAAAATGCCAGGCATTGCCATCCTTTACATATTTCCACGTGCGATTGCTTTGATTGGCTTTTGAGACAATGACTGTACTACCTCCTGAATTGAAGGTTCCCTGATTCAAAATCCAAAGTTCATTTGGTCGCTTTGATTGATCTGGATAGAAATCCAAATCCATCGGCGAAGACAGTGAATTTAGAGTTGAAGCAACAACCACAAATCGGTTGCTGTCCGGATTTACCACATATGCGTCGATATTTTGTTGGGCGCGAACTAGTGCGCAACAAGCATATATAACGCTTGCGCATACCAATATTTGTTTTTTCATTGTACGATGATTTTTTTTGTAATCAGATTCTTATTTTGTTTTATTCTTATGAAGTAGACTCCTTTTGGAAAATTGGCTATGGATAAAATATTTTGCACGCATTTACCCTTATAGTATTCTTTTCCAACGGAATTAATAACCAGTATTTCGGCATCGGATAAATCAAAATCCGATTTTATTCCAACATACTCAGAAGCAGGATTCGGATAAATTATTAAAGATTCATGCTTTGTTTTATTGAATAATCCCGCTGTAGTTGTATCCACAACCAGGAAACTTCCCATCATCCCATCATCTTCATGGTGAAGTAAATGGCAATGGTACATGAATGGCACGCTATCATCCGCAAAATTTTCGAATTTTGTTACAAATTCTACGTATTGTTGGGGCATAACCAAAACCACATCTTTCTTTCCTCTTTGATAAGCTGGAACCGAGCCTCCGTTCACATTCAGAATATCAAACTGCACGTCATGAATGTGGAACGGGTGTGCTATTGCAGTATTATTTGTAATCCTCCATTTCTCAGAATTATTCAGGTAGGTTTTTATGTTTACCACCTCCATGTCGAAATGTGCTCCATTTATGTTAAAAGGACCGGAAACCTGAGAAGTCGGATCCATCATAGAATCGGGAGCAAAGTTTAGATTCCGGCTTACATTAAAGATTGTTCTCCTAATCAGTGGTACCAGATATTTCGGAATTGTTGTAACCGGATTTGAAGTTTGTGTCTGCACATTGATTTTCAAAATGCCAAAATCCAGCCCATTCAACGGATTCAGATTATAATCCGGAATAGTACCACCCATCATGCTTTTCACCGTTTTTGCCCCATAAATCCCGTTCGGAAACTCAGAACTGAAACTGTTCAGGAATATACTTTGACCTTGCATTCCCTGCAAATCCAGTAATATTTCAACTCTTTCTCCAGGACTGAGCCTGACACGGGTAAGCTTCACTGAACTGTCAAGTAAACCCCCATCTGTAGCAATGAGGGAAAACTCTTTATTTCCAGTAAAACCAAAGTTATAACTGCGCATGGAAGAGCCATTCAACAACCTTAAGCGAATAACCTGGGAAGGTGCATTGAGGTATGGATTTACCACTCCATTTACAAGAATTGCAGTATCTTCTTCCGTAGAAATTGCAATCTGGTGCAAAACATCAAATGCTTTTGATTGAACAATTACCGGAAAATCATCAGTTCCATAATTACGGGGCAAATTCAAGTTGGCTTCAGCACTATCGCGAATAATAATCAACCCGGCAATTCCTTTAGCTACATGCAGATCCGTTTTTCCGTGTCCATGCGGATGATACCAGAAGGTGCCGGCATTATTGAGAACTCTGAATTTTGGACTCCAGGTTGAATTTTGTAAAATAAGTTGATGCGGACCTCCATCATACTTTGCGGGCAAATGCAAGCCATGCCAGTGTATGGTGGTAGAATTTCCATTCCCTTTCAAGCTGTTTTTAACATTCAGGGTTACCGTATCCCACTTATTAAAAATGAGAGTTGGAGCCAATAGAACTCCATTTATACCATATGTTGGTGTATTAATTCCTGAATAAAATTGGGTTGTACCTTGTTGGATTTCAAGGTTGAAGGTGTCACCTGACAGGGTCTGAGGAATTATTAGTGGATTTTGTGCCCCAAGCCTTTGAGTTTGTACGCACCAAACGAAAATAATCAGAAAAAAGTAAATGAGCCTGTTCATATATCATCAATGATTTACAACAAACAAGCGATTCTCAGAGTACTCTTGTGATCTAATTCGAATGAAATATGTGCCATTCGACAAGGATTCTGTTTGAATTTCTTTCGTAAACAGACCTTGCGTTACCTGACCATTATACAGGCCTGAAATCATATTACCGGACATACTGTATATTTCTATTTGTAACTCCGCAGAGCTATTCACGTTGAATTGCAAAAGCATATTTTCCTTTACAGGATTGGGAAAAATAGTTGCTTCGGAAAACGAGGCTTGCCTTTTGATTTTCAGGGAGGGATCTCCAAATAAGGACAAAATGGAATCGCGCATGATCCCTGTGTCAGAAGTTGAAAAGCTCTGGGTCGAAAACATCACTCTGTGATCCTTTCCACCAAGCAACACTACCGTTGGCATACCGAAGCCGCCATAATGGGCCACTTGAATTACACCACTATCATATGGAGCATATAAGGGCAGTGAGTTATTGCTCACCCAGTTAGCGGTAGCGGCGCAATTAGTATTATAAGTGAAAGGCATCGCATAACCGGTTACTTTACCAGGATACTTTTTCATGATGTTATTTGCCATGGTTTGTACTTTTTTGGCGGGTGGCGGGCAGGAGCCACAGTTATCCATGAAGAAAAAGACCACCACGGCCTTGCCTGAGTCCAGTTCTTTAAATAGGTCGTGGTTGACACCTTTACAATCGGGGCCATTGATTTGCATTGCAGTTGTTTGCGCCCTGGAAATCGTCATTGCGAACATCAGGGCAACTATTGTGTATATTGATTTTGTCATTTTTGTTTGGGAAATAATAAAACAGGAACAGTCTCGAGGTTTATAGCAACCGCGAAAAGCCGCGTAAAAAGCGGCACTTTTAAATAATTAATTTTAAATAATCAGAACCCTGTCCTGAAGAAATATAGGAACCGAGGGTTTATATGGTGGTGGATGATAAAAATCGTCCACTCTCAAACAATGCGATGGGGATAGCTCATATTGAAGTAAAGTTGGCGCAGAAATGTTAAAATCTGTTGACTCCACTTTAATCGCTATTTTGAATGCCTTTGTTTGAATATCCTGCGTCTTAATTATTACTGTTTTATCCTTACAGCAGTTTGACTTCATTTTCTTCTTGCCACATGCACAAACGTGCTTGTCTGCTGAAAAGAAATGTACAGAGGCTATTTTTTTACCACACCAATGGACCGTTACCGCCATACCCGACTGAGCGGTAAGCAGAAAAACAGAAAGAAGCAGGGCCAAAGCCTTTTTCATTGGATAGAGGCGAATTTACCCCGTTTGTGATACAAATACAAATGCCCAAAGTCATAAAAATCGCTGATCATTTCGATATCGAGAGGCATTCTATAAAATCGACACCAACTTTCCTTGCATCCAATGAAAACATATCAAATGTTTAAACCACACTACAATAAAAATGGCGCACAATACCTTGAAAACCTTGTCAGTTCGTGGTCAGTACTACAGGATTATTTTTAATGATCCTTAAGGGGGGCTGGGGGCCGCCTTTTTCCGCTGCGCGGAAATGGTCTTTTTTATGCGCTGCTGCGCTTAAACCGCTAGCGCGGTTTAGACTTGCTGCGCATAAAAAAGCCCTGGCTTTCGCCAAGGCTTTTTGTTGGTCGGGAAGACAGGATTCGAACCTGCGACCCTCTGCTCCCAAAGCAGATGCGCTACCGGCCTGCGCTACTTCCCGAGAATCTTAGGTTCGCCCTTAAGGCGGACCTTAGATGATCGTGTCCGGATGAGTTGAAAACTTCATCCGGGCCCTCTCAACTCTCTTTATCAGACTATCCTTCGTTGCACTCAAGAACAACTTCCAGATGATCGTGTCCGGATGAGTTGAAAACTTCATCCGGGCCCTCTCAACTCTCTTTATCAGACTATCCTTCGTTGCACTCAAGAACAACTTCCAGATGATCGTGTCCGGATGAGTTGAAAACTTCATCCGGGCCCTCTCAACTCTCTTTATCAGACGAAACTTTCGTTTTCGCCCGGGCCTCATTTTGAAACTCACGTTTCAAATCAATCTCCTCTTTCGCCTGCCATCGCTGGTAAGGCTTGCGACCCCGATAGGATTCGAACCTATGACCTACTGCTTAGAAGGCAGTTGCTCTATCCAGCTGAGCTACGAGGTCTTAATTTTTCACCTTCGCTTCCGAAGGCTTTACGCTCTCCCCACCTGAATTTGTCGGATTTTCACTCCCACCATCAAGGCCTAACGGGGGTGCAAAAATAAGAAAAATCAAGACGGTTTAAAATACCCTTGCTAAATTTAATTCATCGCAACAGGGTAATTGTGCCCCGGCGCTCATATCGCAAGCCGGTATTGCTGCGAAACTCCACATGAAAAACATAGACCCCTTCCGCACATAATTTGCCTGCACTCCTGCCGTCCCAGCTGAAATCGGGATCTTCACTCGCAAAAAGCATCGCTCCCCAACGGTCAAAGATTTCAATATGAAATTGTTCCAACACACAGGAATACTTCAATTTGAACAAATCGTTTAAACCATTGTCGTCAGCAGTAAATGCATCCGGAAACCAGGGATGACAATCGCAATCTCTAAAATTCACCTTTAAGGTATCGCTCTTTACACCACATTTATTTCGCACTTCCAAAGTAACATTTGCAGGTTTGTCTATTACTCTTTGCCCCAGGCTGCTGCCGTTGTCCCACAATATCTGGCTACCCTTGATTCCCGCATTCAACAGCAAAATATGTCCGGAACACAGAGTAGTATCTTCTCCCAAATTAACTTGTTGAATATCCGGATATATCTCTACGGTATCGACAGCTACTCCGCAGGAATTCGACACCCGAACCCAGTATGTGCCACTTTGATTTATCGTTTTTGAGTTGGAATTGCTCCCGTCATACCACAAAATAGTATCTGATGGCAATCCAGCATGCAACGCTATGTTCTGTCCTTTGCATATTACCGTATTTGTGCCAAGATCTGCAATCGGAATAGCTATAAATTGAACCTGTATGGTATCAGAAATGACCCTGCAATTGGTTGTCATTTGCAACCAATAAATTCCACTTTTTGTAATAGTCATTCCATTTTGTGTGGAGCCGTCATTCCATAAATAAGCTCCATTTACCGATGGCGCAAATAAATTCAACTGCTCTCCTTCGCATAATATGGTGTCCCTGCCAAGATCAACATGGGGCAAAGGATCCACAGTCACCACGATACTGTCTGTTTCCTCTTCACAAATTCCGGGTACCCGAACCCAATAAGTTCCGGAACTTTTTACAATTATGGCTGCTTGTGTAGAGTTATTGCTCCACAAATAAGGCCCCGAATGATTGGCGGCGCTTACCTGCAATGAGTCACCCTCACAAATGGCAGTGTCATTACCGAGCTTTAGACTACCTCCAACATTGCCGGAAGTTCCTTTAATACAAACACCATCCACCGCCATATATTCATTTTTATTCGCCTGGAATTTTATGGTACTCGTTGCTTGGCTTGCCAAAAATCTAAAACATGCATTTTCCCAGGTATATGGAGAAGTATCATCCTTTGTGGAATAAACCATTACATTATTTACATAAACATTAATTCCGGCCGGACTATTGAATTTTAAAGACCCTGATTGAATACTTTGTTGGGCATATTGAAACTTTACAAAATAAAATGTGCCCGGAGATGTAGTAAATGTTTGGGTAAAATATTCCGGGCCATAAATATTCTGCCATGTACCTCCGTCTTCGGACGGGATCGGTTTTCCAACCCAAACATAACCGGGAGTGGTTTTTAGCGCACCATTTGCATCGTTACAATCCGGCGTGGAAGTACCAGTCCAACCTGTTGCGGTTACAGCTTCTCCTTTGGAAGAATTAAACGAACCGTTGCTAATTAAATTACCGCTGCACTGTCCAAATACGATGTTGAAATTCATCAACACAGGCAAAAGTATCAGGAATTTACGACTCATAAAAAAAGATCCAAAAATGAAAAATACTTAAAATGATTTCAGCGTAAAACAAATATAACTCATTTTACGTGAAATAATTCAGCAATCGTATATTTTTTATATACCCTCAGAATTTGATGTACCTCCTACTTCGATTCCCTTAACCAGTCTCTTCCTGGCCGTAGAAAACCATAAATAAACCGCAGCAACTGGATGGTAAAAATGGTACCCGCAATAGAAAAAACGAGGAAAACGGGCTTCATATTTTTCATTAAAACGGATAAAGGAGAATGCCCTTCCTGCATTTGCCAAATGGAGCGCATTACACCTGCATAAATTAATATGCACCAAAACAATACCAGAGTTATTTGTAAAATCCACCAATTGCGGTGAAAATGTGTAAGCGGCGATTTCCCGAATTTTTGAAAATAAAACCAGCAAATACACGATAACAATATCATGGTATTGATTCCTATTGTTGTTCCCATGCTGTGCGCAACAGTAATGTGGGTTCCATGGGTGTACAGGTTAATTGCAGGAATGCTCATGCAAAGTGCCAGAAATAAATTAATAACTATCCAAAAATCTGCAGCCAGAATAAAATAATACGCCGGATTGTGTTTAAATTTTTTTATGTTCTTTTTGTCTTTTTTCCAGTTTTGAATAATTCGAACCAACAAAATCCATTCACTCATGCTCACCGCATAGCTGATATAGCGAACATACGGTTGTGTGGGTAAAGTATAGATGTGATGGCCCCAGTTAAACATCAGATTGGTTAGGCCCAGAAAATAAAGTACAAATGCAGTTTTGCCTCTGGCCATTTCAGAATTACCTTCCAAAGCACACATGAGCCAGATTGCCAGTCCATAAATCATTTGATTCCATGCGCCCACCATACTACCGGAACTCTTCCATTGAAGCGTAATATCCTGAATGGTGCTTTTTCGGATTCCAGGTAAAAGCCAGGCATAGGATTCCAAAAATGTGAGCATCAAAAAAAATGCTCCCGTAAACCACATCCAGACATATACTTTCTGAAAGTTTAATTTTCCAATCAAACTTATCATTCCAAGTAGTTGCAAAATCCAAACAGCAAAAAACAAAACTCCTATCCAGGGCGGGAATTCCCAATACTCCCTTCCTCCGAATCTGGAATTGAAATATGCCATGGTCATTGCCAGAATTGCCACAGATAATAACAATAGTTTTCCGTAAGAAATCCAACTTGGAATTCTTTTTCCGCTTTGCATTTGCATTACATGATTCACCATTGCCTGTGCAGACAAAATAATCCAGAGAATCACATAAGATACATGCAATGGACGCAGAGAAACAAAGCCAATTTTATCTTTCTCTATACCATTTCCTGAATAATGTAAAGATGCCAGAATACCAAAAAGCAAACCCAGAAATAACAAAAGAAGTGCAAGAAACAATTGCCATTTATCGGTATCTAATTTGGGTTTCAATTTCATTTCAATCGAATAAAACCATCATATTCCACCACAAATTCTCTGGGGTCTGAAACACCGCTTTGGTTCATATTTTTGAAATATATTTCCAATGCATCCAATTCAGAATTGCTCATTTTAAAGGCGGGCATTACATCCGTACCGGATTGAACCATTCCCCGAATATACGCCTCTCCCCCTTTTTGATATACATTGGTAAGATCGGGGCCCAGGTATCCCCCCAAACCGTATATCTGATGGCAGCTCTGGCAGTTGTATTTCTGCCATACCATTTTCCCATTTTCAAATGAATTTGACTTTGCATCGGTAGGATTTAACAACAGAAACATGGAATATAGAAAATATAAAAGAAAGAGACCCAAAAAAACCGGTAGCCGCCACCAACCCACTTTCCTTCCCGTTTTCAAGCTTGCCGGATTCATGTGTCTCTTCTTTTGCGGACAAATTTGTCTTCTTTTATTTTGAAAAAAATTGTTTGAGGTCAATTTTTAACAATTTATTCCTCCCCAATTTCGAATCATGAAATGGAATATTCCTATACACAATACAAATGAAAGTTTCGAAGAAGACTTTTCAGGTAGTCCGGTAGGCAACATAGTTGCAGCCGATATACGCAAAGCAGATGTGATGAAAAAATACGGCATCGATTTTTGCTGCGGTGGTGGAGAAATACTTTCAGCTGCATGTAAAACAGCTGGTGTCTCTGCCGAAACCGTAAACCGGGAATTAAATCAATTGCAGCGTCCGGAAGTGCTCGCATCACAGAATCCCTGGTATTGGGCTCCTGACTTTCTTTGCGATTATATTGTAAATACCCATCACAATTACATTCGCAACAACAGCAGGTATATATTGGAATATGGCAGTAAAGTAATGCGCACCCATGGCACAAACCACCCGGAATTGCTGGAGCTTGGAGAATATGTGAGTGCTCTGTTATCGGAGTTGCACCAACATATGACCAAAGAAGAAAATATTCTATTTCCTCGTATCAAACAAATGTTTGAGGCTTACAGACAACCCAATGAAGGTCTTAACGCTGCAATTTCCGGAATGAACATCAATATGCCGGTTGAAGTAATGGAACTGGAACATAAAGAAGCCGGCGATTTGCTGCACCGTATCAGAGAATGTACCGATGATTATATTCCACCTGCCGACGTTTGCCTTACTTATAAAGTTTATTATGCCAAATTGCAGGAATTTGAAGAAGATTTAACCATGCATATTCACCTGGAAAATAACATTCTGTTTCCCAAAGCATTGGACATGCAGGCTAAGTTTTTGGTTTAGGATTTGCTCCCAAAATATCCGGGAGAAACTGGACTAGTCCTCAATTTTAGTGAGCTTCATCAGGCGAATTGGATCTAAAATACGGATGAGTTTTTTATCCAATTCCAGAATTCCATCTTTTTCCCATTCAGCCAGAATTCTGACTACAGTTTCGTGAACCATGCCAGTAATAGCGGCAATTTCAAGTCGGGTGAGTTTCACCTGAATAAATCCTCTGGAATCTACTCCAAACGTCTCGCGAAGCAATACAATTGCTTCTGCGAGGCGTTCCTTGCTCGACTTAAATAAAATATCCAGTGATTTCTTTCTTGCCTGATCCAGCTCATGCGCAAAACTCTCCATGATCTTCAGAGAGAAATCCAGATTCTTGGCCAGCAAATTCAACAAAGCATCTTTGGGTATGAAACAAATTACACTGTCGCTGATGGTCTCTGCGGTACTCTGATAAGCCTCATTCGCAAGCAGGCTGCGATAGCCCAGAATATCTCCATCCGTAGCCAGTCTGATGATTTGTATGTCGCCGGTTTCTGCTATATTATACAGTTTTACCTTGCCCTGATGCACACAATAGAACCCTCCAGGTACACTGTTTTCAGAAAATATCACCTCCCCTTTTTTAACTTCCATACTCAATTTGTACTGATTCAGTTCACTGAGTTCAGCAGCCTTAAGTGTGGCAAATACAGAGAGGGCAATGGTCTGACAGTTTCTGCAATCCAACTGGCATTTCACAAATCCCGACATTCCACAAAAATAAGTAATTGCTTTGGAATATATATCGGATAAGTTTATCCTTTTTTAACCGGAATTATTGATTTGCATCACTTTTCAATTCAAATTACAGTGAAAACTTTGTACTGTGAAATATTTCTTCTGGCTGGCGGTTATTCTGCTTTTTTGCACATCCTGCAGGAAAGATTCAGAATCATTTGCCGATGTCAGGTTTCAAATAAAATATGAATCAGATGGAAAAGAATTGATATTCGACACTCTGCTGTATGACCATCCTGCCGGTTATAAATACAGCGTTAGCAGAATTCAATTTTTGATATCTGGCTTGGAAGCATATTCCATGCATACACAGATGCAGCCGGAAAACGTGTGGTTTATCGATGGGGCAATTAACATAAATTCCGAATTTCAATTACATGCATTTCCCTGCAAATATTACGACAATTGGAGCCTCACCATTGGCTTGGACAGCAATATAAATAAAACGGGCAAACTTGGAAACTCTGAAGATTTTTTAAATATGGCCTGGCCTGAAACCATGGGTGGCGGATACCACTTTTTAAAATTAGAAGGGATGTACAAGGATAGCACCGGAATTCATGGTTACGCCATACATATTGGCGGCAATGGAAATGAAATGAAGCAGGAGAAACTTAAGGCCTTTACCGTTAAAGAAAATAACAATGAAATTATCCTGCATTTGAATGTAAATGAATTTTTTAAAAATCCGGAATTGTACGATTTTAATAAGGATGGAAATTACATCATGGGATACCAGACTGCCATGAAAAAAATTGCTGTCAACGGAAGGGATGTCATGTTTCATGATTAATTGGAAATCCATATCCGTACCGATTTTTGGGACACTTATTCCATTAATGGTTTTTGTTACCTGCAAAAAAAATACACAGGAAAATTACAGCACAACTCCATATAACCTTGAAGTTCCAACAGGTTTTCCTTCTCCCTATTTATCCTCCGAAAATCCACTTACTGTAGAAGGTATCGCACTCGGTAAAAAACTGTTTTACGACAGCATTTTATCTTCTAACGGACGTTCCTGCAACACCTGTCATCTACAGGAAAAATCATTCATGAGGGATAACGCAGAATTAAAACTTGATCCCGCTTTTTACAACAATATTCCTGCTTTAATTAATCAGGCATGGAATAAGGAATATGGCTGGACCGGTGTTGAGACTAATTTGGATCACGTTGCCATCGGGGACTTCGGACCCATGTTTTTCAATTCCGACATGGATAAAGTGTTGCAACGACTTCACGATCATGCACAATATCCGGATATGTTTCACAAGGCATTTCCTAATGTAAAAGATCCATTTCAGAATGGAGTATTGCAAGCGAGAACCGCAATGGCAATTGCACAGTTTTTAAGAACCATCATTAGCTCCGATTCCAAATTCGACAGAGTGCGCAAAGGCACAGCGTCATTTACTGCGGAAGAAACTTATGGCATGGAAATTTTCGGCAGTGAAAAAGGCGATTGTTTTCATTGCCACAGTTATCCGTTATTTCAGGACAACAGCTACCACAACATAGGTCTGGACAATACCTTTAACGGACTTAACAAGGGAAGGTATTTTGTTACACAGAAATCTTCGGATTTAGGCAAATTCAGTACTCCTGGTTTAAGGAACCTGTCTTATACCGCACCATACATGCACGATGGAAGGTTTAACACATTGGATGAAGTAATTGAACATTACAACTCTGGTGTAAAATATTCGTCCACTTTGGATCCGATTATGACCAAACCCGGAAAAGAAACCGGATTAAATCTCAGCAGTTTTGATAAATATTGTTTAAAACAATTTCTGTTGACTCTCACTGATAGCAGCATAATAACCAATATAAACTACAGCAAATCACCATGATATTTTATAAAGAACAAAACAAATTCACACAGAAATTAATAGCCATGACCGGTGGTGTATCCATGGCGGCACTGGAACGGAAATTAATGCTGGTGGCAGCTATCCAAAAATTAAAAAAACAAAAAAACGTCATCATTTTATCTCATTATTATATGCCACCTGAATTACAAATCACAACGGAATTTGGTGGTGTGGCGGATTATGTGGGCGATTCATTAGGGCTGAGCATGGAAGCAACCAAATGTACCGCCGATGCCATCATTTTTTGTGGGGTAGAATTTATGGCAGAAACGGCTAAAATTCTCAATCCGGATAAAACCGTACTATTGCCTGATATGGGTGCAGGTTGCTCTTTGGCTTCATCCATAAACGGAGAAGACGTCAGAAATTTAAGACTTCAGTATCCCGGAATTCCGGTTATGGGATATATCAACACTACAGCAGAAACAAAAGCGGAATGCGATATCATTTGCACCAGCAGAAATGCACTTGCAATTGCAGAGTCGTTTCCAAACAAACAAATTCTGTTTATTCCGGATAAATACATGGGAAAAAATCTGGAAAACAGTTTCAGAGGGAATAAAAAAGAATTTATTTTATGGAATGGAAGCTGTGAAGTACATGAACAGTTTCAAAACAATCTTTCTGAATTGGGGCATTCATTTCCTGAAGCGGAAATGCTTTTACACTGGGAAGTACCTGAAGAAACCATCCGCAAATCGCTGCAAAACAACAAAGGGATTGTGGGAAGTACCAACGATATCATGGAATATGTGCGCAAATCAGATTCCAGGCAATTTATACTCGGTTCTGAGTGCGATTTAGGTGCGGCACTAAAAGGTATGTATCCTGAAAAACAATTCATTTCTCCATGTCTTACATGCAGATTTATGAAGAAAATAAATTTAACCAACACCTTCGAAGCCCTGGAATCTCTGGGTACAGAAAACGAAAGCGAATACAGAATCTCCATGTCCGAAGAATTGCGAATTGCCGCTTATAAACCATTAAAAATAATGTTGGATTTTATTCCAAAAGTATGAAAATACAGCACACCGATATATTAATCATTGGCTCAGGAGTAGCCGGATTAAACACTGCAATTCGATGCGCAGAATTTGCAGATGTGGTTGTGGTAACCAAAGGGAAATGTGCAGAAAGCAGCACCAGACTTGCCCAGGGTGGTCTGGCCTGCGTAACTTCTGAAACCGATAATTTCGAAAAGCACATCCAGGATACCTGGATTGCAGGAGGCAAAAAAGGAAATTTGGATGCCATTCGGGTTTTGGTTGAAGAAGCGCCTTTTCGTATCAGGGAATTGACCAAATTGGGTTTGAATTTTGACATGCAAAAATCGGGTGAACCGGATTTGGCAAAAGAAGCCGGACACAGTGAATCCAGGGTATTGCATGTTGGAGATTCTACAGGTAAATCGCTGGAAACCATATTGATCGAAAATGCGAAATCCAATCCCAATATTCAATTCATGGAAAATGTAATGGCCAGAGATTTATTTTTAGAGGAAGGACTTTGTCGTGGTGCCTGGATATGGAATCCTGAAATTTCCGATTATATTGTGGTAAAAGCAAAATATACAGTATTGGCAACCGGCGGTGCAGGCAGAATTTACCAACGTACTACAAATCCTGCGGTTGCCACCGGTGATGGATTTGCGATGGCTGCGCGCGCAGGAGTAAAATTGGAAAATATGTCCTATGTGCAATTTCATCCTACGGCATTATTTCATCCCAAAGCAAAAGGTTTTTTAATTAGTGAGGCCTTACGCGGCGCTGGGGCAGAATTGGTATTACCCAATGGGGAAAAGTTCATGCATCGTTATCATCCCGACGGTTCTATGGCACCCAGAGATGTAGTCTCGGCATCCATTTGGAAAGAAATGAAATCAAATGCCATCGACCATGTTTTTTTGGATGTTTCCAATATTTCTGAATCCGATTTTTTAAAGAAATTTCCCATGATTTACCATCGTTGCAGAAAATTGGGAATTAATATTCCTGCAGATAGAATTCCGGTTGCTCCGGCTGCACACTACATGTGTGGCGGTATAAAAACAGATCTTTTTGCAAAAACATCCATGCCACATTTGTATGCAGTGGGTGAAACTGCGAGTACCGGGGTGCATGGCGCTAACAGGCTTGCAAGCAACTCACTTCTGGAAGGATTGGTTTTTTCTCACCGTTGTGCAAATAATATTTTTGCAGAAATGCAAAAGTTCGAAGGAATTATTGCCTGTCCCATTCCTTTTTTTGTATTTAGAAAAGAGCATTCAACCAGAAAATGTGCTTTATACAAAAAGAAAATAACCGGTTTAATGGGTGAATTTGCAATTCCGGGAGCAACAAAATCTGCATTGGAATATGCATTAAAGGAAATGGCTCAGATTGCAGAAATCGCTGAGGAATGGACAGATATTTGTGCGCCCGATAAACAGGTTATGGAATTGCGAAATATGGCAGCTACCGCAACTCTGGTGATACAGGATGCATTAGCAAAAGTCCAGCCAACCGGGAATAACGAAAATCAGGAAAAACAGGTTTTGAAAAAATTGGAAATACCTGAATTGGTATAATTCCTATTTTGTTTTCATGGCTTTTATCAATGTTTCAATGTCTTTTTCTTTTAAATAGTAGGACATTGCTACATACTTGCAATACATAAAGGTTCCAGTTTTTCCTTCAACAATATTTACAAATTTATCCGCGCTCGATTTAATGTATGACAAATAATAGGTAGTTTTTGTGGAATCCAATAATCGGGTTTTAAGTGCATCATCTTCAATTACCTTGTAGGGGTACGGATATTTTTTCATCACTTTTACAATATCAATTCTTTCATCTTCCTTTCCATTCCATTTGTTATATTCAATAAGCGCATAATCGGGAATAAATAAGGTATCTTTTTTCAGTAATTCCAGATTTTTCACTTCTTTATGTATAAACAGTCCTCTGTATTTCTCCGCTTTTAACAAGCTACTCACTTCGTGCATGGCATTGCGTATATAACCCAGATACCAGTTAAAGAATTTGGCTTCGCTGTACAAGTATTTGGTCGCAGCTTCCTTTTCTTCATCTTTTTTCCACATCAGCTTGTCATAAAATTCATTATATGTTTTAAATTCAGGTGACAACTCAATTCTGGCGAATGTTTTTTTCTTTCCTTTAATTGCCATCCAAAGATTCAGATAAATATGAGTAAAGGTACTGTTATTGCTCACTTTTATTATGCCACCCATGGTCATATAAGAATGATCCCCTTCAATTTTTGCGCTTGCATATTGGGAATAAGACATAAATTCCAAATCAGTTACATCCCAAACCTTTCCCAATTCCTTTTTCCAGAGATTCAAATCGGCTTTGTCGCTGTCTCTGTAAACAAAAACAGTAGTCGTTTCTTTAAATTTCGCCAGATCTCCTTTATCAAATTCCCCGGGTTTGAAACTTGGAAATTCCAGGGAACCGACATTAATCTGTGAATAGCAGGGAGTAAAAGCAATGAATAACAGCGCCCCAAAAAACAATGGAATCGCCAAACTTTTAAATGAATTGTACATAATAATTGATGGAATGAGAACAAATATTGGCAATTTTATGCAAAAATCCAATTTGCGTGCTTTGGAATCATTGTAAAAGCAAAAAATCCACATGAAAATGATCGTCATGCAAAGCATTGATGGTTGGCTGCAATTGTTTTACGAAATAAATTTTACTTCCTTTTAATGAATGTCCAAATTTGGTCGCAAATAGTTCATCCTGTAACTCTACCTTTAGGATAATTTTCGATATGATCATATTCTGCTCTAAGGCATGCTTGTTCAGCAACAATATCCATGCTGCCAACATATCAAAATCAATACGAATGGAACTATCCCGCTTGTATCTTCCTTCATTATCAAAATCAAGCTGATAGTGATATTTACCCACTCCGTCCAATGCATAACAAGGATTTCCATTTTGCTTTAATGGTATCATTAAATCCATACTGAGACCATTTTGATGGCTGAGATGCGGAAACAATTTACCTCCATCCGCATTGGAACATTCCATCCATCTGAATTTACGTCCGGGGAAAATGCTATCTAAATCTTTAAAGGAATTTTCTAGTGTATACTTAGCCTTTTCGTTCAGAAAAGCGCGCCCGGCCAGATAACTCCAGGTATCAAAATAACAGTAATTTTTGCCTGCAAAAGGTAAAAGTTTGCCATGTTTCAAACTACCATTTCCGGACGTTCCTGTAGATATACTATGCGAAGTATCTAATTGGGACTTCGCATAGTACGAGATTATACTATCTCCCAGATTTCCGGATTCAGCATTCGCTGAATTTGTAATTTGAGCATTACATCCGGCGGTGAAAAACAATTGGATTGCGAAATAAAAATAAAATCTGTTCTTCATTTTTCCCGCAAATTAAAAAGAAAAAAACATATCCTACCCTAATACCCGGCAATATATGTTTACCATTTGATGTATGGGGCTTCCCTCCGATTTCACATGAAAAGCATGCACATTATTTACCATCCCAACCGTGGGTTCTCTATGTCCAAATACGGAATCCATAAATTGTGTACCTGCGTTACTAGCTGCGAATATTCCCGTAAACTTAAAGGCAATTGCATGGTTATTTTATAAATTATAATAATAGTGAAATCCAAATGGAGTTTGAATAGTACCTCTCTAATCATAGGTCGCTGCAAAAATACCACCGGGAAAAAGTGCATCGTGATGGTAGCGAACCAATTCCAGGCCAACCTGTGGATTAAATTGATGTTTTTTTGAAAGTAATTCGGTGTTTTCTGCACCCATATCAGGGATAATAAGATAAATGCAAAATAGAATAAACGCTTACATCGACGCAAAAATAGCCAAAATAAAATCTACAGTTCCCTCAGTTAATACAATTATGGATAATGTGTTTTGTTAACTAAATTAAATTATCATATTTTAAGTTCTTGGAATTTATTTTTAATCCACCTTTTTACCGAAAAAGGTGGAGCCAAAACTCTTAGCTGGCAAAGGCGTCATTTCGGACCGAAGTCAGCTCAGGTCGCTCTCAAGCTTTCGCCCTTACTCCGCTTCGCTTCGCACGGGTGTCGCGCCCTTTCGCGCGCTGCTGCCAGCTAAAGCCGGGTTGCAACACTTTTTTGAAACTTTAGTAAATAAACGGATTTTAACTTTTGTTATGCAAAGTTAAAATGAGTAATCATTTCAATGATTGTATATAATCGTTGCAACACGGTTTTGGCCCTTCAGTAGAATTGCGTAAGAAAACAAGATGGCATTTGCGCCCGGTGTAAACAAATAGTGAGTGCATAGCGCATGCAGTTTTTGCCGTTAAATGAGCCTATACCGTGTTTAAGCTCTTCGCAAAAACCTTAGGCGCGTTGTAAAAATGTCAATCGTAGTTTTCAAGCAATTATTCTGCGGGACTAGCCTTTGGTTACACCTTTGGGCAATGCCAAAGGTGGCGAATATTAATTAATAAAACAACATGCAATAGATAAGTGAGTACCCATTGAATTATAAAGCTTCATTTCGAATTTTAATCTCTGTATTTTGGCTTATTTTTTTACCTATTCCTGGTTGTTATTTAATTTATTATTTCTACCGAAACACCCTTGAATATTCTAATCTATTTCGAAGAGATTTGTAAATGTCTGACCGATATAGTAACTTTCACTTGTAAATCCATATGAAAACCCGCATCCATTACATTCCCGTATGCTGCATTGCACTCTTTTCAAGCCTCACTGCTTGCAACAACAACACATCTAAAAATGCGTCTTCAGACTCCGGTATTCAGGCTTCGGATACAAACGCAGCGCTCAAAAAGGAAGAAGAAGAATATCAAAAAGATTTAGAAAACTACAAGAAAGAAAAGGAAGAAGCAATTGCAGCTAACGAAAAAACCATTGCTGCTTTGAAATCCAAAATTAAGTTGGAAAAAAAGGAAATGCATCTGGAATATGAAAAGAAAATTGCTGTTTTGGAACAAAAAAATCAGGCCATTAAGGTAAAGCTCTCCGAATATAAATCTGAAGGAAAAGACAAATGGGAAAGCTTTAAAAGAGAATTCAACCACGATATGGAAGAACTGGGAAATGCCCTGAAAGAATTTGCAACGGACAATGAAAAGTAACACCTGTCCTTATCATTGAAACAAGGTTTAATTTTGAATTCTGGTTTCAGGGGCTTGCGCATTGTATTGGCAACATTCTTCTTGCTGCTCAGTTGCGGCGTGCATGCACAGTTGACCTTCTCCAAGCTCCCGCGCGATTTTGCACTTATACCCCGCAGCTTAAAAAACAACCGGGGAGATGCACATTTTACAGGAGAAGTTTCCGCTGCCTATTCCAAAATAAATTATACCGTATTGCAAAATGGCAAAGCCTTTTTAAATCTGAGTAAATCCCTGATATCCAGCGGGAATATGGCTCCATTTGACTTTGGAGTTCTTCTGCCCGCGGGCAAATACAACTATCAGATTCATCTGCATTTTATTGGAAAAGATACCCTGAAATTTTCCGTTTCCAATTTGATAGTAGGCGATGTTTACATCATTCAAGGCCAGAGCAATGCAGTAGCAAACAGTTATTCAGGTCTGGCCAATACACAATATAAAGATAGTTTTATCCGAAGTTTTGGCAATTCCACTTATGATGCAACAACCTCTGTTTCGGATTCCAACTGGTATATAGCAAATGGAGACGGATATTACAATAAAGGTTGTATTGGACAGTGGGGGCTGGTTATGGCAAAACACCTGCTGGATAGTTTCAAAATACCCATTGCAATTATCAATGGCGCTGTAGGTGGAACACCTGTATCCTCTCATTTGCGATATAATCCTATTCCGGAAAATCCCTATACCATTTACGGGCGACTTCTTTATCGCATGCGCAAAGCCGGCCTGGATAAAAATGTAAGAGGCCTATTCTGGTTTCAGGGTGAAAGTGATGGTCCCAAACCCTATTTACACGACAGTCTTTTTCGAATTTTATATGCAGATTGGACCAGGGATTATAAGGGAATGGAACTGAATTATCTGGTGCAGGTGCGCGGTTATGGATGCGGAAATCCGGGACCTGAAATGATGGAGGTTCAACGACGGTTTGAATTTACATTAACGAAATTAAAAGTCATAAGCAGCAATGGATTAAATGGTCATGATGGCTGCCATTATTATTTTCAAAATGGTTACGGGTTATTGGGAAAACAATTAGCTGCCCTGGTATCCAGAGATTTATACCACAGCGGCAGAAAAACCAACATAGATCCTCCGGGAATAGATGCCATTTATTGGAATCATGCAGACAGAAATCAAATTGTACTGCAGATGCGTCAGCCCAACGACAGCATATTTGCCGATGCCGGATTTGAAAAATTATTCTATGTCACAGGCGATCCCAATGTGTTTATTTTATCCGGAAACATCACCAAAAACAAAGTGATTTTGAATCTCAATCAGGGTACCTGTCTCCCATTGTATTTGACTTATATGGGTCAACCCTTAAGCCAACCGTGGGTGAAAAACAAAATCGGGGCGGGTTTGGTAAGTTTTAATAAGATTAGAGTTTTAAACCAACCGCAACAGAACAGCTATTATGGTTGCGCTGGTGAAAATTTACAACTAGGTTCAGACTCCATTGCCGGTTGCTTGTATAAATGGCGCAGAAAATCCGATAATAAAATTTTCACTTCGGCTAAAATCAATCATATTATAAATGGAAATGGATATTATGAACTCATCATTCAATACAAAACAAACGGTTGTAATTCCGATACCACACAAATTGGTGTATACCAGGACAATACACCGCGTCCTTACTTAGGAAAGGATACTGTTTTATGTAATAGTGACAGTCTGCATTTAGAATTAAATTACCCTTATGCAAGCCTAAAATGGGTTCAAAATAACCAGATAGTATTGGGAAATAGTTTTTTCACCATTCAAAGTGGAAATATCATAGTAGCCGCCACCAGCAGCTTGGGCTGTAAATATATGGACAGCCTGTTGGTAAAAACCTCATTGCCGGAAATCAAAATGCAAAGTCAATTTCTGGTTTGTCCGAATAAGGATACATTAATTTATGGACCAAAAGGTTTTGTAAAATACGATTGGAATCCGGGTCAATTCAAAGGAGATTCTATCCGTTTAAAAACAGGTGTTTATACAGTGGTGGCGGAAGATTCCCTCGGTTGTACAGACAATCATTTATTTGAAATTAAAGATTTGGTTGTAAATGAAATTTCACCTTTATCTAAAGCAATTTGTACAAACGATTCCATACTCATTCAAAGACCGGAAGGATTTATTTCCTGGAATTACTTTTCCAATTCCTGGCCGAATAGTATTTGGCAAAAACCAGGAATATTCGAAGTGCTGTGCAGGGATTCCAACGGTTGCGTCTCTAATTTCAATATTCGGATTACTGAAATAAAACTCCCTGAATTTCAGTTGGGAAATGATACCGGTATTTGCGAAAAACAGTTTGTGGAATTGGAATGTAAAAGGCCCGCACAAATTTACCGCTGGAATGGGGTAAGCACATCCAGTGCCACTTTTAAAGCGAGTGACCCGGGAATATATGTGTGCGAATTGACAGAAAATGGATGTACATTTTCTGATAGTCTGAAAATATTTCGTTTGGATAACCCTGTATTTTTTCTTCAAACGGACACGGTAATTTGCAGCAATACTTTTTGGGAACCTGCACTCCCGGAAAATTATAAATACTGGTTAAACGGAGAACCTGTATCCGCCATCCGAATGACATTGCCAGGTCAATATTTTATTCGTGCACAAAACCCGGATGGATGTTCCATTACCAAAACCACAATTCTAAATGTCAAAAACTGTGTAAATGGAATAGAGACAAAATCCAAAGAATTACGTTTACCTTTCCCAAATCCGGCAGGTGATTTTATTGTAATTCCTTACCCGGAAAACACCATATATATTTATGATATGTTCGGAAAATTTTTATTCCGGACCCAATCAGAAAATGGAAAATATGATTTGAGTTTATTAAAATCCGGCTGCTATATAATCCTTTGTGGAGACCAAAAATTCAGGATGGTAAAGGAATAAACCGTAAGGGATATATTCTTAAAAAACAAGTCCCAGATTCACACTAACTGCTTCGCTATAGCGAATTACATAACTGTTCCAGGAAGTGGCAAACCGCATTTGTTGGATATCATAACCTACTCCCAAATGCAGCATAAAATCCTTATTTGTATTTAATTGTAAACCAATTTGCGGATTATACATAAATCCGGCATCATGGAATCCATGGCTTGCATCCCAGCCATATCCGGCGGACATACCAACGTATGGACTAATAGGCTTGTCAAAGGGTTTGTAACGAAAATCCAAAAACACTGGAATAACAGAAAATCCCGAATTGTCTGTGGTAAAATATTTAAATCCGATTCCCAATCCGGCAGCCATAAATTTATTTATCCTATAGGCATTCACTACGGTAAACTTGGATACATTTAATCCGTATAACCCGGTAGCACCGCCAAAACCCAGTTCCGCCAGGCATTCATAGCCCTTTGCCAGTGGGTATGCATTTCCGGCTTTTTTTGCTGCAGGAGCTAATTCTTCATGAACAATTTTTAAAATTTCCTCCAGTTTCACTACAAAAATGCTGCTGTCAGCTGTTCTGATTGTGTAGGAAACCAATGGAACTTCTTCCACTATTTTTCCTTTTAATATGGTTCCGGATTTTAAGTATACCACGTCTCTTGTAGAATTTTGAGCATGTAAAAAAGACGAACAAATGAAAAAACTGATAAATAGAAAAAATTTCATATTGAGCAAAGAAAAGAAATTCAGAGATAATTCTTTGTATCCACTCAAATTCTCTTCTTCACCTATCACTTCTTCACTTATCACTAATTCACTTCTTCACTCGGTTAATTACTTCGTAACACCGTCCCTCGTAACTCGTAACCTTTCGGGGATTATCTCGCTGCGCTCGATGATCCCGGAGGGGGAGGCTGAAATCCAATGAATTGCCTTTTTTGCAAAAGGCAATTTTATTGGCGGCTTCCGCTCGCTTGCACCGCCTTTGGCGGCGCAGACTCGCGGCTGCCGCCAATAAAAAAACCCCGAGTTGCCTCGGGGTTATTCATTGATTTGCGGTGAGGGCGGGATTCGAACCCGCGGTACGGTTTCCCGTACGTCAGTTTAGCAAACTGGTGGTTTCAGCCTCTCACCCACCTCACCTCGGCTGAATGTTCTTGACTTTCTATGACTTAGCTCATTTCTGAGCGCCATTTTCTGTCAATGGGGCTGCAAATATAATTGCTCAGGCAACTCTTTTCAAATAGTTAAGACTAATTTTCAGGAGGGCTTTCAAAATGAAAATGTTTTGTCATGGAAATGTCTCGATTGAAATTCTCATCGGGATCTTGAACTTATTCTCTTGTTATACTTTTACAACTATTCAGTTTTACCTTAATATTGAACCTAGTTTATGAGCAGCGATAACTTTAAGTTCAAAGACATTAAAACCTACTGCAGTACGGAGTGGTTGGCAAATAATACCAAGAAATACCGCAGTGTTTTTGACGAACAGGAGGTAGCATATCTCTATTGTGAAGTCTCTTTGTTCAATAAACTTTTCGATGGCAAAAACTGGCGCCTTGCCATGCAACTCAAATGTTTCGATGAACAAAACAACGAAATTTGCGATCTCAATTGCGACCGACAGATAGATAAAAACGATTCTATTATTTATGTGCGGGAAGGTTGGGGTGTTAAAACACCGGGCGCTTACTGGAAAGCCGGAGTTTACCGCTGGGAAGCCTGGATTTCCAACGAGCTCGTTGCAACTAAAACTTTTTATGTGGAAAATGTGGGCCAGGTAAGACCCGGTCTCAATCCATATTTCAAAATAGAAACCGTAAAACTTTACGAAGGACCGGATGAAAATACCAAAAGCGAAGACCGCAAGTATTACACCGTGTTCAATGCCATGAATACCCGCTATGTTTGGGTAGAAGTAAATTGTAAAAATGTTACGCGAAAAACCAAAGATCTTCCCGTTGAACTGATGTTTAATTTCCGCACCAGCAGCGGATATCTCAAAGGCTCAGTTACCAAACTCTTTTTTATCAAACCAAATGAAGATTTCTTTACCGCAACCATTGGTTGGGGATCAGACATTGTTGGTACCTGGGCTCGCGGCGATTATTACGCTGAAATCGTTTTTATGGATGAACTGCTAGCGAGTATTCCCTTCGAAATTGGCGATGATTATGTAGAAGCAACCGAAGAGGATTTTCTACCCATGACACAAATTGAATTTGTGCATATAGATGAGGATGAAGAAGTGGAAGGAGATGAAAATGAACCAAAATCAACGCCGACCCTAAAAATAGAAACACGCGAACCTCAATCTCTGGATGAGGTAATGTCGGAAATGGATCAATTGATAGGATTACAACCTATCAAAAGCAAAATCCATGAATATGCGGATTATTTGCGGTTTATGGCGCTGCGCAGGCAAAAGGGGTTTGAAGAATCGGACAGAATCAACCTTCACGCTGTATTTCGCGGAAACCCGGGAACGGGAAAAACCACAGTAGCCAGACTACTCGGTAAAATTTACAAAGAACTCGGGCTGCTCAAAAAAGGGCATGTACATGAGGTGGATCGCGGCGACCTTGTAGCTGAATTTATTGGCCAGACTGCACCCAAAACCAAAGAAGCCATTAAAAAAGCCAAAGACGGAATATTATTTATAGATGAAGCATATTCTCTGGCCCGTAAAGACGAAGACAGCAAAGACTTTGGTCGTGAAGCCATTGAAGTACTTCTAAAAGAGTTGAGCGACAGCCAGGATATTGCAATCATTGTAGCTGGATATCCCGATGAAATGGATACTTTCCTAGAGTCCAATCCCGGGTTAAAAAGCCGCTTTACCATGTATTATGATTTTCCGGATTATGTACCTCAGGAATTGATCAAAATTGCAGACTTTGCAGCCGAAAAACGCGGAGTGACGTTTAGCGCAGACGCCCGCATTACCCTGAATAAATTTTTGGTTGAAAAATATCGCGAACGCGATAAATTTTTCGGAAATGCAAGATTGGTAAATTCCATGGTCGATGAAGCAAAAATGAATTTGGGATTGCGCGTAATGAAAAATGCACATCCGGAAGAGCTCAGCAAAGATCAGCTCAGCAGCATCGAACCTGTGGATTTGATGAAAATCTTCAGCACCGCAAAAGGTATGCTACCGGATATTCCGATAGATGAAGATTTGCTAAAAGAAAGTTTAGCCAAAATGAAAAGCATGATTGGCCTGAACAAAGTAAAACTGGATATCGATGAATTGGTAAAACTGGTTCGCTACTATAAAGACCAGGGCAAAGATGTGCGCAAAGCATTTTCACTCCATAGCGTATTTAGCGGAAATCCAGGTACCGGTAAAACAACAGTTGCCAGAATTCTGGCTCAGATCTATAAAGCTCTCGGAATTCTGGAACGCGGTCACCTGGTAGAATGCGATCGCCAGAGTTTGGTAGGTGGTTATGTCGGACAAACAGCCATCAAAACTTCAGAGTTGATTAATAAATCCATCGGTGGTGTATTATTTATAGACGAAGCCTATAGTTTGAGTGATGGTGGTGCCAATGATTTTGGCAGAGAGGCCATTGAAACTCTTTTGAAACGGATGGAAGACCGTCGCGGAGAGTTTATTGTAATTGCCGCCGGATATACCCAAAATATGGAGAAATTCATGGAATCCAACCCTGGATTAAAATCCAGATTTGACCGTGTTTTCTACTTTGAGGATTTCGCACCGGATGAATTGTACACCATTGCTATCAATCAATTAGCAGAAAGCAACATTTTTCCGGATACCAAAGCTACCGAGCATCTTCGCAAATACATTGAATTTATGTACAAAACCAGAGATAAATTCTTTGGCAATGGCAGAAGTGTTCGAAAAATCATTGAAGAAGCAGTGCGCAACCAGCATCTGCGGCTGAGTGAGTTGCCCAAAAACAAGCAAACACCAAAAGTTGTAACTACTTTGACCATTGAGGATGTAGATGAATTCAGCACCGATATCAAACCCAGCACTCCCGGAGGCGGTATTGGTTTCAGGGTATAAACAAAACCTGCAAATTCACCACCCATCCTTCAAAATCGTGTATAACCTGTGTATTTCCAAAGGCCTGTAAGCCAATAATTTCGCTTTCTTATTTTGAATCTGGAGTCGGTTTTCCCTGCATTTTCTCTAATTGATTACATTTTTTGCGGTGTACTTCAGTTGTTAATCATATGGTCATGGTCACACCATTTTAGAATTTTCGCAAAAATAAAACGGACTCAAAATCCGGATTTTGAATTCAGAGAACCCGTATCTGTTGTAATAGCCGCACGAAATGAAATTGCCAATGTCACTGCAAATCTGGAATTATGGCTCAACCAGGATTATCCTCAGTTTGAAGTAATCGTCGTGGATGATGGAAGCACCGATGAGACTTCGGAATTTCTGGTGGCTAAAATGCAGGAAAATCCAAAACTTAAATTGGTGTATCTGGATCCCCAATATGTAAAAATGCATGGCAAAAAAATAGCATTGACCCTTGCATTTAAAAAGGCCGCATACAAACATTTCCTTCTAACAGATGCCGATTGCAAACCTGCTTCCAACCAATGGCTTAAAACCATGGCCGGATATTTTTCAGGTGGAAAAGAAATTGTTTTGGGATATTCTCCTTATGAAAAAAGGAATGGATTTTTAAACGCACTGATTCGGTATGAAACTTTGCTTACTGCATTAAATTATTTTGGATATGCATTAAACGGAAAACCATATATGGGTGTCGGAAGAAATCTGGCATACAGCAGAAATATTTACGATCAGGCACATGGTTTTGCTTCCCATTCCCATTTACCTGCCGGTGATGATGATCTATTTGTGCAAAGCGCAGCAACCGCTCAAAATACGGCAATCTGCATACAATCACAGGCCTTTACAATCAGCACGCCCAAAAACACATTCAAAGCATGGTGGCGTCAAAAAAGAAGGCACCTCTGGGTTGGGAAATTTTATACTTCCAAAATTCGTAGAATGTTGGCTGTTTATCCCATTTTGCAAATAAAATTTATTGCCATCATCATTGCCTGGTTTTTCTTTACTGCAGCATGGTGGTATCCTTTGGTGATTCTTTGTATCAAATTTATACCGGAATGGATTATTAAAGCGGGCAAGGCTAAGATTCTGGAATCACGCGACCTCATTCCCTGGATTCCTGTATTGAGCATCTTTAATTTATTCTTTTATTTTGTTTCCGGAATTGGAGCATTTTTTGCCAAAAAACCAAAATGGTAAAAGCTGAAATTATTCAAAAGTATTTTCCTGAAATTAGTAATTCTGCTTACCAGAAAATACAAAGACTCTATGATATATATTTTTCATTAAATGAAAAGGTAAATCTCATATCCAGAAAAGATTTCGATAATTTTTACATTCACCACGTTCTTCACTCTCTTTCGCTTGCGAAAACTTGCACGTTTCCCAAAGGATCCAAAGTGCTTGACATCGGCACCGGTGGTGGCTTCCCCGGTATCCCGCTGGCAATATTTTATCCCGAAATACATTTTATTCTGGCAGATTCCATTGGTAAAAAAATAAGGGCAGTACAGGAAGTTGCAGATATACTGGAGTTGGATAATGTTACCGCCTTAAATACGCGCATTGAGAGCTTGCAAGCGAAGGTTGACATTGTGGTTGCTCGAGCAGTTGCACCCGCAGTGGAACTCTATACCTGGGTACTTGGAAAATGGGCGGCAGCGCCTTGTTTCTATTTGTTAAAAGGAGGCGACTTAACTATGGAAATGCAGGAATTGCAATCCATTGCGCCCAAACTTCGAATAAAAGAAATTCCCATTTCAGATTATTTTTCAGAACCTTTTTTCGAAACCAAAAAGGTAATACAAATACAAGGCTAGTTGCAGGTTTGAAACGCTTTGCAACTTATAATAAATAAGTTAATTTGTCTCTGAAAGAAATAAGCCCTTGGCTTTCTCAACTACTCTGGGCAACCCACCTAAATCCTTACCTCCTGCAGTAGCAAAAAACTTTTGTCCGCCACCGCCTCCTTGAATTTCTTTACCCAATTCCCGCACAATTGCTCCTGCATCCAACCCATTTTGTGCAACCAGTTCATCAGAAATCATAACGGCAATTCCGGGTTTCGCGTCCGCTTCAAATGCAATCACACAAAAGAGATTGGTCACCGATTGTTTTAACTGAAAACACAAGTTTTTAGCCGCTTCGGCACTTGGTAAAACCACATTGGCTACAATTCTGTTCATTCCATTTTGGGTCACTATATCTGCCAACAAATCGTCTTTCAACGAATTCACTTTTTCCTGTTCCAGTTGTTCCAATCTCTTCAACAATTGCTCATTTTCTGTAATTAATTTCTTTACAGATGCTACAGGATCTTTCGCATGATTTAATAATTCCACAAGACTATTTCTTTCCCGTTGCAATTGGTGCAAAAGGTCCAAAGCACGCTTACTGGTAACCGCTTCAATCCTGCGCACACCAGCGGCAACACTGCCTTCAGATGTAAGTTTAAACAACCCGATTTTGCTGGTATTATTCACATGGGTACCACCGCACAATTCCATACTGTAATTTTTATCAAAAATAATTACACGCACCACATCTCCATATTTCTCTCCGAATAATGCTGTTGCTCCCATCGCTATTGCATCATCAAAAGCCAGGCTGCGATTCTCTTCCAGTGGTATGGCCTGCATAATTTTTTCATTTACCATATCTTCCACCTGCTGCAATTCTGCTTCTTCCAATTTTGCAAAATGTGAAAAATCAAAACGCAAATGTTCTGCATTTACCAAACTGCCTTTTTGAGCCACGTGGTTGCCCAAAACTGTTCGCAATGCACTGTGTAGCAAATGGGTGGCACTGTGGTTTGCCTCTGTCAATCCGCGCAAAACAGCGTTTACTTTTGCCACAAATAATTGATTCACATTTTTAGGCAGCGCTTCCACCAAATGGATATGTAATTTATTTTCTTTCACACAATCCAAAACGTAAATTTCTTCACCATCCTCTCCTGTAATCTTTCCGGTATCTCCCACTTGTCCGCCGCTTTCTGCATAAAATGGTGTTACATTAAATACGAGTTGAAATTGTGGTTTTCCCTTAATCATCACAGTGCGATATCTGGAAATTTTCACATGTGCTTCTGTTACATCATAACCTACAAATCCCTCTTCTGCATTTTCCAGCAATACAGTCCAGTCACCTGTTTCCTTTTGCGCATCTGCACGGCTCCTGGCTTTTTGAGTTTGCAATTCCCTGTCAAATCCGGCTTTATCCACAGCAACCCCGCGTTCCTTACAAATCAACTCGGTTAGGTCAATTGGAAAACCATAGGTATCGTATAATTCAAATGCCGTTTTTGCATCCAGATCCCGACCAGAATTTGCATCAAAAAACTGATTTAAAATTAGCAATCCATTGCTCAATGTTCTGAAAAAAGAGGCTTCTTCTTCGCGAATTACGCGTGAAACAAAATCGCTTTGTTTTTGCAATTCCGGAAAAACATCACTGAAATAATTGCCAACTTCTTGTACCAGTTTGCACAAGAATGGTTCGTGTATTCCCAGATAACTAAAGCCATACCGCACCGCCCTTCTCAATATTCTGCGCACCACATAACCCGCTCCGGTATTGGCCGGAAGCTGGCCGTCCGCAATGCAAAGTGCTACCGCACGTATATGGTCTGCAATTACCCGGAATGCAATATCCTGCTTTTCATTTTCGCCATATTTTTTATGGCATATGGCGGAAGTATTTTCAATGATATATTGAAAAACATCCGTATCATAATTGCTTTTTTTATTTTGTATAACCCGCACCAGTCGCTCAAATCCCATACCTGTATCCACATGTTGGGCAGGCAATTTCTCCAAACTTCCATCCGCCTTGCGGTTAAATTCCATAAATACATTGTTCCAGATCTCAATTACATCCGGATGGTCTGCGTTTACAAAATTGGCTCCGGATATGGCAATTCTTTCATCTTTCTCCCTGCCATCATAGTGTATTTCTGTACATGGACCACAGGGACCTGTATCCCCCATTTCCCAAAAATTGTCCTTTTTGTTTCCGCGTAAAATGCGATCCTCCGGTAACAAATTTCGCCAAATATCAAAACTCTCCTTGTCAAATTGCAAACCCTCTTTTTCATCCCCTTCAAATACCGACACATATAAACGGTCTTTATCCAGTTTATAAATTTCCGTTAGTAGTTCCCAGGCCCAGTGTATCGCATCCTTTTTAAAATAATCGCCAAAGCTCCAGTTGCCCAGCATTTCAAACATGGTATGGTGGTAATGGTCGTGCCCTACTTCCTCCAAATCATTGTGTTTTCCGCTCACCCGCAGGCACTTTTGTGTATCTGCAATACGCGTATTTACCGCTTTCGCATTTCCAAGAAAATAATCTTTAAACTGGTTCATTCCCGCATTGGTAAACATCAGGGTGGGATCCCCTTTTACCACAATGGGTGCAGAAGGCACAATTTTATGGCCTTTGCTTTCAAAAAACTTCAGAAATTCCTGCTTTATCTCTTTGCTGTTGCGCATTTTAAAGTCGGCAAAGATAGGTCAACGCTACCTTTTTTCCTTTTTTGGTACCTTATCCCGTCATTGGCCATAGCCGCTTCCAAAAATACCACCGGCATTTAGCCGTTAACAGGGGCTCGCTGCCACTCGCCCTGTTTCCTGGCTATGCCGGGCCATTTTCATTGCGGGCTATTTGCCGCTGCCGGGGGTGTGTTCCTACATTAAATTCAGAAAACTTATTTATTCCGGATTTTAATCGTTATCAAGCCGGATTCCGGACATGTTTCACCTGTATGCACTGCATTACAACCAGATAAAAATCTGTTTACAATTACTCTTAATTCTATTTTGCTGCCTTCAAAAGTTGTTCCCCTGCTGCCATATTCAATAACAGAAATTTTACCTGCACAATCTGCCATTATCCTGCAAACAATAGTTCCATTTAATTCATCACCGTTTAAAAAATTATCGCCGTTATATCGAATCCTAAAATTTATAAAATGGTAAGAATAGCTATAGTTGCTCCCGGTTCCATTACCACCCGTTTCTCCACCGGCACCCGCCCCGCTTCCTTGTCCTGTACCGGAAGGTGCATCCCTATTCCCTGAGCCGTTTTGAACCAACAAACGGCTCAAACTTTGGTTATTCGCATCGGATTTTCCTTTGGCGCTGTCGCCAACTTTTTGCCCGTTCACTTTGTTCATTCCGGATTCTTTATTTCCTTCCACACCCGGAACTTTTGTTTGGCCATTATTTGGATTTTTTACCCCAACAGGTCCTATTTCAATATCATTGGAAGCATGTTTATTTTGCATGGCAGACTTATCTTGTTTCTTGGAAGTGCAACAAGTTATAATGAAAAGAAATCCAATAATTAATATTCTATGCATGCAAAAGGTAATGTCTTCAAAAATATCAAAAAATACATGGGTATATACAGGTATACTTTGTCATTTTGAACTGGATTTTTCTCAATTTGATAAATAGTTCAGAAAAAAATCAAAATACTGAAAGCAGCACAACCGCGCAAATCTTTGCCTGGCAGAAGGTTAGAACACTTCTAAAAATAGCCTCTACATTGGCCTGCCATTTGTTTTCTAACATACGAACTCGGAGGAGAATCTTTTTAAAGACTGAAGTTTATGCATATAAATAAAGTTCTTTATTGTATTGCCTTGAAGAAGAAATCCGGAGCGGGCAAGGGCCCGGATTTCAGGATTGCAGCTCAAGGGAAGAAATGGTCTAATTTCAGACCTGCAGCGAATTCATCCCGTTCTGCAATACTTCACCTCTGTGTTCAAACTGTGGTTCAGCCTGTTTCGGTTTATCTCAATCGCACTCCAGTGTTTGAACAGGTTGAGCCGCAGTTTAATTATAAAAATAACAATCTTTCGCCTTCACTGGTGAAAATACAGATTGGTCCGTTAACCGGGAATTTGTCACAACCCTTTCTAAATAACCTTGACAAAAAGCCCGTGCCGCTGTTGCAAGCCATTTCTATGGCAGGCAGTCAGATTCAATATCCCTCCTTTAACTTACCTCCGGGTTAGTTTAAGCGGTAGGTACAGAACTTAGAGGATTCGTGTACATCGGATCAGTAAAAAAAAGGGGTACTGCCAGACCCCTTTTTTATTTTATTCAAAATCTAAAACTCCAATGAAAATATCTTTTACCGGAATTTTTAATGGATGAAATGTTCTGCTCTCAGCAGTCATCCCTTCGGTATATGGTCTGGAGCCTTCATAAATACCATTCACCAAATGATATACCAGTACCATTTTTTCAACCGGGTATACAATCCAGTATTCCGGTATGCCGCATGCCTGGTACAATTCAAATTTGCGCTCCAGATCGTGCTTTTGATTGCTGTGGCTGAGTATTTCAACCACCAGATCCGGAGTACCTTTACAACCTTTTGAATCCAGCTTTGAGATATCGCAAATGATGGTAATATCCGGTTGCACAACAGTTGTGTTTTCCGGTGCACCGGGTGGCTGTAAACGAACGTCAAACGGTGCAGGAAATACTTTGCAGTTACCATGCAGAAAAACGCGGTAAAATTCATACTGAATGCTGGATAAAATTGCCTGGTGGTTCACCGCAGGCGCAGGTGACATTTTAAAAATTCTACCTCTTATTAGTTCAACCCGCTCTTTAAACTGCCAACGCAGGTAATCCGCGTATTGATACAAGCGGTTTAAATCCAGGGTTTCATAGGAAATAACCGGCTCTTCCACCGTTTCCATCATGCCTTTCTTCCTTTCTTCAATAATTTCAAGGGCAGTGGCAATAACCAGGAACTTTTTAGATGAGGACATGTCATTATCGCGGATGGCTTTATGAATTACGGGTTTGGTAATTCCCGTGCGCCGGTGTATTTCTTCCTGCAAACCCTGAAAATAGCCTGCATTAATCTTCTCATTTTTACTGCGCTCTTTCACCCCTCTCAAAAATAAATATTTTACAAATAAAACACAAAAAAAGGCGCAAATTATGCGCCTTTTTTGCATTTTATTTACAATTTTAATTTACTGCTGCAGTAACTTTTGGTGCAGCCGCTTTTATTTCTTCTGTAGCAACGTCAGAAAATTTTGCAAAATTCTCATTAAACAATTGTGCCAGTTTATCGCATTGTGCATCATACGCCGCTCCATTTGCCCATGTATTGCGCGGGTTCAACAATTCAGACGGTACATCCGGGCATTCTCCTGGCATTGCCACACCAAACACCGGATGTGGGGTGTAGGACACGTGATCCAGCTTTCCTTCTAACGCTGCGGTAATCATGGCACGGGTATAAGATAATTTCATTCTGCTACCTACCCCATAAGGTCCACCGCTCCAGCCGGTATTTACCAGCCAAACATTGATATCCGGGTGTGCATTTAATTTTTCACCAAGCATTTTTGCATAAGTGGTCGGATGCAATGGAAGAAAAACCTGGCCAAAGCATGCGCTGAAAGTAGCCTGTGGCTCGGTAACACCCGCTTCTGTACCGGCAACTTTAGCAGTATAGCCGCTAATAAACTGGTACATCGCTTGTCCCGGATTCAATTTGCTTATTGGAGGCAAAACTCCGAAAGCATCTGCAGTAAGGAAGAAAATATTATGTGGTGCTTTACCTACAGAAGGTACAGCAATATTGTCTATATAATCAATTGGATAAGCAGCTCTGGTATTTTCAGTAACACTGATATCGTCGTAATCCACGCTGTTGGAATCGGATTTAAAACGCACATTTTCAACCAATGCACCACTCTTAATTGCACTCCAAATCTGCGGTTCTTTTTCCTGTGTAAGGTTCACACATTTGGCATAACAACCTCCTTCAAAATTGAAAACATTATTCTCCGCCCAGCCGTGTTCATCATCTCCTATCAGCTTTCTGGCAGGATCCGCACTTAATGTTGTTTTGCCTGTTCCGCTCAATCCAAAGAAAATGGCTGTATCACCGGCTGCTCCAATATTTGCAGAACAATGCATGCTTAACACACCATGCTGATGTGGCAATACAAAGTTCAACACGCTGAAAATTCCTTTTTTAATTTCACCGGTATAACCGCTTCCACCAATCAGAATCATTTTTTGTTTCATGCTCACCACGGTAAAGTTTCCCTGGCGCAAACCATCGCTTGCCGGGTCTCCTTCAAATCCAGGTGCTGCAATTATTACCCATTCAGTAGGTGCAGCGGTAATTTCTTCCTGAGTCGGACGCAAAAACAAATGTTTTGCAAATAGATTTTGATAAGCACTTTCAGTAATTACCTGAATATTCAACCTGTATTTTGGATCCGCACACGCGTAACTGTGGCGGGCAAAAAGGGTTTTCCCTTCCAGATAGTTGAGCATATTATTCAAAAGACCTTGAAAATTCTCCTCAGAAATCGGTTGATTCACGTTGCCCCACCAGGCAGAATCCGTAGTAATTTCGTCTTTAACCAGAAATTTGTCTTTCGGACTTCTTCCTGTGAATTTTCCGGTGTCTGCAGCCAAAGCGCCGGCATCGGTCAATACTCCTTCATTTCTCTCCAGGGCCTTAGCCACCAGCTCTTCAGTTGTCAGATTCTCAAACACAGTACCAGCCTGTGACTTTATTTTTGAGATTATTTCAGAATTATCCATTTATGAACGCTAAAATAAATTTTTGGGTCGGCAAAATTACCTCAAATTTGCGTGGAACGAATTTAAATTTCAGCAAATTGCTCAAAGATTATCAACCAAATATTTACGTATTCCCCCCAACACGTTGGCAAATTCCAATAAAAATCCGCGGTTTTATTGCAATTCTGTGTATAACCGGCGGCCTTTCCGCCCAACTTAACTTACATTCAGGCCGGGAATTGGGAATCGCCACAGGTGCATTGGTTTGGACGGGAATCAATTATGGATATCAGTTTCAATCCCCAAAAATTTTAACCGGAAATAACTGGAATTTGGGTACCATTGATAATTCTGCGCAGTTTACATACAGGTCGAAACCCAAAAACATTTCCGATATTACAGTAATCGCCACAGGGGTTTTGTCGGGACTTACCCTGCTTCAGTCAAACCAGGCGCAAATGAAGACCAATGCGGTGGTTATGGCCCAAAGCGTATGGATAACAGCCAATCTGGCCCATACTTCCAAAATGATTTTTAAAAGAAACCGGCCCTATACACAGGCTCCCGGTTTTGTTTCCTCTAAAAGGGATGATGTTTATTCATTTTTTAGCGGACACAGCGCGGTAGCTTCATGTTTTATTACATCTGCCCTGTTAATGACTAAAGGTACTCCGTCATTCTCCGGTAAAAAATGGCTCATTGCCGGTGGAGCAATTTGCGCCGGAACCACAGTGTATTTGCGGGTTCGCAGTGGAAAACACTACCCTTCTGATGTTTTGGCGGGTATACTCGTGGGCACGGGAATTGCGTATATCAATTACAAAATCCATGAAAATTAAAATTCCGGCATTACTCGCTTTATTCACCGGTTTTATTGCAAGCAGTTGCGGACAAAACCATCACAGCGATACAACTGTTACTAAACAAGATACTTTGAATATGGACCCCTCAAAATTAGATACGGCAGTACTGGCAGGAGGCTGCTTTTGGTGCCTCGACGCGGTTTATCGCCGTATGAACGGGGTTGTGGATGTAGAAAGTGGATACAGCAACGGCAAAACTTTAAACCCAAGCTACGAAGATGTTTGCAGCGGAACTACCGGTCATGCAGAAGTGGTGAGCATTCAATTTGATACCTCTGTAACCAGTTACGCAGAAATCTTACAGGTGTTTTGGCGTGTTCACAATCCAACTACTTTAAATCGCCAGGGAAATGATGTGGGAACCCAATACCGCAGTGGAATTTATTATCAGAATCCGGAGCAAAAAGAAATTGCCGAAAAGAGTAAATTGGCAGCGGAAGAAGCCAAATTATGGGAGGGTAAATTTGTTACCGAAGTAGAAATGTTACACAACTATTTCCCTGCCGAAAAATACCACCAGGATTACTATGCCAATAATCCCAATCAAGGTTATTGTGTTTATGTGGTTGGAGAAAAAGTAGAAAAATTCAAGAAACTTTTTGCAGATAAATTGAAAAAATAATTTCTGGTTTTTACCTGAACGCTAAGCTTAAATTCAATCACAAATTGAGCTTGAAGCATGTGGCATGTGGCTACGATTTAAATTGTGCCTGGAACCCACAGAACAGAATCTTCCTTAGCCGTAAGCTGGTAGCTGGCAACTGGCAACTGGAGGCTGTATTCATTTTTTCATTCCTTTCATTTTACCTGAAAACCACAAAACAAATACAGAACCAGCCAGAGGCCAGTGGCCTAATTCTTAAATCTCTTATAAGTATTGAAAATTATCAAATATTACACAAGCAAATCTCGCGGCGCGTGGCTTGAGGCCTGTGGCTTGCAGCCTTTAGTCTAAATTAATCGTACAACTCGAAAAAATATTGCTGCCTGTTATACCCCATTTCTTTCAAATTTCTTCGGGCATCGCTACACATATCTTTCCAGCCACATATATAAAAACGGGCATCTCTTCCATCGGCAAAAAGTTGCTGATACACCTGGTGAACATAGCCTTTAGTCCCAATCCAGTTGGCATCTCTGCTTAACACCGGATGAAAATGAAAATTGGAAAATTCCTTTGCAAGTTTTTCAAATTCTTCTCTGTATAAAATATCATTTTCAAATCGGTTTCCAAAAATCAAATGAACAGGTTTGGACGGATTCCCATTTTCTAAAAGATGCCCCAGCATACTCCGAAATGGAGCGATACCTGTACCGGTACAAATAAATACCGTTTCCAGTTCCGGAGCATTCTGCATGATAAAATTCCCCTGGGGTTCGCTCATTTCAAAATGATCTCCCGGTTTCAGTTTCCACAAAATAGGTGTTGCTATTCCATTAGGATTTAAGCTGATACAAAGCTCAAATTGTGCATGTTTGCCAGGCGCAGAAGCAATGGAATAGCTGCGTGTATTTTGAAATTCCGCCAGGCCGGGAATCGTGAAAATCACAAACTGTCCGGGTACAAATTGCAACACGTTTCTGTCTGTGGCTTCAAAATAAAACCGCATCACATGTTCACTCTCTTTTTGTATTTTGGTTAAAACGGTATCCATTTTTCCCTTGCGAAATTAAGCCTCAATTGCGGGCAAACCTTACATTTGTAATCTTGAGTTTCAAATTGGCAATATGGGTAATTCTGGGCGGTGGAATAGGATCCCTTCTTCGCTTTTGGCTTTCAACTAAAATTCCGTTCCATGCCAATGAATTTGCATGGGCTACCTTTTTGGTAAATATGGCCGGTTGTTTCGCAATTGGCTGTTGTTTTCCCTGGTTTCACGATCCATTTACCCGTGCATTCCTTGTAGCAGGGATTCTAGGTGGTTTTACCACATTCAGCGGTTTCTCGCTGGAAATATTGCGGTACATCGAACTCCAGCAATGGAAACTGACAATTTTATACGCAGGTTTTTCGTTAATTTTGGGTACAGTTTTGGTATGGTTTGGTTTTAAAACAGGTTCGTGGCTTCAGTAAAAACATTATTCGTTTTAGGATTGGCATTGGTTTCTCTTTCGCTACAAGGCGCCAGAATTCTTATTCCTATGGATGAAAGCCAGAAAAACCACCTCAAAAGCTACGGACTGGCATTCTGGGTTCTCAAAGAACAGGCAAAGGAAGTAGACTGGCTTTTGAATTATGAAGGTGGTAGTTTTATGTTAGAACAAACCATTGCAATCGAAAACGAATGTAAAATCAGGGGTATTACATACAACATTATAACGGAAGCAGAAGCCAACTCCATATTCACAACCATCAGCAATCCGGAAGTGAATATGGAAAATGTAAAATTGCTCACAGCACCCAAAATTGCAGTTTACAGTCCCAAGACCAAACAACCCTGGGATGATGCAGTTACCATGGTTCTCACCTATGCAGAAATACCATACGAAGTCATTTTTGATGATGAAGTACTCGATGGTAAATTAACTGAATACGATTGGTTGCACTTACACCACGAGGATTTTACGGGACAATTTGGAAAATTCTGGTCGTCTTTTGCCGGAACATCGTGGTACCAGGCAGAGGTAAAAGAAGCCGAGGAAATGGCCGCCAAACATGGTTATGCGACTGTGCGGGAATTGAAACTGGGAGTGGCCAAAAAGATTCGTGATTTTACTCTTGGCGGTGGCTTTCTTTTCGCCATGTGCAGCGCAACGGATTCCTACGACATTGCCCTGGCTGCCGAAAATACCGACATCTGCAGCGAGGTTTTTGACGGCACACCTATGGATCCTGATTGCCAAAGCAAATTAAAATTTGAAAACTGCTTTGCATTTAAAGATTTCACACTGGAATTAAGTCCTTATGTGTATGAATTCAGTACCATAGATGTGGAAGCGGAAAGCCGCAATGTGAAAGAGGAAAACGACCTTTTCACCTTATTTGATTACAGCGCGAAATGGGATATTGTACCCACCATTTTATGTCAAAACCATACCAAAACCATCAAGGGTTTTATGGGGCAAACCACTGCATTTCATACTGAAAACATCAAAAGCGATGTGTTGATTATGGGTGAAAACGCCGCTCTGGGTGAAGCCAAATACATTCATGGTGAAATGGGCAAAGGCACCTGGACTTTTTTCGGTGGCCACGATCCTGAAGATTACAAACACCATGTTGGAGAGCCGCCAACAGATCTTAACCTGCATCCCAATTCACCAGGGTACAGATTAATATTAAACAATATTCTCTTCCCTTCTGCGAAAAAAAGCAAGCTGAAAACATAATTTCGCATTCTGCGAAAATTATTACCCATACCATTTCTGCAACTTTGGCTTTGGATTATTCTGATTGTAGCATTCATTCTGCGCTTTTGGTTTATTTGGGATCTGGATTATTCCTATGATGAATTATCGGCTGTATTAAGAGCAAAACAACCCAACTGGAATTCACATATTCAAAAAGGTGTAATTCCGGACGGGCATCCGGCCCTGATACAAACAATTATTTGGCTTGTTGGAGATCATGTTACTGTATTAAAAATATTCGCGGCATTGGCAGGAACAATTTCTGTCTATTTTATTTATCTGGCCGGGAAAAACATGTTCAACACCGCAGCGGGCATTGCTTCTGCGGCTTTCCTCAGTATTCAATATTCCGGATTATTCTGGAGTCAGCAAATCAGACCATATGCCTTTGGATTGTTTTTTTGTACAGGTTTGTTATGGATTTTCTCTCAATTGGTTTTTGCAAAACAGCGAAATAAAAAGCAATATTTATTACTTATCCTTTTTGCAGTTGGAGCTGCCTACACGCATTATTTCTCCGGATTATTTGCATGCCCCATTTTACTTGTACTTTTTTGGTTTGAAAAAAACCAAATCCGGCATTATGCCATCTCTATCGCACTTATTGTTGTTTTATTTACCCCTCATTTTTCAGTTACGTTACATCAGCTGCAATCCGCCGGATTGCAATGGCTTGGCAAACCGACTCCTGCATTTTTTATCGCCCATTTGTATGAAATATTCAACCATTCCTGGTTGTGGTTTATATTGATTTTCATTTTTATTTTAAATGGCTTTTTTGCATCCTTAAAATACAAAATACCAATTCCCCAAAAACAAATCATTGTTGCCATTATTTTATTTTTAACCCCACTCTTCGTAGGTTACTTCTATTCAGTTACACGTAGTCCGGTATTGCAACATAGTGTTCTTCTCTTTTCCATGCCACCATTAATGCTGATCGTGGGTTATTTCTGCAGCATCATTCCAATGCGGATTTTTCATTTGCAAAGTATGATTGTTATTTCTTCAGGTATTTTATTAATTGTTTATGGCAGAAAACACTATAGTGTAGTGAGCAAGGAAGCCTATTCCAGCGCAGTTAGATATATGGTTAAAGATACACAAAGTGTATTTTTGGTAGACGCTCCAAAAGATATTTTTGAATACTATCTGGAAAAATATGATCCTGAAAATAAAATACATTTTGAATATTTGGATTTTAGAAACAGGGCACAATTCATACAGAAAATAAGCGATTTCCAAAACAATAAAATATATCCGCGTTTCCTGCTGTCTTCAGGTTCTGATCCTGCAATTATTCCTTTACTGGAAGAATTATTTAATTCCAAAAAATGTTCCCATTTGGAAACGAGTTGGATCGGCGCTGAAATACCATTTTTTCATTACAAAGGCCATAATTTAAAATATTTCATCATCGAGAGATTTAATCTGGAATACAGGTATAAACCCATAGACATGCATTTGTATTCGCTACATCCGGAACAGAATGATGTAGTGGTTGTTAAATATTTGAAGAATACTTCTGATTCCATTTCAGGAGAACTCCAATGTAATTTGCGCAATGGAAATACATACATTGATTGGAGAAGCGAAAAACTGAGAAATGACAGCGGTTACCTGAATGAATTGGTAATTCTGCCGTTAAAACTCGCCGACATTCCAAGTTGGAAACCCGATTCAAAGTTGACAATAAAATTGGAATCTGCTTATCAAAGAGGTGTTTTAAATGTTTCCTTAGTTAAAGGAAATCCTTACCTCTATGGAGTACCTGATTAGTATGAATTATTTTTAAACCTGCTGGGGTCCACAAAGGTGAAAACCCTGCTGATATTAAATCCGAATCGCACACCCCCTGTCTTCCAGTCACCGTCGGTTCTGGCTATGAAATTGGATTCATTATTTCCGGTACTGTTTGTAAAATGTAATTGAAATACATGTCCACCGGTTTCAATATCAAATCCTACGGATATGCTATTGTGATAACTGCCATGTTCTCCAAATACCGGAATATATTCCAGATTAAGGGTGGTGCGTTTGGTGAGTTTTTGCCGCATTCCAAGTCCTAATGCATACTGGGTATTTGAAAATTCGTTTTTCCCCAAATTATAGTGCACCAGAGATGGAGATACAACTAAACTAAAATTTTCGCTGAATTTTCTACCTAAAATCAATTGTGCGGTATATGCCAATCTCTCCATTGAAGTTACAGGAAAAGTGAAATTCACATTTCTATATGCCACACCGCCAAAAAGTAAAATACCCAACGGCTTTTTATTGTCGGAAGTCTGATGCATCATTCTGTATTTAAAATAACCATCGACTGTTTTTTCAATACTGCTCCTGCCCGCGCCTACCATTAAATTTGGAATGACACCATATTCGCCACCAATCCGCACCGATGCAGCATCCAAACCAAACATATTGTATGCACCGGAATTTACCGGACCAAACCTGTGGTTGATTTTAAAATCGAAAACACCTGCATCTGTAACTTCTACACTTTGCAGGTTGATCACCTTAGTGGTTTTAAAACTATTCTGCACCTTTTCTGATTTAACCGGATCTTCATCCAACATAGATGAAGTAGTGTCATCTTGTGCAGAAAGGCCAATAAACAGAAAAGCAGTGGTGCAAAATGCCACTGCTTTATATAATGGTTTAGAATGCATTATTTTTTGGAAAGTTCGCAATTTACGCTTACTTCAATTTCTTCTGCAATTTGTGCTGCATTGTTTGCAGGAATTTTAATTTTATAATCGGCTGGTTTCACTTTAAAATCTTTACCGTCAGCAGTTAATGTGATTTTACCCCCTTTTACAATTATTTTTCCCGGAATGGTAACATCTTTGGTTTGCCCATGTATGGTGAGTTTTCCCTTTACATTCACGGAGTAAGTTCCATCCTTTTTATAATTTACAGCACTGTTTTTTTCAACAGTTCCCTTAAAAGTACTTTTCGGAAATTTACCGGATTCCATATAATTCTCCTGAAAATGCTTCTGCATTAATGCCTTTTTGAATTGAAAGGAATTAATGGAAACCGAAAATTCAACTGCACCGGTTGCGGTATTTAATGCCGCAGCAACCGTGGAATTCGTGGCATTGATATCTTCTACCGTAGTGTGGCTGTAAAACTTCACCGTTCCAGTGCTCGTTTTATAAACCTGTGCATTTAACGGGATGGCCGCTAAGGCCATAATCATTGTTAAAAAACCAAATCTTATGTTCATCTTTCTGGTGTTATTTTCTTTATAAATTCAACTTCCGTGCCGAATTATTTCTTGTCCTTATTTACCAATGCACATCGCACCAAATCCAGACTTTTCTCAGATAACATGGACTCCTCGTCTTCTGGCTTACTGTAACCACTGCAATAACATTTTAATGTTACGCTGTCACCTGCCTGTACGGATTGTATGGTTTGCATCGCAGATTTATCAAAACCGCAATTGGCAGTAATATCTTCCTTTCCAATATTGAGTTTCACCAATTTTGCACTGTCACCTGTAATTTCTAAAACTGTTCCGCCAAACTGTAATATTTTATTGTAGTATTTGGCATTTGCCAAAGAGTCATTTTTTTCAAATTCTTCCACCACTACTGCTGCAGGAATATTAAAGTCAGGTTCATCCGTTGCCGAAGTAATGGCTTCCTGTGACAACAACATATATACGGAGAAAACAACCAAACCAATAGGAGCTACCACAATCATCATAAAGTCCCAAAAGGTCATGTTGGAATGGCGCAAATGTTCATGTTGAATAAGATAGCTCAGAGTAACATTATAATACAAACAATACAGACCAATAATAAAAGACAGGTCGGCGAAAATCACCAGGCCTATATCGCTCCAAATGTCTTTCGTTGCAAAAAAAACAAAGATTCCATAAACCATTAATCCAACACCCAATACATTCACTACCAATCTACCGTACGAATAAATTCCTTTGGTGTGTAACTCATGTATTTTGTGAAGGCTTCTGCGCGTATAGCGAATGGTAAGCATGATATAGGCGAGCACCAATACAAGGCCGCTTGCCGGTAACCAAAGCACATTGAGTTCTGCCAGATTCATCATGAGCAGTGTAGCCATTACAGCCAGTGTAATTCCAAGGCTGAGAAAACCGCTGATTTCCAAAAACAGCACTTTTCTCAAAAACCCCGGGCTCTTTTTTGTCGTCATAGTGGTGTATTTCTTAGCTATTCAAATTTAACGCCATACTTGTTACAACAATAAATATTACCATGACAATTCATACAAAACGATGTGATTTATTACATCCCACTGACCAAAGCCCGATCAAATACTGCATTTTTGCGCTTTCTTTTTTATGGAGATGAACAAAACCATACCAGGATTCCGATTGTGTTGCCTTGTGCTTTTAATGGCCGCAGGAAGACTATGTTCCCAAACACCTGTAATCTATAAAGCTGCAGCGATTTATGTAGGAGATACCCTTATGCACAAGGTAGAAGCCATGGCTGTTTCAGGTGATCGAATATTACAAACAGGCAATTTCAATGAATTAACAGTAAAATATGCCAATGCTACCATAGTGGATATGGGAAATAAATTTATTTATCCCGGATTTATAGATGCCCATTGCCATTTTCTGGCATATGCTTACGGTTTGGAAGAATGCAATTTGGTGGGAACTAAATCTGTCAAAGCAGTGGTAAAAAAACTCAAAAAATTCGCTAAAGGCAACAAACGGGAATGGCTGATAGGGCGTGGCTGGGACCAAAACGACTGGACCGATAAACAATATCCGGATATCAGCATTTTAGATAAAGCTTTCCCCAATATTCCGGTTTGTCTGAAACGCATAGACGGGCATGCAATATGGATCAATTCTGCAGCAGTTCGGGCATTAAAACTCAATACAGAACAACAAATTACAGGTGGTGAAATTTTAAAAACCAATGGCAAATTCAACGGAATATTAATTGATAATGCAATAGATTTGGTCAGTCCTTTTATTCCGGAATTAGATGAAAAAACCAAAACCAATACCGTAAACAAAGCGGCTTCCCTCTGTTATGCTGCGGGTTTAACCACGGTGGATGATGCCGGACTGGAAATAAAAGACATAGAATTTATACAAAAACTTCAGGATCAAAAGAAATTGGATTTGCGCATCTATGCTATGATTTCTTTTAGTGAAAAAAATATGGCATGGATTTCGACACATGGTTCTATTAAAACCACACAATTGTCTGTAAATTCAGTAAAATTTTATTTGGATGGTGCGTTGGGATCCCGCGGGGCGCTGATGAAACAGGACTATTGCGACAGACCCGGGTATCGTGGGTTGTTGCTTACCAACACCAAAGATTTCTATAATTATTCCTATTTTTTATATTCTCAGGGATTTCAGGTTTGTGTACATGCAATTGGTGATAGTGCAAATAAAATTGCATTAAAAACATTTAATAGTATTTTACCTACTGGCTCAGACCCGCGTTGGAGAATTGAACATGCACAAATTACAGATCCTGTTGATTTTAATTTATACCGTACCGGAAAAATTATACCAAGTGTACAACCAACTCATGCAACCAGTGATGCGCCGTGGGCAGAGAGCCGTATATGTGCCAACCGGATTGCAGGGGCTTATTCCTATGAAACGCTTCGAAGACATGCAAGAATTGTCGCATTGGGAACTGATTTCCCGGTAGAAGATATTTCTCCAATTAAAACTTTCTATAGTGCAGTAACAAGATTGGATGCGTCCGGAAATCTGAAGGAGCCCTTCATTCCAAGAGAATCACTCACACGTGAACATGCATTGCTGGGCATGACTTATTGGGCAGCATTTGCCAATCGCGAAGACCTCGAAAAAGGAAGTCTGGAAGCTGGTAAACTCGCGGATTTTGTTGTGACGGACACAGATTTAATGACCGTTCCGGAAAATAAAATACCAGCTGTAAAAGTAACAGCCACCTATATTGGTGGAAAGATGGTTTATGGAAAAAAATGAAATTCACTTTCATCCTTTTCATATCGTTTTTAGCAATTGAATCTCAGGCACAAATACGCAAGGTTTCTGAATTAAAAAACATGCCTGAAATTTCAGGTATGATATGGGTGAACCATCAAATTTGGACGCTCAATGACGGTGGCAATTCCTCCAAAATTTATCGAATCGATACTACCGGAAGTATTCTGGATTCCACCACATTTTCCAATGCTACCAACAACGATTGGGAAGAATTGACCACCAACGGCAGTTACGTATTCATCGGAGATTTTGGAAACAACAACGGCACCAGAAAAGACTTAAAAATTTATCGCTTTCCAATTTCCAAATTGGGCAATAAAAATGTGGTGGTGGACACCATTCAATTTCAATATGAAGGCCAAACCGATTTTACCAGCAATCCATTTACAATTTATGATTGTGAAGCTTTTCTGGTGGATGAAGACAGTATCATTTTATTTAGCAAATCCATAGCCGATGCGGTTTGCAGAATATATATGCTGCCTGCAAATCCGGGTAATTATACCGCTCGTTTAGGTGATACCATTTCCTTGGATTTTTGGGTGACAGGTGCCTGTAAATTTATGCAGAAATATATTCTCACAGGATATGCTTTTAATGGCGATTTGGTTCCGATGTTGCAGGTATTTGGGATGCAAAACCATCAATTGTCCAAGCCTTTTGAAAACCCGGAAACATTGAACCTGACTGGATCTGTACAATTGGAATCCGTATTTTTCGATCAGAATAACACTTTATACCTTGCATCAGAAAAATTCAATTCTAAAGAAGCAACGCTGTACTCATACACCATACAAAATCTCAATTACAAAATTGTAGATAAAGAAATATTTAAAGTTTATCCAAACCCGGCAACAAAAAATGTTACGATTCAAATAAATGTTCCGCGAACAGGATTCATTTACCTGTATGACGATTCCATGCGACAGGTAAGAGCTGCAGAAATTAAAGGGGATACAATTCAGATAGATTTAAATGGTTTGGCTTCCGGAAAATATACCATCATTTATATGGCCGTTTTTTGGGATGCACATCAGGAAATTCTGGGTTCGGTTATTGTAGAATAAGTCCAATAACATTTTTTTTAAAACATATTCCCCATAGTATTCGGATAAAATTCAACCTGGTTTAATTACTTGGGAATAGGTGAAGTGCCCATATTCTGGCATTTTCAAGTTCCTTTTCCAGCAGAGGACCTTCGGTATGTTTCACATAAAATCCAACAGGAGTGCCAATCATTTTTGCACCCTTGGTGTTCAACGCTTGATAAATACGTTTGGCAGCATTACCACTCAAAAACGATTTTATTCTTGTATCAAATGCGGCAGCCTGAATACCTTTCAATTTCCCGTTTGGAATATTTTCCAGAAAATTTTTAATTGCCGGGGTAGGCCGCCATCCATTGATGGGACTTCCAACAATTAGCAGGTCCAGATTTCCCAGATTTCCCATTTCAAAATCCTTTACCGATATGGCACTGCCCTTTATAGATTCAGCCATTGCTTCAGCCACCAATCTGGTGTTTCCATAGTTGGAATCGTAAATTATCAACGCATTCATTTCACTTCGTATAAAGAAGTAAAATTCGTTAAACTGGAATTTGAAAACATGGATGAGAGTTACAGGAATTATTGATTCTCATCACTTTGCGGATAATCGGGTCAAGAGTAAACAAAAACGCCTCTGAGTTGTTCAGAGGCGTTCAATGCTGTTTAGTAATTAGGAGTTGGAACCGGATTATTTTCAATGATCCTAAAAAGGGGCCTTTCAACACAAAAAGATTGCTGCGCATTTTTATTTTCAGCCGGCAAGCCGCTTGAACAAGTTCAACTGCTGGCTGGCTGAAAATAAAAAAACCGCCTTACGGCGGTTATTCTTTTGTGTTGAGGTCGGAACCGGATCTCAGAATATTCTGTAAACTATTGTTTATCTATTATTTACAAGCTATAAAATTCACCTATAGGACGGAATTGTGGACGTTGGACGGGTGTGGACGAAATGAGATATATTTTTTAACCCGGTTAAACTTAAAAGTACGAATTTAAACTACAATGTCAAATTTATTGACCATATGGTTAGACACCCAAATTTACTTGTTATCCAAAAATCAAAATTCAATTTCTATTAACCTCATTTTGGTTAACATTTTCACACTATTGGCTTACGAATGTTTTCCAATGGTTTTATGTTGCAACAATATGATAGGCAACAAAAAACTTTCTGGATATGAAATCAACTTTAATGATTCAGTATTCTATTATCAATTAATGCTTTTCAAGTTCAAATTAGGTAACCCAAATAATTATTTTGATACGAGCTCAATATATTACCATACATCCCTAAAGTTCATGCCACATCAGAACTTTCTTTGGTAGCATTTATATTCTTATCTCCATCCTAACCAACCCGGAAAATGCCTTTTGATCTCCAATACCCCAAAGTCGGTAATAGTGATCGTAACCTGCTTTTGCCACAAGCCTGTATCGTTTACCCACAGGAACTGCAACGGATAAAGCAGCACCTTTTCTAAATGCGCCATTTAAGTATTGTGCATATTGTGCATTTAGCATCAAATTGGCACCCTTATTTGTTAAATAACCCATCCTTGCTTGCCAAATATTTACCTGGGTGCTGTCTATTGCAGGATATGTGCGGACGAAATTTCCCCCTGCACCAAAAGTGAGGTGTTTACCGAAAACAAAGTCCTGATTAAAAGAAAGTGTTTGAACTTTGGCCATGAATGTATCATTGAATCTCATTTCACTCTGGCTTCCATAAATTAAAAGAAAGTATTTAAATCTAGCCTTGCTCATTCGCCAGGTAAGTCCGGCAGTCATGATTGAAAATTTGGAGTTAACACGAAATAATGAATCCGGATGGTTATTGCCTTGTTCATATGGTGAAACAGAAGCATTCAGATTAGGCAATTTTTTGTTTTTAAACCGGGTTTGCAGCGACAATCCATAACCGCTGGTTCTATTTGTTATTTCAGATAAACCAATTGGATTATCGCGCAAACTTTTGTAAAACGCGGTGATGGATAATTGATCCTGAAACAGAGAGAGTTTAGATTTAATTTTCTGCTCTCTGAAATTGGTTCGCATAAATGGATTACCTAAGTTTTTGAATCCAGGACCCACATAGTGATCCGAAACTTCCAAACTTAGCCATTTGGTAACAGCTTTTTCCAGCCTGATCATATAAGCAGATCTTGCTATCTTGTAATCAAATACGGATAAAGAACCACCACCAGGGTAACTTACATTCCTAATGGCTGTATTCAGAGATTGGTAGTGCGAACTGGCCGCTGAGGCGTCAATTAGAACCAGATTTTTAGGATTGGCTATGATTTGCATACCGTAATTGCTGTTGCGAAAAGCAGTGCGGTTCTCTTTTGTGAACTTATTTTCGGGGTCTTTTGCATGATGGGCGAAAAAAAGTACTTCCATATTCTTATTTATGCGGTATTTATAAGAAGCTGCGAGAATGAACCTCTCGTATTTGGAATTGGTACGGTTGTAATAATTCAGATCCGACACAATGGCTTTACCGCCCGTTAGGTTCCATTCTGAACGGCCAACCTTAACAGCGGTTGTAAATCCCTTTATTCCAATTCCTGAAATACTATAGTTGTGAATCAACGGATTTACAACCCCTATCTGAAAATCTTTCAAATAACTGAAAGCCACCAATTGTTTTGAAAATCCTTTCTCCTTCAACCAGGCACCGGCATTGCCTTGTGGGTCTTCTAGTAGTTTTTGATAATACACCAATTTAGCAGAATCTGCGGTTATGATGCTATCGTATTGTTGTCTTTTTTCTTTATACTCTTGCTGCTTCCTTTCAATTTCCTGAATTCGTTCCGCAATTCTTTGGGAGTCCTGCCGTAATCGCTCCAGATTGGCGCTATCCTTTTGTTGTTGTTCCTTATTTCTAAATTTATTTTTTGCTGAATCTTGTTGTGAATTCCAACTTTCTTTGAAGCTATCCTTATAATTATACAAAAGAGAATCTGCTTTTAACGCATACTGGTTTTGATAACTTTTCATTTTCTCTTCCAGATTCTTATTCAATTTCTCCTGCTTTTCCGATAACTCGCCTTTTTGTTTTTCCAATGCTGCTTGTGCTTTATCGGTCTGCTGTTTTTGTAATTGATCTGCATTCAATTTGGATGTGGATTCTTGCCATCTTTTCTGCCAACCCTGTTTTATTCCATTGATATAGGTTTCATAATCAAAACGTATTTTAATATAATTGGAATTGTAAATCGTTTGATTTTCCGAGGTATGATAAAAATCTACCAATAGCGGCATTCGAAACCAGGTAACCGATGCATTTCCGTTAATTCTGAGATATTGTGGCTCGCTCAATACCCTTGGATTTTGAAATGAAGTATGATAGCCTTCAATTCCAAGTCTTGCCTGATAAGTCGGTTTCGGTATTCTGGAGATCAAAGAATGGCTGCTATCTTTTTTAAGAGAATCTGGTTGTCTTTTATCATAAAGTAAGTCGTGAGGTTTTTTTATAGAGTCAACAAAGCTTGATTTTACAATTGCATGCTTAATATTTTGCTTAATTGTATCTGGGAAAATGATCTGACCTTTCAGAAAAAATCCATTGTAAAAACAAAACACAAGAAACGTTAACTTGATATGAAGGGAATATGACATAATTAGGAAGTGTAAAAATCAGGATGCCAATTTTGCGAATGTAACATTATTTTTTAAAAAACCAAATTAATGTTAAATCAATAAAAATATGACAAAATTAATTTGCATTATTCCCTCCATTTTATACTTTTGAATTGCTTTTTCAAAAATAAGTGTCTGCTTTAGGATGCCCTCTACATCCTGAATGCAGTGGAAAAGTACCCAGAGAATTACGAAAATGAAAATAATTAGGTATGAAATATATTGTGATGTGTTTTTGTATTGGGTTTACACTTCTAACAGCGAACGCAGGTTCTGTTATTATACAACCCAGATTTAATAATTCCTTTCGGTTTGCGGCAACCGATGTATGGAATATAGATCTGCAAACGCAGATTGGGAAGGGTGTCAATGTATATTTAAATGCGGAGATAACTCAAGGTGGCAAAGGGATTGTATCTCTTAAAAGTTCCAATACACTAATAAATTCAGGTGTACAGAGTTTTACTTCTGTGAGTCTAAATACTTCTCAATTAATATATAAGTCACAGGCAATTGCAGATATTGAAAATTTAACAGGTACATTTCCGGCAGGTAATTATCAAGTATGTTACACTATTCATTGCGTTACAGCCGATTGTGACGGCCTCGGCGCAGATGCGATATATAATGAAACATCGCAGTGTTTTGAATTCATTATAGAACCTCCTACACCATTGTTATTGGCATCGCCGGAAGACAAAGTTGAGTTGGAATGGCCGCGCCCCACATTTAACTGGATTCCACCAATGCCTTTAAGTTCTGTGAATGGATTTAATTATCTGTATACATTAACAGAAAAACAAGAAGGTCAAACGTGCAATGATGCAATAATTCGCAACAGGCCTTTATACAAACAGAGGGGAGTTGAAATACCGATGCTTCCATTCCCTCCGGAAATGAATGATCTGGATACCGGAAAGATCTATTGTTGGAAAGTGGAGGGTTTGGTAGATCAAATTCCAGTGGCGCAAAGCGAAGTATGGGAGTTTCATTTGAAAACTGATACAATTCCAGTTAAACATAGAATTATGCTCTGGCCATCTCGTAGCATTAATAATACTTCTTATTTAATCGAGTTTGGGGATACACTGGTTTTTTCAATCACCGAAGAATTTGCCACAGAAAATTCTTCACTAGTCTGTAAAATAAGAGATTTGAATAACCATGAAAATGTTGACAGTGAATTGCCTTTACCGCTCCTTGATTATATCAGTTCAAAACACCATTATTTTATAATAGGAGAATCGAATGTTTATAAGGCGGGAAACACATATCAATTTATGCTCGTTTCCGCAACGGGTGATACTTGGTACATTAATTTAAAAGTAAAAAACGAAAAGAAATGAATTGGAAAGTATTCTTTTTTTTGAATTCGGTAATTTGCATTGCAATTGCCTGCAACAACGGCGATATTCTGAAACCAGAAAAGATTGATACGTATTTAAGTGAGACTTCTGAGGAAAGAACTATGAAAGTCAATTTCCAAGATTCCTGCATATACTCACTCGTTTATATTCCTACAGAAGTCGCTTTTCTTAAAGCGCATAATGGAAAAACATCTAAAACAGAATTGGATTCATTGCAAAAGCACCGCAACGATTATGTGAATTTTCAATTTAGAATAGAACCCACTGAAAATTTCCATTTTCAGGCGAATCACTCGTTTGAAAATAGTTTAACCAGTGATGAGAAGCGTTCAAAATACATTGTTGAAGAGATGAAGAATGATTTTTTCATCATTGCGGGGAAGGATACAATCAAGCCTGTTTTTTATCATTATGAAAAACAATTCGGATTAAAAAATGAAATCCTTATTCATCTCTCCTTTCCTGGGAATTTTAAAAAGTTTGACTCCAGCACTCTTTATTTTATTAACAGATTGATAAATAAAACAGAAATCGCTGGAATTCTAATTGACAAAGAAACTATTAATAAGCCCTTAAATATTGAATTATAAGATATGATCATTCAAATATTGCATCGCAGGAAATTGAACCGAAAATTAGCTGCACTTATTTTATTGTCTATGATTTCGGAGTGCCTCTTTCCCTTTTATTCATATGGTTTAACATCAGGACCGAGTCAACCGGAGTATGAAAAATTTCAACCGGTTAATGCCAATGAAATGGTCGATCCATTTACTGGGGATTTAAAGTACAATGTTCCACTATTTGATATCGGCGGTTACCCTGTAAGCATTGTTTATAGCGGAAATATAGGCATTGAAGAAGAAGCAAGCTGGACAGGGCTGGGATGGAATTTGAATGTTGGAAATATAAACCGAATATCAAGGGGAATTCCTGACGATTTTAAGAATGAAGAAATAGTGCAAAAGGAGTATCGAAAACCAAGAAAAATTTTCAAAGCACTTTTTCAAAAGGAACGTGATAAGGGAGTCGGAAAGATTACCAAAAAAACCGAACTATTACCCCTAAAGCAAAGTAAACTATTTAATCTTAATCATATTAATCAAGTTACAGAAACCGGCCTACTTGGTAAATTGAGTTGGGGTGTTGGGTTGGCATATGATAATTATAGGGGTGTTGGATTTATTGGTAAGGTAAATTATGAATTAAGTCGGCAACAAACAACCGAACAATGGCATAGATTTAAAACTGCGAATAGTACTTTAGCTGAGACAAAGATTAAGGAATCAGCAAGCGAAGAGCAACTGTTCAAATTTGGAATGGATTACAGCAGTTTGGAGGGGACGAAGTTGCATGGTTCAGTCAATTTGTCAGCTGGAACTAAAAATAAACGTGGAAACTTCCTATTTAGACCAGAATTTGAGGCAAATTCCGTTAGCGGGTTGACCGATCTAGGTATTGTCACTGGCGTTGGTGTAAGCTACCATGGGGATAATGCATATGCGGGTTTGGGTTACAATTTGTCTTTGTTGAGATCAAATCCAATACAAGATTTTGCACCAAATTATTCTTCATTTTCAATGAATGTTGATGTTGAAATCAGTAAACCAAAATCTTTATGGGATAAAAGAAAATATTCAATTTTAGGGACAGTAAATATTTATACATTAAAAAGTAATGTAAACAAAAAGAATGCCTATGGCTATTTATATCAGAATGAAGTGTACAAACAGGACCAGAGAACCTCAATTATTACCGATTTCTCCAGAGAGGACAAGAATTTTGACGATTTGACTCCAGTTCTACCATGTTCTCAGTGGACTCCCGATGTGTTCATTATCAATGGACAGGGAACTGGTGGCACTTATATTCCTCAACATAAGATTATCTACCCAGGAAGTATGCCTTATCAGAATAATGTCAGCAATGCCTTCCTTGCTCAGGGTGAATTTGGCAAAGGCGTTGACATGGGTTTTGAAGTTGGGGTATCTCTTGGATATAATTTAATGAAAGAAGAAAGAATGTTCTGGGGTCCGCAAAATTTGGAAGAACTCGGAAAGATAAAAAATACCAATCCTGATAAAAATGTTCATTTATCAAAAAATGGCTTCAATAGTTTAATGATTTCAATGGCAGGGGAACATTCAAAACTTTTACCAAGTTTGGAAGACAATGATCATTATGGCGAAAACCACTATTATATGAAGAATTTGGGTGGTTTTTATGGTAATTTAGAAAATATTCCGGCAGAACTTCAGAGAGTACTGTTAGTGAAACCTCATTTGAAGAGGGAGTTACTTTACCTGACTGTTTCAGCGACTGATGAAATTAAATGCAAGGACTGCCCAATAGTGAATATCAATTCTCCGCTTACTTCTCCAAACAGGATACCACAGTCAGGAGCTTTCATAATGTTAACTGCAAATCAGGCAAAGGAATATGGCACCCATAAAAAAATTCAGAATTATACACAAACTTACTATACTGGAGGTCCAGGATATTCAACTTATATCCCAGATATAACAACAGGAAATACAATGGGATTTGATGAAATAGACAGAATTGATGCAATAAAAAAAGACCATCATATCAGTGAAGTCAGAATACAACAGCAAGGCGGGGGTCAGTATATTTACGGACTTCCTGTATATAACAAGGTACAGTATGAATACAGGTTTAATATTGGTAAAGACATAACAGCAAGAAATTATTACAACGGCATTGTAAATAATCTACCCCAAAGTAGTTTTATCCCAATAGATTTTCCTGGCGATAAAAAAGACAATGGCCAGGGAGTTGACGGTTACTTTTTTAAAAAGGAAATACCACCATATGCAACTAATTATTTGCTGACTGAGGTGTTGAGCTCTGATTATGTGGACAATGATGCAATTGTTGGCCCATCTGAAGGAGATCTGGGTGGATATGTAAAATTTAATTACACTTACGCTGGGGATAAAACATGGAGGACCCCATTTGCCGATAAAACCGCCTTTTTCCAGAGAAACAACCAGTTTGACAATGATGATGATATTGCAATTTTCAATTATGGAGTAAAGGAATTGTGGTATTTGGAATCTATTGAAAGCAAGACCCACATTGCACTTTTCTTTACTGAGAAGAGACGGGATGATAATTCGCCTGAAAGTACTGGCGAAGAGCAATTAAACAGCAACACACAAAGCAGATTGTTGCGGAGGATAGAAATATATTCATTGATCGATTTTAGAAAAAATGGCACGAATGCTAAACCTGAAAAAATAATACACTTTGAATATTCATATGACTTATGTCCGGATGTCATAAATCATGAACCAGTAGGTATTCTAAATGAGCTTGATCATCCATTGAAGGGAATGACAAATACCTTAAATGGGCAATCATATGATCGCGAAGAAGCACAGAAACATGGAAAATTAACTCTACACAAAATCTGGTTTACTTATGGTTCAACCCAATGGCAAACTGGTGGGACATATTTATTTGAATATGACATGAATAATAATCCTGCCTATAAAGCACGGGCTGTTGATATGTGGGGAACTTACATTGATCCTGAATATTATAAAATCAACGGAATTGCAGACGAAAATCAGCTTAATATTTTAGATTTTCCATATACCCCTCAGAACAAGTCCGATGCTGACAGATTTGCAAGTGCATACAAGCTCAAAAGGATTCATTTACCGAGCGGAGGAATAATAACCATTGATTATGAAGCAGATGATTACGCTTATGTTCAGGATCAAAAGGCAATGAAACTTTATCCAATTGCAGCAGTTGGAAGTGATGCAGAACATTCTTCCAGAACAATTTTGCAGGATCATGACAATTTGCATAATGCTGATGGTTCTTTAAATCCATGGATATTTGTGAAGGTTCCAAATGCAACTAATGCAGAGGATTTAATTCCCGATCAAGATATTATTGGCTTTTCAGCCATGGTAAATTTAGATGGCAAAACCAAATATCAAACCATACAAGGTTACACCGAATATTCACCTGAAATGGGCCTTGAAGATCACAAAAAAGATATTGCAGATTATTCGGGAATTGGTATTGGATACAACGTACTTGCATTCAGAATAATTCCGGTTCGATACAAACGGAAAGATATAAATCCTATAACCAAATTTGCCTGGCAATTTATGAGAGATCAAGCACCATACCTATTAAATCCGGGAAGTGAAAAGAAGAACAGGGATCAGGGTAACACAGCTGAAAATATTATTGGATCTATTTTTGGATTTATTGATGGGGCTTCTAAAATTGCTCAGGGGGAAGCCGAATATTGTTTGAACAGAAGGTATGGTGTTTCTGTTGATTTAAATCGGTCATTTGTGCGATTAAATAACTATTCGGGATTTAAATACGGAGGAGGATATAGGGTAAAACAAATTTCTATTTCAGATACTTGGGAAACTATGGCTTCCCCCGAGACATCAGCCTCCTATGTAACAGAATACGATTATACAACTAGCGAAAATGGGAACATTATCAGCAGCGGCGTAGCCACTATGGAGCCAACGATGAGCCGGGAAAATCCGCTTAAAAGACCAATCAGTTTACCTACCCCATTTGCAACCAGAAAACTTCGAAAAGATTTATTAAAAGCTCTTGCTTCAGATCTATACAAAGAATACACACAATCACCAATCAAACCAAGCAACTCAGGATTTTTAAGAAGCAATACGTTGAGCTATGACGAAGGTCCAATAGGAGAAGCATACTTCCCTGTTCCTTCAGTAGGTTATTCAAAAGTTTCCATTAAAAACCTAAAACCATCAAACAGTAACATTACAAGACATGGCACTGGAAAAACTATTCTGGAGTTTTATACCTCCCGGGATTTCCCAACAATAACCAGCACCGAATCAATGGAAACTCAACATCTTAGGATTAATGAATTAAATCCGAATCTTGCCTTTGGGGGTGATCAGAACAATAATCAGCAAAGTTCAAGTGAAACGAAATTCAATCTAAGTCTAGATATTTCCTATAGCAACGATTTGTACGGCGCATCACAGGGTTTTCTGGTTGAATTGAATGATATGAATGGTAAACCCAAATCGGTGAAAACTTATGGTGAAAATTTGGAGAATTATACATCTGCAACATATTACAGGTACCATGAAACAGTGGATCAGGAGGGAAGAAAAAAACTATCCAATTCTGTAACTGTAATCAATAGAGATGGCACTCATGAAGAAAAAGATCTTGCCGTTGATGTTGATTTTGCCATGGACTCAGAACGAATTAAATCTAGCAATACAGAGTTGGGCTGTAATGTTGATTATGATCAAACTACATCTATTCCTGTATTGGCTGTTACTCCAAAATTAAATTACTCCAAAAGAGAAACACGTAAATTAACTTTCACTAAAGTAATTACCAGACATGGAATATTAAAAGAAATTGAAGTCATTGAAAATGAAAACAAAATTACAACCCAAAATCTTGCTTATGATTCGGAAACTGGGTCGGTATTAATTTCTAGGGTACAAAACGAATTTAATGACTGGATTTATAATATAACCAAGCCAGCGTATTGGATTTATGCAGGTATGGATGCTGCATGGAAAAACATTGATATGTTTGTGGAATTGGAATTTGCCAGCGATGGGAAGGCAAGGGATTATTCTGACCTTTTGGTTTCTGGTGATGAATTAATAGACAATACCACATTTCAGAAATATTGGATTTTACATGATGGAATAGTTACGGTTAATGGGTCTCAAATACATCAGGTGAATGCCATCGACAAGGATGGAAATTTAATAACCGGCACAACTAAAACATTCCGACTGATCCGCAGTGGTCACCGCGAACTGGTATCTGCCCCGGCGGAAGAAGTTTCCTTACTGAGAAATCCACTTGATCTTGCAAATGTATATACTGCAATTCCAAACGTTGTTATCGGTGCAAAGGCTTATGAATTTTATGATAAAACGCAGTTATATTTTCAGACTCACAAATGCTTGTGGGTGAAATGTTCAAGTCCTGAAACCAATACTGTTGACATCAGCTTTGCTACCGAACCACAGCAAGGATTTTCGGCATATTGTTTTGATGATTTAGGATTACCTGACTACCAGGTTGGGAGTACTGTTAATCCTTATTATATCGGAATTCGCGGAGTTTGGAGACCAAGCAGAGAATGGAATTACTATGATCGTACAAATACAAATTCAATGCGAAATGAAGATGAAGAAGTGAAAAATAATGCTAATACCACTAATATAAGATACGATGGTTCAATAAAAGAATTTATTCCTTTTTGGAAATATGAAAATAATGTATGGGATTTCTCCAACCATGGCGAAAGATGGATCTCCAATGAAAATATTACAGTTTCAGATAATCTTGGAAATGTACTTGAAAGTAATAATCCTTTAAATGTAAAATCATCCGCTTTATTTGGATATAACAAAATGCTTGCAACTACAGTCACTGCAAATGCCCCATACAATGAGGTACTTTTTGATGGATTTGAAGATTATCAGGAAAATGATTTACCCTGGCTTATTTGTAATAATGAATTGATGCAGGTGGTTTCAGACCCGATAAGCGGATATGATAAAGAATTACTATCATACAGGCACTGGCCTGTTTGGAGAGCTCTGGTGAATAAATCGGCGAGTGTGACCCGCTCTGTTTCTCATTCTGGCTGGAACAGTTTAAAGATCAAACAGGGAACAATAAAAATTGTGTTGGACGAAAATGCATCAGGAATTCAGACGAATAGTTTTTGGCAGCCTTATAAATTAACACAGAATGATTTTATTCCAAATTTTATGCCTTCTGCTAAAAAATACATGATTTCATTTTGGTATAAAGAGGATCTCAGCGGATTGTTTCAATTTGATTTGCTAGATGGCATTGGAGTTGTAATTCCTAAAACTGCAACATCAGAAAATGGTAGAACTATTGATGGGTGGAAGAAAGCTGAATATTACTTTACAGTTGAAGCGGGTAAGGAAAAATTGACTTTTCAATTCACCAATAATGCTATTCCTCCTAATCATTTAAAATTGGTATATGTAGATGATTTAAGGGTAATGCCGATTGATGCAAATATGAAAAACTTTATTTATGACCGCATAAATTTTCGTTTAATGGCAACACTGGATGAAAATAATTATGCCACATTTTATGAATACAATGATGATGGCAGCCTTGTTAGAACCAAAGTGGAAACCGAAAGGGGTATTATGACAGTTTCTGAGTCCAGATCCAATATAAGGAAATAATGACTAGATTCATATTTATCTGTGCAATAATGTCAATTGTCAATTTTATTCATTGCCAAATTATGAGCGATTCATCTCATCAATTCCTGCAGAAAGAAATGTTATGGCATATCCGAGAGGTAAGCAAAACTTCTAGTGATGAAATTTACCAGATACAAGCCCAGCAGTCTTTAAACGGCTATTATGAGAGTTTGACCGGGAAATGGATGAAATTCCACAATGATTCAGTATCAATTTTCTGTGACCTCGAGGAAACGGTCATGTTTATTACTTTCGAAGAAGGTGGAGATAAGGTAGGATTTACACAAATAATAATTCCGGACAGCATATATTTTGGTTTGGAAAAATATGAATCTGATAGCTCAAACTTGAATCAGAATGGTAATGATTGCCTTTTTTATTATGCAGATCCCTTATACACCATTGACGGAAATATCCGTACCGGAAATTGGAGGCAATATTGTTTGAAGGAAATTAAATACCTACCCCAAGGATCTGAAAAAAAGCTCACTGATTTTTTTGTAATGGAAAACGGAAAGATAATTTTAAATAATGAATTTAATTCTTATCAACTCATCATTCAAAGGTTTTAATAAAATGAAAAAATTGTATCAAAAAATTGCGTTCTTACTTTTAATAATTAATTTTTCAATTCCTTTGCATGCGCTTGAATATACATATATAACAAGCAATAATGCAACAGTTGGGACTGCCCTGACAACGCAAGATGCAATGTATCCAAGCTACGGAAGTTCCGGTTGGATAAATGATTTCAAAAATCTAAAAATCCGCAACAGAATTTCAGTAAAATGGGATCGGGACAATACACCATTTATTCCATTATATGCAGGTCAGATTTCTGTAGATCTCAATATTGAATATGAAGATTTGAGCGGATCCAGTAAGGTACACCATGGTCCGTTTACCATCACTTTATTACTGAGTAATGATACCTCAAGATTTGCAATTGATAAGGATTTAAGCAGCAAATTATTCTATGGGGCCGTATGGGTAAAAGTAACAATAATTAATATAAAGGATGCAGGAGGAAATCCAATTGTTCCTGGAACTCCACCTGCATCGGGAAATTCCAATCAGATCCCCAAAATGCTTATTGAAAATGTTATGGAGGTAAATCGGATTTATTCCCAATCCACAGCTACCCTTGTTACTAGCTCCCCTTCACCACATTATTTAAATGAATATGTGAGTGTCCAGCTTACCGATCCCAACGCATCTGCATGGTTTGATAATATTACAATCGGATGGCCCCAGATGGACAAAGCAGAAGGTTATGAAATAGAATACCTATTTGTTCCCGAAGGCAGCAAAGTAGCAGGATATTCTAATTTTAATACAATTGCTTTTAATGCCTTTAATGCCTATTCCTATAGTTTTCGGTTTAACGCCACTAGAATAAGAGTGAGTGAGGTGAATGAATTAAAAATTCCAAACATTTATACGAACGGCTATTTACTTGTGAGAATGCGATTGATAGGTAAGGATTTTACAGACCCCACTCAAGAAATTTATTCTGGCTGGACTTTACCTGAATCGGGAACATTTGATCTTACTTTACCACCTGCCACCCTACCCTTTGGCAATGGTAATCTGGAAATACCTTTTTTTCAGGAGGATATTAATTGGAGCGTTTCTACAACTTTTGCTGAGGAAGGAAAACACAAATCTCAGGTAACTTATTACGATGGAACATTAAGGCCTCGACAAGCTGTTGTAAAAAATAATACATTAAATTATTGTATTGTTTCACAAAGTATATTTGATCATGCAGGCAGAGAATCAGTAAGTATTCCTCCAGCACCAACGGGTGATAATCAAGGCTATTCATTTAGGCCTGAATTCAACAAGAGTTCTATATCAGGAAATACTTTTGGGTATACGGATTTTGATGAAAACAGTCTGGTAACCGGATATGAAAAAGAGATAACTGTTTTACCTTTAGATCAAAGCAAAGGAACGGCGGCATATTATGGTTCGGGTAATGCAACTATAATTAATGATATTGCTGGTTTAAATCCCCTAACATTTTCTGCATTTGAACAGGTCATGCATGGATATGTTCCAAATGCAAACGGATATGTATTTGCCCAAACCGAATACATGAATGATGGTACAGGCAGAGTAAGAAGGCAAGCTTCGCCAGGTGCTGAACACCAATTAAGTGCTATGGACAATTCAGGAAATTTTAAAGGCAGGCATGAAATTTCCTATGGTTATGAAACTCCAACGCAATTTGAGTTGGATATGCTTTTTGGGAATGAGGTTGGATATGCAACACATTATAAAAAAGTAACCACTAAAGACCCAAATGGTCAAAACACAGTTTCATATTATGATTTAAAGGGTAGGATAATCGCAACTGCACTTGAAGGTGATGCGACAAATTCAGGCTCTATGCTAGGATTACCGAGTAATGGTCATCAAGTTACAAGTGCAGAAATAATTTCTAATCAAACCGAGGATTATTCTCGTGGTAAAAGGGTGGCCTGGAAAAGTTTTTATATTTCTCAACCCACCCTTGTAAATATTTCTTATGAACTAACCCCTGAAAAATTTACGCTGACCGAGTGCCCTGATTTATGTTTTGATTGTAAATACAACATGCAGATCAGCCTTAAAGATGCAAACAACAAAGAATGGTTTCCCAACCCCAATTGGATTTCTGTAGGTTCACCAGAAAACGAATTAAATTCAATTTGTGAAGAAAATACATATACATTTACCTTGAGTCCGAATCCTGTGCAAATTAATTTGCCTGCAGGACAATATACACTATACAAAAACCTTGAAGTTGATCTAAATATTTTAGCACAATACAAGGAAATGCTCGCCAATGATCCGAATTGTCTGAAAACACTTGAAGATCATATGACAGGTACAGTTGAAGCGGTTTGCGAAGATTGTGAAATTGGCTGTGATAATTGTAATGAAGCGTTAGCAGAGATTGCTGCACAAATAGCAACAACCGCTGATTATTGCGAGAACAATCAGATTGATCCCCTTGGTTATGAACCGTTAAAAGAATTAAAAAGACAAGAAGCTGAATTACAGGAAAAATGTAATGGGCTTTGCCAGCCCAAAACCCCATGCCAGGCATTGTATGAGATGATACTTAACGATGTATCACCAGAAGGTCAATATTCAAAAACTGTCGCATTTGATGCTAATGGGGCACCCATAAATGGAGCAGTGAGTAATTCACTTTTGAATGATCAAAATGGGAAAAAATGTAGCGCTGCAAAATGGGATGCTAATAATAATGTTCTGTGGTCTTTTACTGATGTTGATATTAATTGGAGAAATCCCATTGATCATGGTGATATAAGTTCGACCACGTGTAGAAATTATAAAAATGAAGATGGAAGTATAAGCCTGATTATGGCTATTAATGGGATGCCGGAAATAAAAACCGGCGCAAGTTATGTGACAATTACAGGTGATCCAAACCAATACATAAAACCACAGGATCTGAAATATGTGGAAGATTTTATCCGCAACTGGCAACCCTCTTGGGCAAAATCAATGGCGATTTTTCATCCTGAATTTTGTTATTACCTGAAATGCGATGCAATAAAAGAAACTTACGAGTACGATTTAAAATTGTATGCAGAACCAGCTGGCAGCGAAGCCAGAATTAAAGGATATTATAATCCTTTAGGACTCACCAGTAGTTTAGGCGACATTTTTGGAAATTCCATCCTATATAGTGAAGGAACGAGTCCGGAAAGAGACGTGTTAATGATGGCAGGCGGACCCATGTGCTGCTTGCCAATAAGTGGAAGCCCCATTCCAACATTTGAAGATTTTCTCACTGATTTGGATGTAAAATCAATTGTAAATGGAAATTGCTCAACAGAAAATGATGTTACAATATGGGAATTGTTTGAACGTCACAAAGTTTCACTTGGTTTGAATCCAGTTTCAGATGAATGTGCGAGCGAAGTGGTATGGCCTGTTTTGCGCGGACTTTATTTAATGCAAAAACAGAAGTATTTGAATCTTTATTACTATCAGCAAAATTGTAATTCTTCAGCATGTGGTGATAAAAATTGCGCTCTGGCCATGGAACAACCACGGTGGTTGATTGATGTATATCCAAACTTGTTCAGCAATTCTGCATTTGCATCATATATTCCAAACAACTATAAATTTTCGGGAATAAGAGGAGCAACAACACCCTTGTCGGCCAATGATATAAAAACACTGGATTTGTGTTCGCTAATTAACGATGCAACCCTCACCGCCGGAATGGAATCAGATATGAGTTCTCAATGTTCAGAAAAATGCAAGGGTGTTGCTGAAACCTGGCTGGATTTTCTGAAAGATTGCCCTGCTTTACAAACTTATATTAGCATTCAATCGCAAAAAGAGGCCTTGTTAAACGATCTTGTTTCTGTATGCACAGGTGGCTGTGATGCGGATAATCCCTATGGAAGTATTAACGTAAATCCTGAAAATGTAAATAGCTACGCATACGATAATATAGATGATGTTTTTGCTGCACATTTAGGCGCAAACTGGCAAATTTTAGGAATCTGCGATCCGATGTTGATTGAATTTCCTTACAAATATGGCCATGATTATGTTGCCGATGATGATCCTAAAAGAGATGAATGCGCTTGCGAGGAAAACAAATATCCAGGTATTGACAAGGAACATTGTGAATTTGAAGCTGGAATTACCCAACAGGGATGTGCATGTGAAAAAAGCGCACTGCTAGGGGAACTGAAAGCAACTTATGATGGCACAATTGATGAAAAGAAATGCGAAAATTGTATTATATGCGATGATCTTCAGGATGTAGCAGCATCATTTTTGGATCGGTATGGAAACGACTATACCGGCAATGGGCCATACCTTACGGATCCGTTTCTATATCAGAGATTATTAACTACCTGGTTCAACAGAGAATATGGCTTTAATCTGACGTACGAAGATTATGAAGAATTTGCTAAAAACTGCATGGTGGCTTTTACTCCTACAACATGGATTAATCTTTGGGAAACCGTTGCCATTAATAGAAAAATAACATATATCAATGTTCCTGAACCTATAATTATTCCTCTAAAATTCAGGGATAAAACCTTTGAAAATCAATTGGAATTTAAGCCGGCCAACAATTCAAAATATGATGCCTATTACATTGCTTCAACAGAAAATAATATTTATGCCCCTGCATTTAATACCTTAGCACTACCGCCACCTCCGAGTCCGGATGCAGAAAAAATTGCATGTCACTGCCAAAAAGTACTTGCATTAAATAAATTAATTGAAGATGGATTAAACAATGGCATGCAGGGAGATTTATTATATCAGACAGTTTATGGTGCAAGCTGGAGTTCCGTGTTTCTTACAAATAGTTTTAATGATGTAACATTAAAATGTTGCAAATTACTGAACCTTGAAAGTACAACGGCACCACCGCCATGCACTGCAACCGGATTTGAATATGGAAGTAAATTTTCTGAAACTGTAAAGGATCATATCGATGATGAACTGGCCCTGAATCCAGGCGACCCTGTACTATCTGTGCTAAAAGACAAACCATGCACCTCAGATAACAATAATGGAGACAAAGGATTTTTAGATAAATGCGCTTGTAAAAAGATCAAAGAATTACAGGATTTGTATGCAAATTCTGGCAGTCCGCTTAGTTTTGAAGCCTGGGTATTTCAACAGGAAGGAGTGAGTGGTAGTGATTTAACTCAAATGAGTTTGCATTGCAAGGAAATGTGGGAAACCGGCGCTGACAAGGATAATACGGGACAAATTATTGGCACCTATACTTCCAATGTAACCTGGGACGAAGTTGGTGAAGTAAATCTAAATAATTATGCTTTTCAGAAAGATTGGAAAGTGCCAAAAAAATTCAAGTGTACAACCTCTTGCAATGATTGTGATCCCTCACACATGGGTGATGATTTTGGGAATTATGTGCCGCCCTGCATGACTTACCTGAATTGCAGCAATTTTAAAAACTATTTAAAATCATTTATTCTGGCCAACCCTAATTTATTCCCTGAACCTATTGATCCTGCTGATTTGAACACGGAACTTGGATTGAATGAGGTAACAAGAAGAATAATAGATAAATACAATAAAATTGTTGATGGAAGAAGCTTTAATTCGGATCCTGCCAATCAACCCTATATTGACTTTTTCAATGCATTAGGCACTTATCTGGATAATGAATTAAACAATTGTGATCCACATATTACAAGAAACATTCATTTCTTTTTCCGCGATATGGCGGATATTTATAAATGTCTGTTTGAATTGAATGCAGTAAAAAAATCTGCACCTTGTTCCACATGTTATGCAGAAAACCGGGAGTTTTTGAATGATTTTATGGAGTTTTTGAATCATGTAACACAACATGACGATCCTAAGTATTTGTATCAAACAAAATGGTATATAAAGCATAATCCACCAACTGGAATTAAGGATTTCCCCGAATTTTATGCTAATTCTGGGTTATACAACGGAACGAGTCCTTCAACACTAAGGTATTATATACAGCCAGGCTACAACAATACGTATCTAAAAGTAACCATTACAGACAATGCTGGTTATAACATGAAATTCGAGCTGAATTTTCCGGGTTACAAACCATATTGGAACTTTGGGGAAATTATAGAGTTCACAGAAATTAAAATACCTCCAATAACCAATTGCCTAAAGGGAGATTTATTTGTAATCAAAGCAAAAGTTCGAATTCTGCAGAAATTCTGGAATAATACCAATTATCCGGAATTGGCAGATTGTCCAAATAATCAATTGGGCACGGAATGTTTCAAATTTATTGATTTAACTGGCAGATTGTACACTCAGGATTTATATACTCAGGTACCATGTCTCGGCTGTGGTAAATTGTGCAATCGCAATATTTTCAAAGGTATAGCTGCTATTCCGGATGGTTGTGGAGATGCAGAACTGGAATGGGGAATGGACGGAGCAATGGGGGATTTCAGTAGAGAAACAGAGCAGGCATTTCGAGAGTTTGAGGAACGTTACATTTCCAAATGCATGAAGGCTGCTGAAGCCCTTCAAACAGGCAGAGAACTGAAGCTCCACCATTTTATGCTGTATTATTATGATCAAGCCGGTTTGTTGATAAAAACGGTGCCACCTGAAGGTATTGATTTGGATCGAATTGGTTTAACTAACACAGATCGCCAAACAGATGCCCTGGACCGGCATAATAAGGCTGAACTCCACAGGTTGAATCCGATAAATGACCGGGCTATTCCGGATCACTGGCTGATCACGCAATCCAAATACAATACACTTGGCCAGCCTGTTTGGTCCAACACTCCAGATGGAGGTGAAAGCCAGGTGTGGTATGACGATTTGGGGAGAAGTGCCATTAGCCAGAACAGCAAACAGGCGGCAGGTACAACCCAACGGTACAGTTATAGCCGGTACGACAATCTGGGAAGGCCTTTTGAAGGAGGTGAATTGAATACATTCAACCTTGGAACATCGGAGGGAATAGATGAGTTGTGGGACGGTTTTGACTGCACTGAAATCATAGGAACTGCGGGTATTACAGGATATGGGGTATACAGTGGTTCCAGATTTTGGAAATCCACAACTTCAAATACTTCGCAAATTAACATTATTTCCGAAGCACTCAAGCTTTCCTATCTTACAGGAAGCAATATTGCAAATCCCAATAAACTTGAAATGGCATATTTAACCTCGAAACCGGGGGCCATGAGTTTAAATTTTAATATTCAAAGCATTGCCACAGGTGCCTATATCAATTATGAGGTGCAGGAAAAACAAAGCGGCGGTTGGGTAACTCTTTATACTTCCGGATCCATCACGTCCGCGGGTCTTCAGGTTGCCGGATTTACTACTTCTGAGCGCGAACTTAAATTGATTCTTGAACTTCATTCAGGGAGCGCATCAGTGCCGGATGTAACCTTGGATGGTTTTGGCACTATACGCAGTACAAATAATTTTGAACCGCATGTGCAGTTGTTGGCGAATGCAAGCGTTTTTCAATCCAGAGTGGCAAATGCAGGAAAACAGGAAGTGAGCCTTACTTTGTATGACAAGGAAGCTGAAATTACTGGACTTTTAGCCGTCATGGGTACGCAAAGCAATTTGCGCAAAAGAGTGAGCAGTGCTTTTTATTTTGAAACACTGCCACTGGGAATTACAGACGCGGAACAAATACTGATTAACATGTCGGCTACCAATCCTGTTGTGGGGTACCAACACGCTACCCATTATGCCTACGACATACATGGTAACGTCCATACTCTTGTACAGGATATACCTGAACTGGGAGTCCATTTTGACCGACAATTTTTTAGCATTCGGTATAAATATGATTTGCTGAGCGGTAAAACATGCGAAGTACATTATATGCAACCTTTGGATCCCAATGTGGCTCCACCCGTGGATGCATTTTACCACCGCTATTTGTATGATAATGATAACAGATTAACTATTGTCCAGACAAGCCGCGATTACTGGCATTGGGAAAAAGATGCACAATACTATTATTACCTCCATGGACCATTGATGCGCATGGAGCTCGGTGAACAAAAGGTGCAGGGTGTTGATTATGCACATACTACCGAAGGATGGATCAAAGCAGTAAATGGCGCCAACCTGTCTCCTCTTTATGACATGGGGCGGGATGGAGATTACATGCTTGCTGGCAATACGCATAATAAAGTGGCCCGTGATGCTTTCGGATATTCACTTAGTTATTATTCCGGAGATTATCAACCTGTCAATTCGAGTTTAAGCAATCCAGAACCCAATATGGTAAGCGGCAGTCCAATTGCACAGAATTTATTCAACCTGTATAATGGGAATATCCGCGCTATGCAAACCTGCCTGCCGGATATTAACCAGTATGGTCTTCCTGCAAGGAATGTGCAAGCCCATACCATGGGATATGTATACCGATATGATCAACTGAATCGTTTGCGTGAATTTAAAACCTTCGACAACCTTAATTATACCTCAAACCAATGGGGCACCGGTGCTCAATCAGGCCAGCACAGGTACTATGGCAGCTATGAATACGATGCCATGGGGAATATTACCAAATCAAAACGTATTGCGAACCAAACCTATCTTCCGCCAGGCGGAACGCCCATAGGTGTAATGGATGATCTGACATACAATTATAATTATAGCGGATATAAACTTCAAAACAACAAATTGCCATTTGCTCAGGATGCTGTATCTACTCCATATGCGGCTGATTTGGAAAATCAATCCCCTGGCAATTACAGCTATGATGAGTTGGGAAATCTGATACAGGATGTAAACGAAGAAATTGATGTCATCGATTGGAACGCAGGTGGAAAAATAAATTATGTGAAAAGACTAGGTACTTCTTCAAAGAGTGATATGGCGCTCAAATATGGTGTTGGCAACAAAAGACTTTGCAAAATCTCCAAGCCACATGAAAATACAGTACCAGCCCCGGGTACTCCGGTTTATCAGCTATCCGACGAACGCAAATGGATATATACCTGGTATATTACAGATGCACAGGGAAATAATCTCGCTACCTATTCACAAAACTTTACTGAAATAGAAAATGCACCAAATGCAACGTTGAATTTGCAAGAACTTTATATTTACGGAACCAAACGTTTGGGTTACGTTGAGGATAATGTTGTAATTTCCTATAAAATATTAGGAACTCCGGGTTACAATGTAGATAAAAGCTTTGACGAGCAAACATGGAACGGTGGGGGAATGGCAGCCGTTACATCATCTTATATCCAAATGAATATTGATAAGTGGGACAATTCTTCGCAATCGTTTGTACCATTTGCTGGTCTCAAACGCGGACAAAAGCGATATGAGCTGACCAATCACTTAGGTAATGTTTTGGTTGTCTTAACTGACCGTAAACTTGCTTATGATGTAACAGGTGATTATAATTGGGAATATTTTCAATCCTATATACGCGCTATTCAGGATTATGAACCATTTGGGAGTGAATTACCGGGGCGCAGCCTTACTTTTACTTCCTACAAATACGGGTTTAATAATCAGGAACAAGACAGGGAATTTGGAGAGTATTATTCATTCGAATACAGAGTAAATGATGTCCGTCTGGGCAGGTTTTTGAGTGTGGATCCATTGGAAGGCGAGTATCCATGGAATAGTACTTATGCGTTTGCGGAGAATGATATAATTCGATGCGTTGATTTAGAAGGTGCAGAGAAGCTTTATTCGTTTGAGTTTTGGTCAATGGATAACCCACTTTCCAATTATATATTCAATAAAAATTCGGAATATTCTGAAAAGCCGGTTTTAACATTTGGACTACACAATATTAAACTTGGACACATTGATGATTGGGAATATAACAACAGTTTGATAGTACCGTTCATCCATAATTCTTTTGGATCGCTTTGGAATAGTGCTGCTACAACTTGGAATCAAGGAATGCAAGGCAGAACATTGTCGCATATGAATCAAGAAAATCTTCAATCATTTAATGATTTTCTTGAGGAAGGATTTGGGCCAAATTACGAAAAAGTTTGGTCAGACCCAAATACATGGGAGAATTTGGGTGGTCTTGCTTTAGGTTTAGGTATAAAAAAATTAAGTACGGTTAATTTTAAAGTACCATCTAAACCATCGATAAATTCAAGATTCCAATTCTCAACTAATTCAACTTCTCAGTCTTTTCCATTAAAAGTCAATCCAAGTATGACTTCAATTCAAAAGGCAAAAATTAGAGGGCAACTCGCTAGTCAATATGGTCAACCTGTTTCGAATATGAATCTATTGAGTCAAGTTTTTGAAAATACTTTAAGCAAAGGTCGCATAATCAAAATGTATTGTTACCTTGATAAAAACAATAACCCTATATTAGGTAATTATGCAACTTTTCCAAACGTTGACCCCCAAACTTTAGGTATACCTTTGGAAGGTAGACATCTAGTCTATATAAAACTGAATGAAACCGTGACTTTTTTACAATCAACTACCAGTAATGTTAAGGATTGGACTGGCCCTAATCGAATGCTTAGGGGAGGCGGAATTCAACTTTACTACAATAAACCATTTAAGTACCAAATAATAAATGGTCCAACTAAAGTAACGACTCCAACTGGTATAAGTCATTAATTTTGTTAAAATTTCAATTGAATATCATAAAAATGGAATCAATAAATTTATCTAAGAAAATCTCAGAAATTTTATATGATAAGAATCTTCTAGAGGCTTTTATAAAAGATGGTTTTGAAAATGAAAATAATTTGATATACAAATTTCTTCAGAAAAATAAAATTGAAGAAGATTATATTAGGAAAAATGGTGATGAAATTGGTGTTAAAATTGTTGAAATTTTTTGTGAGAAGAATAAGATAACTTGGTATAAATTAACCGATGACTTTATTATCGACAAAGCGCTTTTGGAAAAAATATATCAGAAATCTTATACATTTAGTTATTTGGAATATGATAATTTGTGGAGGGTAAAGTTAACTTTTTCTAAGTTTATTATTTTTTTGTTTTTTATGCAACCGCACTCTGAGAATTGTTGGCAAATCGAAATTTACCAGCTGGATTAAGGCTATAAAATTAACTTTGATTGACTTAATTAAACACAATGATATTTAATCTTAAACCTCTAATAGGATTCTTGTTTACCATATTTTACATGAATCTTCCTGCGCAAACAATAATCCCAACCGGCTCCGTCTCCGGTACATGGCAAAAATCCGGCAGCCCTTACAAGGTTTCTGGCAATGTGTATGTGCCAGTCGGGCAAAAATTAACTATTACCGAAGGGGTAACGGTTGAATTCCAAGACACATGGAAAATGGATGTGTATGGCAAAATAGTCATTCTTGGGAAACCCAATGACACCGTGGTTTTTACAGCTAAAAACAAAACCAATGGTTGGAAGGGCATAAAGGTGTATGGCCAAAATGCTACCGATACCCTTAAGGTCTGGTATGGGAAGTTTGAATATTTTAAAACACAGGAGCAATATTATAATAAGAGCAGGGCTGTTCTTAAAATTGACTCCATCAAAGGCCTGGTTCAAATTTTGGGATCCAGATTTAACAACAATCATGGAATTTCCAATTCCGGATTAAATGTAAATACCTCTAACCTTTGGATCAAGAATTGCCAATTTGATCACAACCTCGCATCTGACCTTAGAACTGTAAATACAGGGGCTGGTTATGGAAGTGCTGCTATACTTCGGAATTGTTCTATTACCGTGGATTCCATTTCTTCTCACCACAATAGGAATGCTTCACCCAATTTAATTAAAGATTCTACATCTGATGCTGGCAGCAAAGGTTGCTTCATTTTGTGGGATTGCAAAGGAGATATTAAAAACAGCGTATTCAATTATAATTATTCAACCTCACGGGGCGCAGGTATTTATTTTACAAGTACGGGTTTGCAAAAATATACTGTTAATGTTAGCAAATGTGTATTGAAAGGGAATGTTTCAAGAGGTTCTGGCGCAATTGCTTTTGATATTGTAGGTTCATCTACTACTGATAAAATCATTCTTGAACACTGCCTTTTTTCTCAAAACAAGAGCGAATTTTGGCGAAGCAAGAATTATATCACATATGAATCCGCAGATATATTGGCATTTGATGCAAACGGCCTGATATATATAAATAACTGCGAATTTATTAGTGCAGATGCGGGTAATTGTATTACAATTGGTAGTAGTATCGTGTATGTAAGTAATTCTGTTTTTACTCAAAATCCAGGTGTGGCAATAAATTGCGAACAAGGTGGTTACATAGAGTTGAAGAATTCAATTATTGGTAACAACGGATGGGGCATTATGTGTTCGTACTCAAGCCCGGTAATCGTCAATTCTATTATTGCTAATAATTACCCAGAGCCTTCATTACTGGATAGATATTTGGGTGCGGGGTATGGCCTATTTGTCGATTTCTCGGGTGGGGCCGAGGTTACAAACAGCATCATTTCCGGGCACCGAGATTCTAATGGTCGATTTACCAATGTATATTTATTCGGAACGGCTTTGAAATGCAAAAATTCCATCATAGAAGGCAGTTACGATTCATTCAAATACGATTATAGAGTTACTCCCAGCAAACCGACGGTATGGGATAATATGTTTAATGTAAATCCAGAATGGGTAAACCCAACCGCAGGAGCAGGTATTGGTTATGACGCATATGTGGCAGACTGGCATTTGAAAAATACCTGTGGGTTAATTAGTCCAGGCTTCGATGCCGGAAGTAAAGTAACCGTGAATCTAGATAAGATACCAACTGACGATATGGAAGGCAATCCAAGAACCGTTGGAGATGCTCCGGATATTGGACCATATGAAATACAAAATCCGAATAAATATACGCGCATAATTGCTGAGCCCAGAGATACATCATTTTGCGCAGGTACAGGAAATGTAATTTTGTTTAATAACAATTCAATTGGAAACAACCTTTCATACCAATGGCAAAAATCTTCTGCACAGAATGGAACGTTTTCCAATATTAATGGAGCAAATTCACAAACATTAACAACATCTGTTACAAAAGGTTCTGTAACAGAATGGTATCGTGTAATTGTAAAAAATTCTCTCTGTAATAATAGCGATACAAGTAGGGTTGTCAAATTAAATGTAAATCCGTTGCCAAGCCCTAAACTGGGCTCAGACACAACGATTGTCAATTCAGGAAACATTTTATTAAACCCGGGGAGTTTTAACAATTATCAATGGTTTACAGGGGCTACTTCGACCACATTAACGGTTAATAAAACCAATCTCGACACTGGTAAAAACATCGTTTGGGTGGAAGTAACAGACTCCAAAGGATGTAAAGACAGAGATACTGCAATAATTACTTTAGAGCCTGTTAATGGCCTTCAAAATCCATTTTTGAGTGGAATTCGGATATATCCAATACCTTCAGAACAATTTCTAAATATCGAATTCCCTGAAATGAATTCAGTTGGAAAATCATATATCAATTCCTATCAAATTTCAAACCTGGAAGGACGCTCCGTTCAAGAAGGCGTACTGGATAAAAATTCCAATTCAATTGATATCGCCAAAATTCCATCTGGTACTTATATTTTGGATATTCAGTACCAGGGGAAAAGGTACGGTTTGAAGATTTCAAAATAAGGGACTTCAAGTCTTACTGAATTCCAATTTTAACTGGCCGAAATTCAGGGAAACCTAAATAGCAAGACCAGTTATTTGCAATTCTGATTTTTTCAATTCACTATTGCTGAATTTCACATGTTTCCCTTTTTTCGCGCCATGGATCTGGAGCAAGGGTTAAAGGAGCATTTTGGCAGGCATTTTCAGTATTCTATGATGGCATTTGAAGAACTACAGCAGGGTAATGACCCCGGCCTGTTGTTTAAGCATAAGAACTGGGTTTTCCGAGAAATGATGGATGGTCATGAGCTCATTAAATCCCATAATTTACTCTTCCATCGATTCAAATACAACGATCCGGGATTGGACGCTGTACGGTATTTATTCAAGGAACTACGGAAAATACAGCAGGTATTCAACGGTGAATGGGCGGGTACCTTCTCCATGGAAGACAGTAATCCTATAAAAAGAGAATGGAAAGATCGCCTCTCATTGTATCGTACTGTATTCGTGGAGGCTGCTATAGACCTATGGATTGAGGCTTTTCCTGGTTTACAGATCACAGAAAACGCAGTAGTGCGCGAAAAATTGAAGCTCGGTGAAAAGAAACAAATGGCCTTTGCCTACTACATCGGTAAAATGGTGAAAGAGGGAATTATAGTCCCACCCTACAATCGCGATGCCCAAGGCAAAAAAGTGGTGAACTATTCTGAACTTGCCCGGCGCCTTTCGATGCTTTTTGAACTTCCTGCGGATTTAAAAAACGTTATCACCCATCTAAATCCGGACAAAAACACCTTGTCCGGAGTCCAAAAGGAACAAATTGACCAGGAATTTCAATCCTGACAAGACCCATTTGCACCTGACTGGACTTGTAGGGACTACCATTCGCTACAAATAGATTTTCAATCATTTACAAGTTTTCGAAACAGAAAACCTGCTCCTATCTTGTTTCTCCGCCCATTTCGCGTATATTGTTTTGCGGTCATGAAATTCACAAACGAATTGAATGACAAGCAGGTCGTTGTACTTGTTCCATTCGAAGAACTCAAGGCAGAACTCATCAATGTTGTAAGACAGGAAATCAAAGGAATTCAACCAGAACAGCAGATTGAAGATCCCCACAAGAAATTCTATTCGCCAACTGAAGTGCGCGATTTATTCCATGTATCCAGAAGCACTCTGCATAATTGGAAACACCAGGGTTTGCTGGTGCCTCGAAAAATCGGAGGAAAGGTGCTGTATGAAAGATTTGCAGTGGAAAGAGTAGTAGGCAAAAAAGCGGGGAAATGATGAATTTGACATCGAAGAATTATTCAGAAATCGCAATTGGAAACTACTCAGATGTATTTAGCATTTGCAAGGAAGCAATGCCCTTAAATGTGATTTTAATGTCAATCAAAACCAGTGCATTTTTGAGTTCTGAAATTCACAGATTGAGAAGTTTTAAAGCAAATGGCATGGAAGAGGAAGCCAGGAAATTAAAATTGAGTTTGCCCTGTGTTAGCTTTTCTGCCGTGGCTTTAGGAGAACGAAAGATCGAAAATATTTCACAATATAATCGATTATTGGTGTTGGATTTCGATCATTTACCAAAGGAAAATTTTAATACAATTCGAAATTCAATTCTTGAAGATCCACATACATATTCAGTGTTCAGAAGCCCATCCGGAGATGGTTTGAAAGTTCTGGTGCATATAAATACAGGATTAGAATTTCATAAAACTGCGTTTCAACAAATAGCAGATTACTATGCCGTTCTTACTGGATTTGAACCGGACAAATCGGGCTCTGATCCTCTTCGGTTGTGCCTTTTAACGTATGATAAAGAAATACAAATCAATGAATATGCTGATGTATTTCAAGTGGATACCTCGGAACAAACAAAACGTATCCGACAACAATCCATGATGAAAATTCAGGAAGGAACATATCCAAAACTGCTTGAATATATTTTAGACGAAACCACAAATGAAGAAAGTTACCAGGAGGGAAATCGGAACAATTTTATACACCAGTTTTCGTGCAACTTAAATCGCGGTGGCATTCCGGAGGATATGGCCATGGCTTATTCAATGAAACATTTTACCGATTGCAGCGAAAATGAAATCGGGTCAGTCATAAAGGGAGTATATCATAGAAACCGGCAGGAATTTGGCTCTGTAGACTACGAAATAAAAATGCTGACAAAACCAAAGGAGGATGAGTCTTATCTGAATACACCATGTTTGCCGGATGATATCTTTGAAACTCTTCCACCCTTCATTCGCACGCAATGCAAATTATTTGGGGATCGGCGGGAAAGAGACGTGTTGTTTGTTTCCATGTTGGGTATACTCAGCGGCAGCCTGAACCGCGTTTTTGGAGTGTACCGTGGCAAAACCGTTTTCCCCAACTTGTTTATCTATGTGGTGGCTCCGGCAGGCAGCAACAAAGGCGTGATGGAGTTCGCAAGAATGATGGGAGTAAAATACCACAAACACTTGCTTTCAGCCGCTGATAATGCGGAATTAGAGTACAGGCAGCAATTGGAACAATACAATCTCGACAAGAAAAATGGGATTGCTGGGGAATTGCCCGAATCCCCTTCTATCCGCAAGTTTTACATACCCGGCAATAGTTCTTCTTCGGCAATGTTGCGACAAATTCGGGAAAACGAAGGTGTGGGCGTGATATGCGAATCCGAAGGCGATACCATTGGCAACATGTTCAAGCAAGACTGGGGGAATTTTTCGGAGATATTCCGCAAAGCATTCCACCATGAATACCTCAGCATCAATCGCAAGGAACGGGAAGATTGTCATGAAATAGAAAATGTAAAACTATCCGTCATCATCACTTCCACACCGGACCAGGTAGCCAGTATTATTCAGTCAGCAAACAACGGATTGTTCAGCCGCATGGGCTTTTACCTTTTCAGCACCCCGGCTAACTGGGTGGATATGGAATTGACAGAAGAAGATTTCAGCATCAGCGATCATTTCAAAGCTGTCGGTGCAACTCTTATGGACATGATTCAGCATTTTTCAGCTCTGGATACCAAGATTGTGCTGCAACCGCACCAAAAAGAATGGCTCAATGAATTTGGGCGGCGCTGGATGACGGAGGTGGCAACTTTCGTCGATGATGAAGCCACCGCTGTGGTAAAGCGTTTTGGCCTCATTCTGTTCCGAATTTGCATGATCCTCACTGCAGTCAGACGCTATGGTGATGACGAAGCCATATCCAGCGAACTTGTCTGCAACGACCTGGACGCCCAAAATGCCCTCAAGATTACCGAAACCCTGATCCAGCATTCGCTTTCTATGTTCAAAGTGCTGCCCAAGAACGGAAATACTGAAGTCAATGCCCAGATGCGGACCTTTTTTGAACTGTTACCGGATTACTTCTCCCGCAAGGAGTCCATTTCAACCGCCACCAGGCTTGGCTTAAAAACACCCACCGCCGACAAATACCTGTCTCGCCTGCAAAAACATGGCTATTTGCACCAACCCAAATATGGCTTTTACGAAAAGGTGAACCGTATAAACTGTGTAAAGCATATAAACCCAGACACGGTGTAAAAACGTGCACTTTTATAGCACAAACAGGCAAAAACAAGTAGTTTGTACTGTTTATACGGTTTGTATGGTTTATATCTTGCTTTCCTTTTTTCCATTTCAAATACGGTGCACTATCCCAAAAACATACCCGATAGGGTACATTTGGCGATTTATTGACGCATATCATACCCTTTAGGGTGTAAAAAGTTATATTTAGCATTGTTTTATACCCCAAAGGGTGCAATATTGATATTTTTTATTATATTTGTACCCTAAAAGGTATAAAACAATGAAAGTTGCTGAATTCGTGAAGGAAAAACGCAAAGTACTTAAGCTCACTCAACCGGAGCTTGCATCCAAAGCTGGCGTGGGATTGCGCTTTGTCCGCGAACTGGAACAAGGCAAAAATTCACTGCGCATGGATAAAGTGAACCAAGTGCTGCAGTTATTTGGGTTTGAACTTGGTCCAGTTGTAAGACCCAAACAAAACTATGTTCTTCACGCAGAACAAGGCCTGTTTAAAATAACTCCAGGATCTGTAGACATGAGTGTAACAAAGAAGTCCAAATGAGAAGCGCCGAAATCAGGATCAATGAACATGCCGTTGGACGGCTAACAGAAACCGACAACGGGTATGAATTTGGATATTATACAGAATGGTTGGAAAATCCAGAGGCCCAACCCATAAGCCTCACCTTGCCATTGAGCCATAAATTATATATCAGCAATATCATGTTTCCATTTTTCGATGGACTTATTCCTGAAGGGTGGTTGCTTGAAATCGCTGAGAAAAATTGGAAACTAAACCCAAGAGATAGGATGGGCTTGTTACTGGCCTGCTGTAAAGATTGTATAGGTGCTGTTTCCGTTTACCCATTGGAGGAAGAAAAAGAATGAGACGCTGTTTATTTTGCTACAAGGTTCTAGATTCTGGTGAATCAGATTTTCATGCTGCATGCAGCCGAAAGATGTTTGGGCAATCCACTCCTCCTGAGTTAAACTATACTGAAGACCAAATGGATGAACTCGCCAGGCAAGTAATTCAGAGCCAGTCCGCAGTTACAGGGGTACAACCAAAAATATCTCTCCACCTCGCAACAGCAGATAATCCCAATGGACCAAAAAAACTCACGATTGTAGGGCTTTGGGGCGGATATATTTTGAAACCAGCTACTCCATATTACCCTCATCTGCCCGAGGTTGAAGACCTTACCATGCACCTTGCGGAATTAGCACAAATTAGCACTGTTCCGCACAGCCTAATACGTTTAAAATCAGGTAATCTGGCATACATTACAAAACGGGTCGATAGATCAAAAAAAACAAAGCTTCTCATGGAGGATATGTGTCAACTCACAAATAGGCTCACAGAACACAAATATAAAGGGTCTTATGAGCAAGTCGCCAAAGCAATAGCTCAATATTCTGACAATCCTGGAATAGATATTATAAACTTTTATGAGCAGGTGCTTTTTTCTTTTTTAACTGGAAATGCAGACATGCACCTTAAAAACTTTTCATTGCTGAAACAGCCCTCACTGGGTTATGGGTTATGTCCCGCATATGACATGGTCGCCACAGCGCTGGTAAACCCTGCGGATGACGAAGATATGGCCCTCACTTTAAACGGCCGAAAGAAAAAAATCCGGCGCAACGATTTTATTGTTGCGTTCAGCACATTAAAACTAGACGCCAAACAACAAAAGAACATCTTCGACAAGATGCTGCGATCATTACCCGCTTGGGAAGAAATGATACAAAATAGCTTTTTGCCAGAGGAAATTAAAGTGGGATATGTGAAACTTTTGCAAAGAAAATTTTATGATTTGGGGTATTGAATTGCACAGTAAGAGTTCAATGGAATAAAAATGAAAGAAAATATGTTAATAACAAAGGAATACATTGAAAACTGGTTAAAGTTGCATTGGGATCTTTTAGTACAACTGCATATTGCAAAACACAATGCTCTTCGGTTAAAAGAAAATAGATTCCCAAATGAAGAAATCGTAAAAAAGCATGGATTCTTTTCAATGTATTTTGAACAAATGAAGTTGATATTGGCTATTCAATTGTCAAAATTCTTTTCTAAAAGCGACCAGCAAAAATTAAGTTTTCGATATTTATTCAATGTGATAAAAAATAACGATTTCAGTGAAGAGTTTAAAGATTATTTAAAATCTCATTCCATTGATTCTGACAATTTATTTCATAACCGTGAAGAAGTGATTCAATGCATACTGAATTTGGAAAACAAAATTAATCGAAAGAAAAAAATCATAAAAAAACTTGAAGATGCCAGAAACAAAGTTTATGCACACACCGATCCATTAAATCAAGAAAAACCATTTTTGATACCAATTTCCGATGAATACGCAGAGATTTTGAAGTTGTGCGAGGAAACATATAATGTGCTTCGTGTTGGTTTCTTTGATACTACTTCATATTTTGATATTCAAGAACAATGGAATCTTAATCCAATAGAAGCCTGGGAAATTGATCCAATATTGAAAAGTATGTCTATTGAATATACAAATCGAAAAAATAAACGGCACTTTTGAGATAGTGAATTAAAATGTAATATTTTATTTGAGCGCAATCCTCGGCAACACAATCTTGTATTCCTGATTTAAATCTTCATTGTACGATTGCACTATAAATCCAACCCTGGCAACACTAATCTGATACTCCTTCGCTTCATTTATTATGTAAAAAATCAACAATAAATCACTATGTGATAGCTTATAATCAATTGCGAATTTTACTAACCCGACCATAAAATGAGTGATAAAAATTATATACATCAACGCTACTTAACAATCTCGTAGATGTTCATGATGACACATCGTTTTTTCAGCTGTTCAACTATTTCCAATGTTCATGAGTAATGAAAAGTGGGTTTCTCGAACAACCTAACACCGCCAAATATACTGATGGGGCTACAAGAAACATTGAGAACAGGTGATCCAGTTGCAAAAACAAGGAAATCTCTAGTATATTGCATCAAACTAAGCCAAAAATATGATTGACATCAATTCTATGGATCAAGGTGGAGTGTACATGTTATTTGAAGTTCTCACTAACATGGTTAAGGATTTGGAGGGAAAAGCAGATAAAACATCCACAGAAATCGAAACACTTTCTAATTTGCAATCTCAATTACAGTATATAGAAAATTGGGCAAGAGCCAAAATGCTCGAAACGCTGCATTGGACTAAAGAAGAAATTTTATTGCGATTTGGACATAAACCAACCCTGATAATGGAATTCCACCCCGGTTCTAAGGCTTATTCACAATTCGGGAAAGAGGTTGTTGGTAATTTGGAGTTTTCAAGTGTTGAGTTATTTCAATTGCTGGAGAATATCAGGAATAAAACGCCGAGATCACCATCCTTAATTAAGTTCAAGAAAATACCGGACCTAAGTGAGCATGAAATAGCCACATCAGATATTTTTCAACTTGGTGGAAGACAATAACATATCCGAGAACTATATTAACGAAAGAATTCGATAAAATACGGGCTTCAAAAGACAGTTCAATAACGAATTTGATCAATGATTACATAATTAATGAAGAATAAAATATTTTCAGCATTTACCCTACTAACTATTCCAATCTGGGTTAAAGTACTCGGCTTCATTGTAATATTCATTACTTCACTTTTGTCATTGAATTATTTTAGGAGATAAAAATTCATCTACATCCTTTCTAACTTCAAACCTACTTTTTTCAATATTCAGTTTTTCGCTGATTACTGCCTCGTTTAGCCCTGGGTTTTGAATAATTATTCTGTTAAGGTTCCCCGCAATTTTAGCGGAACTAAACAGCTTCCTATCTATTTCAATATTATCATCAGGAAATGAATATCCAATTACTATTAGTGTATCAGTAATTCCCATTATTTCTTGGGCACGAGAAACAGCGTAGGTTGAATATGCATTGTTTTCCCAAGCAAAGTTAATTGCGCTGTTGAAATTAATACTTCCTTTAGATGCAGAATCCGAAATATAAGACATGCTCTTAACCTTTTCAGAAATGCTTGATGTCTTACTTCGGTCTAAGTAGCTTACGTAGTTTTGGGATTCAGTTAAATAGAATCCGCAAAATCCATTGATATGGCATATTTTTGACTTAGCCGTAACTACAGGGAACTCAATTTGGGAGGGGGTGAACTTATAAGGACCACGATTGAAGGTTTCAATATCTTCCATTCCTTCGAAGTAAGTCATCAAAGTTTGCTGCAGTTGCAAATCATAATTCCATGTAAGAAAGTGAATATTGTCCTTAATATAATTTGTTTTTTCCATATCGAGACAGGACTTAATCAGCTTTATATAACGTGAATCTATTTTGGTGATTTTGCGTTGGATGTTGCCACCGAGCTGACTTCGACTCATTTCTTGACATATTACCAAATATATGCTGAGAGTCATTTTAAGTCTGTGTAACTGCCTAAAATCCTTAATATGATACAATTTGGCAGCGTAGCCGTCAAGTGTACCAAATTGCATTGCTTGAAAACCGAAAAAGCGAAGATCATAAGCTAAATACTCCATTGTTCCCTTAACAAAGGGATTTATTGAGGATAGATTGGAACCGAGAACTTTCTCTCGGTCGTAGCCTTCAAATGCATCAATAATTGTATACATATCCGCACCTAGTTCGGCTGCAATCGGCAAAGCCCCAAGACTGGCTCCAGCGCCAAATAAATAAGTTATATTCTTCATAAAAGAAAGGATTGATCGTTTTTACAAATGACTTTTTCGGTATTCAATTGCAATTTAGTTTATAGTATAAAAACTTCAAAACCTCAATCAATAAACACACTCAGCTTCTTCGCCGCATCATCCTTGGTAATTTTGATATACTTGAGAAACTGGGTCTCTGTTTTGTGCCCGGTGATCTTCATAATTTCTATGATCGGGGCGCCTGCCAAGTAGAGGTTAGTTGCGAAACTACGACGGGCGGTATGGGTGGAGACCATTTCCCATTTTTCGCAGGTGACTTTGATCCTCTTACCACCTTGTGTGGTATGGTATTGAATGGCTTCATTGATTCCCGCCATTTGCGCAATCTCCTTTAAGTCTCGATTCATTGGCTGATTCTCTTTGGCTTTGGGCATTTTGGGATAACGCGCCAAGATTTCCTTCACACGTTTGGATAAAGGAATGATAACCGGTGTCTTGGTTTTCTCTGGAATAATGCGCACGGTTTCACCGTTCAAATCGAGGTCTGCTAATTGTGACCAATCTCCGAAACGGAGGCCGGTACTGCAAGCAATCACAAACAAGTCCCGACTAACGGCAAGGTTGGCGTTTTTACCTGACAAATCCAGGTTGTATATCCGGTCAATTTCTTCACGTGTAAGGTACACATCATGTACCTGTTCGGATGGCATTTTAAATTTTTTGTACGCTTTGTTTTGATGCAAGCCATCAAACTCAGCACTCGCCATAACTGCTTTTACATTTTTAACATGTTTGCCAATATTATTAGGTGAATGGTTTAAAACAATTGTACAAAATCGCAGCATTCGTGTATAGAAATCATCATTAACTTCATTAAAACCCATTTCCAACAATTCTTTACCCAACATTTGGCTCATTACTGCAAGTGTTTGTTTATAGCTGGATGCAGTCGAATTGCGATTTGCTGATTTCCCTTCAGCTTCCAATTCCGCAACCATTCGACTGATTCGATTTTGCCAATAATTCAGAAATCCTCCTGTTTTATTAGTGTTTTCGCGGAACTTTTCTTTTAGGGCTATTTCCAATTCATTTTTTGTTGGTTCCCTGTCCAGTTGTTCTTCTAAGTCCGCAAATACTTTCTTAACCTTAGCATGAAACTTCATTAATTTAAGGTTGATCTCCTGCCCTTCTATATATTCTTTCGGTTTAATTAATCTCTGTTCTTTCTGATTCCAATAATCTGTTTTTATTGAAATGCCTGGAGAAAAACGAACGAGTAAATTATTCCAACGAATATGAATTCTAATTGCAGAAGTGGTTGCATCAGGATGGGCAGGATAAAATGTAAAAGTTGCCATAAACGATTTAAAAATTCATTATCCAATTTTGTGCCAAACCAGTGGACGGACCAGTGGACGGAAAAGGGTTCAAAAGTTCGAATCCTTTTGGACCTCTCTGGACCTCCCATCATCGAAAACCCTTGTGAGAGTAAACAAAAACGCCTCTGATGTGTTCAGAGGCGTTCAATGCTGTTTAGTATCTAGAGGTCGGAACCGGATTCGAACCGGTGTAAAAGGTTTTGCAGACCTGTGCCTAGCCACTCGGCCATCCGACCTATAAAGGTGCAAAGATAGGGATTTCTACCTTTAACATGCGGCACTTTTTAATATTTGTTCAAGCAAGATTTCCCCCCCAGTGCAGACCTCACTTTTTAACAACCAAATTGCTGGTCCGTAGTCGGATTCCCTCATAAACCAATAAATACCTAAAATGTGACATTTCCCATTTGTAATATCCAGCCACTATCATTAATTTTCCTTTAATTATGCGTAAATTATTGATATTTTATATAGTATTACAATTCGTTAGTCTTACTCATGCACAGATTAAACCCTTGGAAAAAAACTATTATGCAATTTCCTTCCCAGGTAACACCAATTCACCATTCAACGTATTTGGAGTTTTTACAGATACCATTCAAAAGATAAATGGCATAACCAGAATTTCAATGCCGTATGTACCTTCAAACAAATGGTCAATATTTCCTCCAGATACATTAACCCATCCACTTGGAAGAACAATAATAATTTCAGAATCTTTTGAGATTTACGTGATTACAAGGTTCTATGACACACTAATAATTCCCTCTTTTTTCAAAAACGAAGATATTGTATATTCATTCCAAAAGTCAAAGAATTATCGGCTAAAAAAGGCTTCGGTACTTGCAGTTTCAATACCTGAAACAGGTATAGATTCTGTTGCATACTGGGATTTGTATTTGGATAGTGCAAACTTTCAATATTTAATATGTAGTCAATGGATCGGCATTGGAAAAACTACCGGCTTACAACTTTTTCATGACGTAAACCGACCTGATTCAATTGGTAATTTTTATTTTAAAATTCCTTATAGAAAAACAGACATTAAGCGAATACTCAACTATCAGCCAGGGGATTGGCTCGAATACAGAGAAAATTGTAATTTTCAGTTTGATCTTGGAGGGCCTTCGGATTACGTTCGAATGGAAGTATTAACCAGATACAACGATAGTGAATATAAGGTTAAGGAGACAACTATCAATATCACTGCGCAAAACATGAAACTGTATTATGATTCTACAATTAAATATATTGATAAAAGCAATGTGTTTTGTGCATATGATCTGAAATTGAATCGCATTCCAACAGGAGATTTTGCTGCCGGTAATTTGTATAACCTTTCCACACCGAATGATATTTTATACGATACCTTAAAAAAAGAATTTGTTTATACCAATCGATACTATACTGGAACTAATTTTGAGCCACGGTTCGACGGATGTTATGCACAAGAAAACATTGGAATTACTTCTATATATAGGTCAAATTTTGCGACAATGACTAATGAATGTGCATACCTGCACGCCGCACATATTGCAGGAGTAACCGATTTTGGATCACGATTTAACTCAATCAAATACCATGTTTCTAATAGTCGTAAATTATTTCCAAATCCGGTTATAGATGAACTCATTATCGAGGATGAACAATGGCACAGTATAAGTGTATTTGATATTTATGGAAATTGTATAATCAAGGAAATATTTTTACAAAATAATCGCGCTAACCTCTCTTCACTGCCAACCGGCATATATTTGATAAGATCTTCAGAAAATCCTTATTTATTTGAAAAAATAATGAAGCAATGAACATTAATTATCATTTATTATAATTATTCCATACCCCACTCCCAAACCCACGCCATCTGCCACCCAATCCAAAAACTCACCACTTCTGTAGGTGAGTATCCATTCCTGAAAAAGCTCTATTCCTGCGCCAAATAAAAGCATGAAAAAAATTACAGGTATGATCCTTTTGAATTTGAATTCTTTGCTGCCGGAAAAATAAATCAATATCCAGCAGGCATATAAAAACGCATGTACCCATTTGTCCAGCCCCAGCCAGGCTTTCCAGCCTATTTCAGGAAGCATGGAACCGGGTAACAAACACATTATAAAAATAAAAAGTCCCCACACTATGGTGGGGACCGGTTGGTAATTTTTTATTGTTTTTGCCAGATTCAATGGAATTGCAATTTGCAATTATCCCACCATAGCGCCATAATCTGCAGCGCTCATCAGGCCATCTACCTGAGAGGCATCGCTGAGGCGAACTTTCACCATCCAGCCTGCACCGTAAGGATCGCTGTTTACCGCTTCCGGAGAATTTTCAAGGGCAGTATTTACTTCCGATACTTCACCTGAAACCGGCATATACAAATCGCTCACTGTTTTCACAGCTTCCACCGTTCCAAAAACATCATGTTGGTTTAGAGTTTCACCCTGGGTTTGAATGTCTACAAACACGATGTCACCCAATTCGCCTTGCGCAAATTCTGTGATTCCAATGATGGCGATGTCGCCTTCCACCTTAACCCACTCGTGGTCTTTGGTGTATTTCAAATTCTCGGGAAAGTTCATATTGTACTGTCTTTTTTTGTTGTTGATTTTTTGTCCCAGATTAATTTTAACAAGGTACTGAGTTTATCCTTCAATTCCCTTCGATCCACAATGAAATCGAGGAATCCATGGTCCACCAGAAATTCGCTGCTCTGGAAACCTTTTGGCAGGTCTTTTCCAATGGTCTCTTTAATTACCCTTGGACCTGCAAATCCAATCAATGCCTCGGGTTCGGCAATATTAAAATCCCCAAGCATGGCATAGGATGCAGTAACACCACCAGTTGTTGGGTTTGTCATTAAGGAAATATATGGAATGCCCGCCTGGTTTAACAAGGCGAGTTTCGCACTTGTTTTCGCCATTTGCATCAGGCTGAACGCGGCTTCCATCATTCTGGCCCCGCCGCTTTTAGAAATCATTAAAAATGGAAGTCTGTGTTCCAGTGCATGGTCTATTGCCCGTGCAATTTTTTCTCCCACAACACTTCCCATGGAACCACCAATAAATGCAAAATCCATACATGCCACAACCATTTTCTGGTCGTTCATTTTTCCCACCCCAATGCGTACCGCATCTTTCAATCCGGTTTTACGTTGGGCTGCGATAATGCGGTCGACATAAGGCGCAGTATCTGTAAAATGAAGTGGATCTCCGCTGCTTAAATCAGCATGTAATTCTGTGAATTTGTTATGGTCGAAAAGGATTTCGAAATATTCTTTGGAACCTATCCTGTCGTGAAAACCACAAGTGGGGCAAACATAATGTGCCGCTACCCAATCCTTTGCAGGAACTACGGTTTTACAGCGACCACATTTTTCCCAAAGACCATCCGGAGTGGCCTTTTTGTCCTTGGTTTTGGTAAGTATTCCCGAAAACTTTCTCTGGTACCACTTACTGCCTTCGCCGTTCAGGTCGTCCTCTTCGAATTCCATGGAGTGGCAATGATACGAAAAAACTTATGCAATGGTAACAGAAGCATCCAAATAAACGTCCTGAATAGCGTTAAGCAACGCTACACCATCGTTCATCGGTTTCTGGAAAGCTTTTCTACCCGAAATCAAACCGGAGCCTCCAGCACGTTTGTTGATTACTGCAGTAGTTACCGCTTCTGCCAAATCACCGGCGCCTTTGCTTTCGCCGCCACTGTTAATGAGGCCGGATCTGCCCATATAGCAATTCGCTACCTGGTAACGACACAAGTCGATAGGATGATCAGAAGAAAGTTCGCTGTATACTTTTGGATGTGTTTTGCCAAAATTCAATGCGGTATATCCGCCATTATTGGTAGGAAGCTTTTGTTTGATAACATCTGCCTGTATGGTCACACCCAAATGGTTGGCCTGTCCGGTCAAATCAGCACTTGCATGGTAATCCACGCCGTCTTTTTTGAATCCGCTGTTGCGCAGATAGCACCACAAAACGGTACCCATTCCAAGTTCATGTGCCATTTCAAAAGCAGCTGACACTTCCTGTATCTGGCGCGCACTTTCGTCGCTGCCGAAATAAATGGTAGCTCCAACTGCGGTTGCACCCATGTTCCAGGCTTCCTGAATGCTGCCAAACATGATTTGGTCGAACTTGTTCGGATAGCTCAGAAATTCATTGTGGTTTATTTTAACAATGAACGGAATTTTATGGGCGTATTTGCGGGAACATGCAGCCAGCACACCATAAGTAGATGCCACTGCATTGCAGCCACCTTCAATGGCGAGTTTGATTATATTCTCCGGGTCGAAATAGATAGGGTTCGGTGCAAACGAAGCGCCACCGCTATGCTCAATTCCCTGATCCACAGGTAAAATGCTCATATAACCGCTATCTGCCAATCTGCCGTGGCCATAAATGGACTGCAGGCTGCGCAATACCTGAGGACTGCGATTGGAATTTCCAAAGGAGCGATCTACAAAATCAGGACCTGGAAGATGTAACAAATCTTTGCTGATGGTATTGCATGTGTGGCTCAGCAGAGATTCAACCTCGCTGCCTAACAATTGTTGTACGTTTGTGGAACCCATAGTTGATTTTTCGAGGCGCAAAGGTAAGATTTTTTAACAAGGCACAAAACGAAGTGCATAAGTCAATTGGCATCCGCATTCACCCCCACTTGAAGCTTCTGTTCTCCTTCCCTATTTTTGAACGGTGATTCAGGTTAGGGAAATTGTCCATGAGAAAGACATGGAAAAAGCGTTTGAAATCCGAAGGGTGGTTTTTGTTTTGGAACAAAATGTGGATCCGGCAGAGGAATACGATGAATTTGAAAAAGATTGCGTGCATTTTCTGGCAATTTACAATGGCCAACCCAGCGGCACCTGCCGCATCCGGAAAACGGAAAATGGTTACAAACTGGAACGCTTTGCAGTGTTAAAACAACACCGCGGCAAAGGTGTTGGTGCTGCCTTGGTGCATGCTTGTCTGGAACATCCCATTCTGCAGAAAAAAGATCTCTATATATACATGCATGCCCAGGAACATGCTATCGACTTTTATAAAAAATTTGGATTTGTAACTACAGGTGATCGATTTTGGGAATGTGATATTTCACATTTTACCATGTATTTACAGTAATTAATTATTGAAAAGTAACGTCCAATTCCCGCTCAGTGGTTTTATCGTTATAGTCTTTAACCCTGCACAATATTTTGTAATTTTTAGGCAGCGATTCCGGACTCAGGACAATTGAGAATTCTTCGTTAAATTTCGTATCGTTATCCACTTCTTTATCGATCAAAATTTCCCCATTATTGGAAACAAATAAATGTCGAATCACACCGGCGGCAGCAAAATTTACTTTTACCATTCTCTCTTTCATTCCGGAAATGATAGTGTCAGAATAAATAAATGTCGGTTGGTGTGTCCATGGATCAATGCCCTTGTAGAAACTGATTACAGGCGCATCTGTTGTTGCTGAATTATCCTCTTTTGTGCAGGAATTGAATCCCAAAAGCAACAGGCTAATTAAAAATAATTTCTTCATCATCGATTTAATTTTTATCAGAATTACCAATTGCCAATCCAAAGTTAACCTTAATATAAATATTATCATCGGGGAAACCCCAACCATAAACGCCGGGGCGATTAAACACACCGGGTACCATGGTCATTTCAATTCCAACACTCGAACCAAATGGTTTTAAAGTGGTCCATGTCCAACCAATTCGCGCACCTATTAGATTTTTGGAAACCGGCTCCATTATAACCTTTTCATTTGAAATCTGGCTGGCTAAGTATGCTCCGGCTGCAGGTTCACTACTCAATATTTTGACTCCTGACCAAGAGGCAGGGGCAGCGAATAGAGAAAAACGAAAGGTGCGTGTAAAATCCAAATTGTAATCGTCACCATCCCCAATTATCCAACCAATTATCATTCCCGCTGGATTTACTATTGCAATATGGCTAAAAGCTACTCCGGTTAAATGTTTTTCGGTTACTTTTTCAAAACCAATTTGAATGGCATTTGTATTGGTTTTGGCAGAAAGGTGATAATCATTATAGGTTTGTGCAGATTCTAATGTATCCCAGTAAGGAGGCTGTAAATTCTCTCCACGTCCATAAAAAGTAGTATTTTTTATGGCATGAAATTGTAAAAATCCAAAGGTGAAATACTTGTATTTACTTGTTTCGCCGTCTTCCTTATTTGCGAATTGAACTTTAATTTGAGGATTCAGATAGTCATACCTGTTTTCATGTTTTTTGCCCGTTTTGGCATATTCTATTTCAAAACCAAATTTCTTATATAAAATATTCGCACCAAAAGAATGGCCCGCATAACCTTCGCCATCCATCATGATGGGATTCATAAAATTCCAGGTGAACTGAAATATTTCCTGCGCACTTAATCGCCCCAATGAGGCAAGAGAAAATAATGCCGAAATGACCACTACCTTTTTTATCATTGATGCAATGATATTAAATAGAAACTTAATATCTCTAACCAATTCGTAGTAATTTTTATTCTATTCAGGTTGCGTTAATCAAGTTCCTTCTTCCAAATCACACAGTTATATATATCTCCTGAACTTAGAATTTTGTTCCCGATGATTTTTAATTCTGTATAATTGGTTTTCCGGGGGGTATCCAAAAAGTAAATGGTATTCAAAGAATCATCCCGAAAATAGCGAACAGTGTCAATCATTAATTTATGATTGTCGCCCATCAAGGGTAATACCATTAAAGTATCTGAAATGATGTACAACCTTTGTGCACCCGCATTCGTCTTCATGATCTGAGTTCCTCTTTGAATCTGGTTTCGCAAATAAGCTTCGTTCTTTAATGCATCGGGACCAAAGAGAATCCGGTACATTTTTGCAGGATAATGATACATAAAACTATCATCATCCGCATCGTAATATAAAGTTGAATCGTTGTAAATTTTGTCAATTTTATATGTTCCTATAAAGTCCGAATGCATGGTCTGAGAATGGATATCTCTCCATATACTTCCTAAGATTAACAGCCATAATACTCTTTGTACCATTCAGTTATTTGAGTTTATATTTTTCACCGAATAATGCTACGCATTTCCATTAGCGTTTAGCTATCCATTTTTTTGATCCTGCAATCTTATCAGCAATTCACCATCTTTATGGGTATAGATCATAATTTCCTTTGCGGAAAAAAGCTCGCCACTTCAAACATCCTACTTCGAACTTCCCACTTCTGACTTCCCACATCCCACTTACCCTCACACCACCTCTTCTTCGCCAATTTGCTGGCGCCACATGGCAAAGTATAGTCCTCTTTCCTCCAGCAATTCCGCGTGTGTACCTTCCTCAATAATTCTTCCTTTTTCCAGAACATAAATAGTATCTGCATGCATGATTGTAGAAAGACGGTGCGCAATAATCACATTAATGCGGTCTTTCTGTCCGGATAATTCACGAACGGTGTGTGTAATTTCCTTTTCCGTAATAGAATCCAAAGCTGAAGTTGCTTCATCAAATACCATCAGTTTCGGATTTCTTAACAATGCGCGGGCAATGGAAATTCTTTGTTTTTCACCACCGCTGACTTTAATTCCTCCTTCACCAATTTGTGTATTCAAACCGCGGTCTGCGCGTTGCATTAAACTTTGTGTTGCCGCCTTTTTCATCGCCGTTTCCAATTCAGAATCTGTAGCATCCGGTTTTACAAAAAGTAAATTGTCTTTTATGGTTCCTGAAAATAACTGGCTTTCCTGACTTACAATTCCCAATTGTTGTCTCAATTCACCCAAATCTATAGTTTCAATAGGCAAATTATTGTAATAGATATTTCCCTCCTTTGGCCGATATATTCCAACGAGCATTTTTACCAGTGTGCTTTTTCCACTGCCACTTGGCCCTACAAATGCCACAGTGGTGCCTTCCTTCAATTCCACACTAATATCCGACAACGCATTTCTGGTTGCACTATTGTGGCGAAATGCCACATTATCAAACCGGATAGTTTGAATATCTCCCAATGTAATCGGGTGCTCCGGGCGAGGTTCCGGTGCAGTATCCAACAGCTCTTTGTATTTTCCGAGTGAAACCTGTGCTTCTCTCCAGGCTTGAATAAAAGAACCCATTTCCTGAAGCGGATTGAAAATAAAAAATGTATAAAACAAAAACTGGATATACATTCCGGGAGTAATTCTGGCAGTAAATACCATCCAGGACAAAAACAACAACAAACAGTTGCGCATCAGGTTCACCGTAGTGCCCTGAATAAACCCCAAAGTCCGCACTTTCTTTACCTTTTCCAGTTCAAAACCCAGGATTTTTAATGTGTTAATACTAATCCTTTTTATTTCCTGTTTAATAAGACCCAGGCTCTTTATCAACTCAATATTGCGCAAACTTTCAGTTGTAGTTCCGGCGAGCACACTGGTTTCCTGCACAATTCTTTTTTGAATGATTTTAATTTTTTTGCTCAACAGGGAACTGCTAATTCCAACAACCACCATAGCGAATAAAAATACCGGAGCAATCAACCAATGAATGGTAAATGCCACAAAAAAGACAAATACCACACCTACAATAGAGGTAAATAAAAGATTGATAGCCAGAGTAATTAATCGCTCTCCATCGGAACGCACTTTTTGTAAAATATTCAATGTTTCTCCACTTCTTCTGTCTTCAAAAACATCGTACGGCAATTCCAGTGTATGTTTAATACCCTCCATAAAAATTTGTGCACCTGATTTTTGAATTGCCACATTGAGAAAGTAATCTTGAAAGTTCTTGGCAATTCTGCTTACCATAGCTACGCCAATTCCAACCAGAAGCCAACTGGTAACACCGAGTAAAAATCCTTGTTGGTTAAAGGATTTAAAATGCCATAAATATTTATCTATGATATTTCTGCCAACCCAGGGATCGAGCATGGAAAACACCTGATTGATGGTGGCGAGAATTAAAGCGGTAATGACCAGTCTGGATTGGGGTCTGAGATATTGCCAGAGTATTTTCAAAATATGGGGTTTGAAAGAAACAACGCTTAAAAGGAAAAGTTCATTTACCTGCTGCCTTTCGGTTTTTCAATATATAATTAAACCATATAAACAGCATTGCAAAACCAGCACAAATAAGCAGTCCTATAGCTTCTCTGGCTCGTTCTGTATTCTCATTATACATACTTTCACCTATACCCTCCCAATGTTCAGGTTTTTGAAACCAGGCAAAAACAATGGCACTAAAAGAACAAATCCAATATATGTAATTGGGCAGTGGCTTTCTCGCCACACTAACTGCGAGAACTGCAAAAATCAAATATACCGGAATCCATAAATAGGGGTCAGGATCGTTGTATTGCAATGCTGCAAAAAACAAAAACATGATTGCAGAAAGCACTGTAATTATATGAATAATCCACTTCATTTGGTGGTATTTTGCAATAACATAAATACCGGTTGTTCGGAAAACCCTTTTATTTGTTTCTGATCAATAAAGCTTTCCGGTCCATAAGCGAAATTCCCGGTAATTACATCTTCATCGCCATCTCCGTCTACATCTCCGGCATCCATAGTCAACCATCTTCCTTTGTCAAAACCTTCTACAGAATATGGAACAAAATTAAAATTACCTGTATTTTCAAAATAAACCAAACTCTCATTCCACTGTGAAATGTAATCAGCGAAAAAAGAAATTGCAATCATATCCTGATCTCCATCCAGGTCAAAATCCCGCATCAGGGCTTTGTAACACCCATGTATGGGATAAAAATATTTCTGCACCAGTTTTTCATTTTCCTGCACATAAATATACACCCCATGAAAATTTTTCAGCGCCACCGAAAAATCTGCATTATCCCCTGCGCAATAAATAATATCCGGCTTCCCATCTCCATTTACATCGCGTACATCAAAAAAGGTTGAACCATAAATGGGAAGAAATTTTATCAATTCTTTTTCTTCATATTCTCCATTTCCTTTATTGCGGAATAATACAATTGCCTCTTTATTCTGTGCAAAAAGGGTGATAATATCCTTTTTCCCGTCACCATCCCAGTCTATAAAAACCGAACGTATTGCACCGGGTGTTTCTCTCAACGTATGGCTATTTTTTTCATTACCCCCTTCCATCCAATAGAATTTTCCTGTTAAATGCCCAAATCCATGAATAAGCACATCCTGAGCACCTTTACCATCCAAATCCATCTGATTGATTTGTACCGGCCTGGGCAATCCTGTGAGAATATCTCTGAGGTTACCGGGAGGCCCGTTTGGCGAAGTTTGTAATGACACTAACTTTCCTTCTTTTTTATTGCTGGGCATTAAAGAACCCATACAGGTAATTAACCAGTTTTGAGGAGATTGAAAATCCACATAAGCGGGAGGACTTGCCAAAGCTTGCACCCAAATAGGTTCCGCCTTTTCATTAAAACAACCAATACGGTTGTGCTGCCCTCCAACTCCAACAACTATTCTCTTCCAATCCGGACGAATAGAAACATAGGTTGTCATTGGCGGATCTGTGGGTGGTAAATTTGGAAATACGGGTCTGAATCTGCTTGTTTGTTTCCCAATTTGCAACTCTCTTTTTTGCAATGGGAGTTGATCCGGTGCAAGCATATCAAAATAGTGAATTATTTCACGCAATTGGTTATTTGTAATCTGTGGTTTTTCCGGATAAATACCTTTTGGAACATCCGGATCCCGGGCATCGGTTCTAAATTCAACACCATCCAATTGATACACGCCCATTTTTGTTGCCATTGCCGGTATTACCATTTCTTTCCAGGTTTTTTTATCCAGCATGTCGGCAGGAATAAAATCATGACAACGGGTGCAAACCGATTTAACCAGTTGCACAGTTGAATCTGCAACAGTTCCATTCTCACCGGAAGTTACCGAACCGGAATTACAGGAAACAAAAAAAAAGATACTGCAAAGTCCGGTAAAGGTTAGTATCCAAATGGGCTTTCGTTTGACACGGTGGAAGAAATCCATGGCGACAAAATAAACTTATTCCAATGAATTCGCCTATTTTAAATGAAATTCACTCCGATAAAACTGCAATAACGCATCTGTGTTTTTTTCAATGGAGAATTTTTCCAACACCAATTTTCTGCCGTTATTCCCTATGTCTCTGCATTTTTCCTGATTCTCAAACAAATCACTGATTGCCTTCAACCACTCTTCAGTGGCGTTTGCAATTTCAATATCTACACCAGCTGTATATGGAATTCCCTCAGCGCCAATTGCACTGGAAATCACCGGCTTCCCCATTCCCATGGCTTCTACCGTTTTCATCCGAAGTCCACTACCGGAAAATACCGGTACAATTGCAATCCGATATTTGGAATGAAATTCGGCAATATTTACCACTTCCCCACAATTAATTACTCCAGGAAATTGGAATCTCGGATCTTTGACAGACAATGATTTTCCACCCAAATAAAATTGTGCTTCCGGATATTTTATCAGAACCATTGGCCATACATTTTTAAAAAACCATTCCATTGCAGCAATATTCGGCATCCATTCCATACTGCCAATATGCCCCAGAGTTTGAATACCTGCGTGGTCATTCTGCAATTCATTTTGGACATGAAGACCTGCCGGATAATAATGATATTTTACATCTCCTGCCAATTGTTTAATCAAAAATTCATCGGTTTGGGTAATTGGTAAAATGGCATCCACCTTGGGACACATTTCCTTTTCATATTCAAACAATCCTTTTGCAAGACTATTCAAATACCATTTTTTAATTCCACTACTTTTGGATGCCAGGGTTTGCCATATTTTATATTCCACATTGTGCGCCCGGTATGCTACGGGGCCTGAATAACAAGATTTTACCGTATGTAAAAACGGCATGGCATAAAGGCCTTCAATGTGCACCAGATCGAATTTCTCTGCTTTTAATAATTTTTCCAATTCGGCATTTGCAACCTCATTTTCAAATCGAACTATATTGTAATTTCTACCGGTTATCCAATAATAAATCGCCTCCGGAATCTTAGTACCAGCATCCAGATAAAAAGGAATTATTCTGCAAAAATTAAATTTATCTTCTATAATTTCAGGATCGGCATAATGCTTTTTGGTATTGTAGGTGAAATAGGTAATTTCCGTTCCCTGCGCTGCGAGTTCCAGTAACATTTCATAGGTAGCAATTGCACCTCCGTCGCGAAGTGGCCAGGGAATTCTGCTGCCTAAAACGAGAATTTTCATTCGCGATTTATAGACATTTTGTTGCGAATTCTATGCAATATTTTGTTCTCTTTGATCTTGTTCCAGATCATGTCCAAGCCCAGAATTCTCTTAAAAAAGTTACTGTATTTCTCGAGTGAAAGTGCGCTGCTGTCTTTAGTCGCTTTGTAAGTAATATACATTCCAATAGGCAGCAAAACCAAAGAACTCATCCACATTCCTGCCCAAATTGGAACTACTCCTTCCTGCCCTATTTTTTCACCAACCATATTGATAGCATAAAAGAATACAAATAATACTACACTAATTACCAGAGGCATTCCTATTCCGCCTTTGCGTATGATGGCACCCAATGGTGCAGAAATTAAAAATAACAGGATAACAATTACGCTCAGGGTAAATTTCTTGTGCCATTCAGAATAGTAAGGTGCAATTTCTTCTTTATCAAATTTGCCATTGCTCAGCAAACCATCAATTGTCCCTTTCAACCCCCTGGCATTGCTAATGGCGCTCTGCAGAATATGTGAACGGTCTTCTTTCCGAAAATTACTCAGTATTGCTGTGTAGTTCTTTGTCTTGAACGTTGTGTCGTTGTGTTTGGTAAAGGTATCTTTCATATTGCCAAATACCTCCGGACAGTGGACATACCTCCGCATATATCCCACACTTTCACGTTGCATGCGTATTTGTTTTCTTTTAAAAGAATCTATTTCATAATTGAGCTGCCCGATGTTCATCAGGCGGTAATCACCTTTGTACGCATCGCGTTCTGTAAATTTTAAATCGAGACTTGAAAGATCAATGGCCATTTTTTGTTTTTCAAAACGCATCATGTTAAACGGAGCCGTTTTATTGTATCCTTCCATGCCGGTCATTTCTTCATACCGCACTCCATTATTCAGGGTAAAATATAACCAACGCTTATCGGCAGACATAATCATAGTACCGTCCTTAGCGCGAATTACATTTAATCGTTTGCTATCGTCTTTTTTATATTCGTAAATCAGAATATCTCTTACAGTTTCATTGTCTTTTTCCTTCTTACCAATTCTCATGCTAAAGCCATCAATTTGCTGGTAAAAAACACCATCTGCAATATTAAATGCGGGCTTTTTCTGTCGCAGGTCCCACAACAATGCCTTGGCCTCCAGATTGGCTTTTGGAATTACGACATTCATAAAAAAGAAATTGATGACACCCAATAAGAGCATCAGAATAAATACCGGAAGCAAAATACGGCGCAAGGACATACCGTTGGCTTTCATGGCTACCAGTTCAAAACTCTCACTAAGATTGCCAAAGGTCATCAGCCCTGCAACCATAATGGTTAAAGGCAGCGCCATTGGAACCAAATCGGCAAGCGAATAAAAAATTAACTGAACCAGAATCATCGGTTCTATTCCCTTTCCCACCAGTTCATCAATGTATTTCCAAAGAAACTGCATGAGGAACAAAAACATGCTGAGTACAAATGTCACCATGAACGGACCCACATAAGCGCGGAGTACAAGCACATCCACGCGCTTAAGAATGCGCGGCAGGCGTACATTGGGAAATATCTTCTTCAGCATGACTTACACCGGAATACCACAGGTTTGAAGTACACCCCCAAATCCCGTTCCGAAAGTCGCAAAAATAGAACTTTCAGTCTGTACTTCGGTGAAATGGCAAGTGCAACCTAAACGTACTTTTAATGGTAAAAATAAAACTCACCCGGGTTGATGCCACAATTCATACGGCTTTTTACAGCTCCATTTCGCCAAACTACAAATTCTCCTTTTGAAACATAATCCTTAGCGTTGGAAATATATACACTTCCAGTTTTGGGGTTTACACCAAGTCCGTAGTACTCGAAGCCGCTTTCTGAAAACACAGGACTGGCAGGGATTTCAGTCGCATGGATATTCATGGTATACAATCCCTTTCCCAGAAAATACAGGGAATCGCCATTAGGATTCATATCCAGTTTCATCGTTGAAAATGGAATGGTAAAAGATTGCAAAATCTGATGTGCCGGTGATAGTTGATACAATACAGATTTACCTGAATCAGAAGCCAGTGCCCAGATGTTTTTATTTTTATCCACGCGAAGCCACCTGCAGCCGGTTCTAACAGTTGTGCTGTCAGTAATAGAATTGGCATTTTTATCCAGCCAATACAATTTTCCATCACCGGAAGCAACTGCAATTTCATTGCCCGAGAAAATCAAATTTTCAGTCCATCCTTTACAGGAAACGGATGAAATTATTTTCTTGTTTCTCAAATCCACCTTACTTAGTTTATTGGCAAACAAATCCGTCACCAGTGCAATTCCATCTCCCAGATACAACATATATCTGGGAGATTTTAAACCTTTTATTTCCCGTTTTATTTCAAAAGTTCCGGCATCCACCCCAACTAATTTCCCCGAATTATTTACAACCAGCCACAGCAAACTATCGCAATGCAAAGCGCTCTGAAGCACATCTCCCAGCGCATTTCCCTGATTAGCCGCGGCAAAAACCGAAGAAAACAATTTCAAACTGTCTTCATCAAACAAATCAAATTCAGCATTCCCCCACTGAAAATTGCCTTCACACAATACCAGAATTTTCTCGTTTACCTGCGGAATCGGAGTATATGGATCTTTCCCCTTTTCCTTTTTACAGGAAACAAGAAAAAAGATAAAACCCAAGACCAGAACATATTTTTTCATGGATGTTGCACCATCAGTTTTTCGCGTGAAATTCCTTTGGCAGTTTCCAATTCAATCGTATAAATACCAGCCGGAAAATTTGCAACGCTAAAATTCAAATGATTGTAATTCTGCACCTTTCCTTCTGAAATTTTGGAGCCATTAATACCAAGTATTTTCCAGGACGAAATACTTCCATCACAAACAATGTGCACCATATCTCTCGCAGGATTTGGCATTATTTTGGCATGAATTTCGTTCATTTTTTTAATATTTTCCGATACGCCAATTTCCACATCGTCAATCACAAAAAAGCCAGGGGTATTCATTCCCCAGGAGCTGTTATCGCTGCTGTATAAAATGAAAACCAACGAGTCCGGAATATTCGGTAACGAAACTGTTTGCCAGGAATCCAAAATAAAGTCATTGCTATTCGCAGAAGATCTGAAATCAGCCAAATAAATATCCGTACTATCGAGCAATTCACCCAATCGATAGGACATGATTCGGCAGAAAAAATAATCGCTGTCATTGCCACTGGTTCCTCCAAATTTCTTGGCGAAATTATCTCCGAACATCATACTGTTGGCGGCATAGGTGGAATTAGATATTTTCAAACTTTCAATGAAGTAAGTGGGCATTTTATTTATATGAAGTGATGCGAAATTTTGTCCCACAATAAATGTATTACTACCGCTCGCCCCTAACCCGGGCTTAGCGCAATACAAATGCCTGCTGTAATTGGATACTATAGAAGCGGAATCTATTTTTTTGCTGGCAGCCCATCCCATGGACCAAAATCCACCAAATGAAGTATCCCAGTAAGTGGGCAAATGTAACATACTGCCAGAAGGGATAGGGATTTCTGTTTCGCCGTCTTTCCCGTTAATTACCTTTCCGCTATCCAAAACAATATTTTCGAAATTGAAAGTTTGAGATTGTGCTGTGTAATTTGCAGCAAGAACTAGAATGATGTATATGATTTTTTTCATGATTTGAAATTTAATTTAATGGTTAACTTATATCCGCGCATGGGCATTGGCCTGCCCGGCATCACCTGATACCACTGATCCCAAACATTTTCGCAGGTAAAACCCAGATCTAAATCAGTATGGTGATTTCTGAGAGATATATTTCGATAAACGGAAATATCAGTTATCCAATATTCTGGCAAAAAACTACTGTTATCCGTGGTTGTAAAGCGAATGCCGGTATATTTTGTATTTGCTGTAAAATGCCATTTCCCCAATTGGGTAAAAAGCAAAATATTTCCATTCCATGCAGGTATAAAAATTCTGTAATGGCTTTGTTCATGGCGGTTCATCGTCATTTGCGCGTTTACAAATTCCAAATGGGATTTCAATCCCGCAGACCATTTCTTAACTGCATATCTGAATCCCGCAGTGCCTTCCACACCGCGATATTCCCCGCGATACAAATTCACTGCATTCCAAATCGCTCCATTTGGAATCCAGATAATTGGATCATCCAATCTGCGCCAATACATACAAGACTGAAAATCTATGTTCCAGTTTTTCCATTTTCTGGAAAAATTCCAACCAATTTCTGAAGCAAACCCTTTTTCACTATGCAAAGGGGATATAGCACTCTGACCCCAAAAAAGATCATTTAATGTGGGCCTTCGAAAAGACGAATTTCCTGTAATATAAAATTGTTGAAACGGATTGGGATTCCATAAAATCCGTATTGCACCCACCGGAATTTTTTCGTACCATTCCAGCCTGATATTTCCTGAAAATTCAAACTTTCTGAGCGTATAAATACCGGCAACAAAACTTGCAGGATAAATACGTTTTATATTCGTTGCATATGCTTTGGTCTGTGCCTGGATTTGCTGATAATCCAATCCTGCCATCCATCTCCAATTTTTTAAGGACAAGTGCATTTCTAATTGCGCCTGTATAGTTTGGGATCTGCTGGTGTCGTCAATTGCTGAATTTGAATCGCGGAATCGCAGGTAATCCCGGATATATGCTATTCTGGAATTGTATCGTAAAACCTTTCCATTTAAAACAGATTCGGCAAGCAGCCTTAAGGATCTGTCCCATTGGGTTCCACTGGTTTTATCTGTACCCGGAATTATACCCAGGTTTCTGGAATTTCGACTGTATTCGCCAATGCATTTCCATTCAAAATTTTTGTAACTGTTTCCAAAAAGCAATCTCCCCATCCCCTGCAAATTTTCTGCATGTTGCATCTTTTTTTTCGATGCATTTAAATCCAATTGGTATGGAAACGAATTATCTCCATAAAAAATCGTCGCAGTATTGCGCAGATAAAATTTTCGTTTGGTAAAGCCAACATCCAATTGTTGTAAAAAAGTGCGATAAGAATGTGCAGATGCAACCAGGTTGGCACTAAATCCCAATGCCTTTGGTTTGCTATGCCGGAATAAAATACTTCCTCCGACATTACCGCTTCCATACAAACCGGATGCGCCATGAATTACAAGCAATTCATCCAAACCCGCAGGAGTTAACAAATTAAGGTCCATCACTCCATTCATCGGGCTGGCTACAGGAATTCCATTCCACAAAACTGCAGTTTGTTGCGGATCAGCACCGCGCAGACTTAAGCTGGAAAGCCCCGTATATCCATATTGTTTCAAATACAATCCATTTTCTGCAAGTGTTGCAGTGAGCGTATTACAACCGGCTTGCAAACTTATTTTTCTTGCGGATCCACTGTGAAATGCAAAATCGTGCCTGCTCACTACAATCCTGGCAGTGTCCAGTGGCAATGAATCATTGGCAGAAGCCAGCAACGATATGGAAAGCAGTGTTAATAGCATTTGGTTGCATACCCGCAAAGGAGAAAAAATGAAAGAGGTTGGTCCTGATTCATTGTGCTTTTTTTCCCGAAAGCGGTCAATGTCTTTTTGTGATTCGGCAGGTCTTCTGACTTTCCTAACTCATTCTGCCTTCCCTCTTCTTAGGAAAAAGTGGCTTGATTCGAATGAGCTGTAACTCTGTCGAGTTTAGGATTTACAGCTGCGGGTACAGTCCCGGATTTTCACCGGAGTTCCCTTTTCATCCGGCATGATTTTATGGCATACCGGAAACCGTATCGGATGCAAAATTAAGAATTTCAGTTGCAATTCATATTTTTTTTTATCGACATCGGGTTTATTCTGTCGACACTTCCTGCGAATGAAAGTTTATCCTATTATTTTTGCCATATGAGACTTTTCTCTTTTTTGTTATTCACCATTTTAACATGCCGGATGCAGGCTCAAAACACGCCCGGCAAACAATGGACATTGGAAGCATGTATTGCCTACGCATTGAATCACAATCTGGATGTAAGACAGGCAGAACTCAATACGGAGCAGTCGCATATCAATTACAACCAAAGTAAAATGAATTTATTGCCGGATTTAAATGGATCTGCAGGACAATATTTTCAATCCGGAAGAAATATTGACCGCTTTACCAATACAGCGGTTCAAAGCACCATTAAGAACAATAATTTTTCGCTTTCCACAGGTGTGGTTTTGTTTGCAGGAGGCCAGCTTAGAAATACCGTTCAATCCGGAAAATACTCCTGGCTCGCAAGCGATGAAGACCGGCAAAATATTGAAATGAATGTTTCTCTAAATGTGGCCAACATTTTTTTACAAATTGTACAGGCAAAAGAATTGGTGAAATCTACTCAGGAAAACATCAATAACACCAAGGCACAGCTGGATAAAGCGCAACGGCAGTTCGATGCCGGTGCCATAAATGAGGGAACCATTTTTAATTTAAAAGCACAGCTTGCGAATGATGAATTAAATTTGGTAAATGCACAAAACCAGGAAATCACTGCAAAGGCAAACTTAAAAATGTTACTCAGAATTCCGGTAGAAGATAATTTTGAAATTACCATACCTGAAACAGGCAATTTTGAGGCGATAGAATATCCCGAAACGGTACAGACATTATATGATTCTGCATTGGCAAAAAGGCATGATGTGCTGGCATCTGAATACCGTGTTGAAAGCGCAGTTTATCGCAAAAAAGCCAGTTTTGGCAGTTTTTTACCTACGCTGACTTTAGGTGCAAATTTGAATACTGTTTATTCCTCCAGCGCAAAAGAAGTTAGTAGTTTTACATTAAAAGACTACACTATAGGAAGGGTGCAAACAACCAATGAAATTGTAATTTCCCAACAGCCTGTATATACTTTGGCAACTACCAGTTTCAGCAAACAATTAAAAAACAACTTCGGACAAAGTTTGGGTGTAACCATGTCTATTCCGATATTCAATAAATTGCAGGCAGAAAATAATTACAAACTCGCATTGATTGATTTGGAGCGAAATAAACTGAATGCAGAAAAAACCAAACAAAATTTATACAATGAAATTGTGGGCGTGTATAATGCATTTGAATCTGCGCAAAAAAGATTTTTGGCTGCGAAACTCAACCATGATGCGCAGCAATTAAATCTGAATTTTATTGCGAAACGGTATGATGGTGGGCTGAGCAGTGCAACAGAATTGCAAATCGCGAAGACAATGGAAAATGCGAGCAAGGTTAATGAAGTATCTGTGAAATATGAATATATTTTTCGCAGAATGGTATTGGATTATTATGCAGGAAAAAAATTGGATTTGAATTGATGAAAAATAAAAAAATATGGATCCCGGGTGCAATTATTTTATTGGTGATTGTATTAGCCATTGTATTTAAAAAAGACAACAAGGGAACAAAGGTGGCCACTGAAAATGCGGCTAAAAGAACCATCACGGAAATTGTGAGTGTAAGTGGCAAAATTCAACCGGAATCTGAAGTCAAAATCAGCGCGGATGTTAGTGGTGAGATCATAGAAATGATGGTAAAGGAGGGCGATTCTGTTCGACAGGGACAATTGTTGCTGAGAATTAATCCGGATATTTATGAAAGTACAGTGGGCCAATTACAGGCGAATCTGGACAATGGTCGCGCCGCTCTTGCCTCCAGCATGGCGCAAAGGGAAAGTACTTCTGCAAACCTGATTCAGGCGGAAGCAAATTATGAACGAATTAAAAAACTCTGGGAACAAAAAGTTAGCAGCAATCAGGAGTTAGAACAGGCAAGGCTGCAGTATGAAACGGCAAAAGCCAACCTGGCTTCTGCGGATAAAAATATATTGGCAGGTACTTTCACAGTTAAAAGCCTGACTGCAAGCCTGGAACAAGGCCGCAAGAACTTGGGCAGAACCAGCATTTTCGCCCCTGCTTCCGGCATTATTACCAACCTGAATTCAGAAAAAGGGGAAAGAGTAGTTGGAACTGCACAAATGGCCGGAACAGAAATACTCAGGGTGAGCAACCTGAACAGCATGGAAGTAGAAGTAAACGTAAATGAAAATGATATTGTAAGAATAAAAGTTGGTGACAGTGCCGATATTCGGGTAGATGCTTACCCCGACAGAACCTTTAAGGGAACCGTAACAGAAATAGCAAATTCTGCCCGTTTTGAAGCCACCTCCGCCCTATCAGATCAGGCTACGAATTATGTTGTAAAAGTGCATGTAATTCGCAACAGCTATGCAGATTTAGGTGAAGGTCGCAACCAGCCGTTTAAATCCGGTATGAATGCCACGGTAAATATTAAAACCAAAACAAAAGCCAATGTACTCAGCATCCCAATTTCGGCGGTTACCACGCGCAACCCTACAAACAGTAATGTAAAAACTTCTGAAACAAATAAGACCAAAGACCAAAAGGACCAAACCAGAACCTGGGCATTTATTTATAAGAATGGCGCTGTGAAAGCAGTAGAGGTAAAGACCGGAATTCAGGATATCAATTACTTTGAAGTGCTGGAAGGCTTGAAATCAGGGGAGGAAGTGGTAACAGACCCCGGAATGGCTGTTGCAAAGGATTTGAAGGATGGAGATAAAGTTCAGAAAGTAGAAAAGGACAAGGTTTTTGGCAAATAGCCATAAATTTAGCCATAATCCTTTATTTTCGCATTTTCCACATTTTATATTTATGCGCTTTTTGTTTGTTATCTTATTGATTTGTATTGGAATACCTGAAATATATGGCCAGGATAAACCATTAAAATCCAATAATGGTCTGAAACAACATTATCTGGAGGAGATTGAAGTTCAGTACCGCAAGGATATCACCCAACTCAAATCATCCAATGATCCGTTAAAAGACGATCTGAAGAAAATTTACAAAATCCGATGGATGGCCAATGTGAATCGAACGGAGGCCGGATATTATGTTTTTGATTATAAATGGTTGCATTATTTAGATCTGATTCAGGAAGAAATCAGTAAAAAAAATATGCACTATGATATGTCAAACATAAAAGTGGTATTAGGCAGGTACAACATTGCCAATGCTTTCAGCGTAGGCGATGGTACAATTGTTCTGGACATTGGTTTGTTGCCACACCTGGAAAATGAAGATCAGTTGGCATTTATTCTTTGCCACGAATTTTCTCATGTTTTGTTGAATCACTGGAAAAAGACAATTGACAATAAACTCCGCAGTTATAACTCTTCTATTTTCCGAAACAAACTGAGTAAAATTAAGGAAACCGATTATTACCAGGTTACCAAATTAAAAGCCCTGATAAAAGAGAATTTATACGCAGAACGCGAATTGAGCAGAGATATGGAAACAGAAGCGGATTCGCTCGGAATGCAACTTTTCCTGAATACCAAATATGCATCCAAACAGGCTGCAAGGTGCATGTTGGTTTTGGACAGCGTTCAACATTCCAGATTTTTTTACCAGCCCATTGATGTATTTAAGGCACTGCATTCTCCCAGAGTGCAAATCCCAAAGGAAACATTTATTGATCCTGTTGATGAGAGTGAGAGTTTTTTAAATAATGATTCTCTGATGAGCCATCCAATGAATATGATGCGCCATGAAGCGCTGAGCAGATTTGAAAAAAAATCAAAATACCACAACGATAAAATACGAACGGCATCAGACGAATTTGAAGAATTGCGAAGAATAAGCAGAAATGAAGTGACAGAATCCTTACTCACTTCAGAAAATTATGATAAGGCCTTATTATATAGTTTGAGAAAACTTGCATTGAATCCGGAGGATAAAAAAATGGGGGCGGCGGCAACATTGAGCTTATACCGGCTTTATGAAGCTCGTAAAAATCATAATGTCAGTTATTATGCAAGTCCGCCACACGAAACCAATGATACCAGTTACGCACAATTAACGAATTATATTTATGCGGTTAGATTTTCACAAATGTTGGATGATTTAACCGCATACTGCAATAAATATTATAATCTGGATCCGGAAAACGAAGATCTGTTGTACTGCATGATAATGGTTGCAAAAGCAAACAACGATTTTGATAGTTACAGAAAATTCAGATCCCGTTATTTTGAAAAATTCGATAAAGGAAAATATTCTAATTTAATACCAAAACAATGAAAAAATTCATTCCAATTATGGTAGCGTTACTTGCAATTTTTGTTGCAATTCCTGCTACAGCTCAAAAGTACACCCTCAACGATATCGGCAGGTACAACATGCGAAATGCCGGTGGAATTGTGGAAGGCAATGTGATCAAAGGATATTATATGTTCTATGAATCAGAAAAAATTGACAGAAAAAACAGAGCCTTTGAAATATTGGTTCTCGATGAAAATCTGAAGGAAAAAGTAAGCGAACGAATCATTGAACCCAAAACTACTTTTTTATTGGAAGCCAGCTACAACGGTACCGGAATTCTGTTCAAGTTTTATGATTCCAAATCAGGAATGGTTACCTATAGAATAATTGACAATGCCGGTAAACTTGGTTCCAAACAATCCCGCGCAGCGAGCAAATTAGAAGTATCCATTTACAACAACAGCCTTTCTAAAGACCTCACCAATCTGAATGTGAATCCTTTTGGCAAAGACATGTTTGTGGATGTGTATGATTTTAAGGATAAAAAAGGTTACAGTTATCAGGTAGATGGTTTGGACAATACCGGGAAAACACTTTGGTCCTATAATCCGGAACATGTAAAAGGTGTAGACAAAGCGGATTACCTGATTGCCAATGACAAATCCGTTCTTTTGCTTACCCAAAATGCTAAAAATATGACCACCAGAGACTACCATTTTGGTTTGGTTTCTTTGGGTTCCGATGGTGGAATTAATTTTGAAATTCCATTGGAGAATGCCAAATACAACATGCTGGCGCACAATGCATACTTCGAAGGTGAAAATATTGTGGTTATTGGCGAATATTATGACATTGATGACAAAGCTATGAAAGCTGAGAGCAAAGGGATTTTTGCCAAAGTAATTAAAGCATCGAGCGGAGATGACGTATCTGAAAGTTTTATTTCATGGGATAAAGATATTTTGAATAAAGTTTCAGCAGAAAATAAAAAAGAAATCAAAAACTATTCACTATTTTTTCATAACATCGTAAAGAGTTCTAATGGCCATATTCTTGCCATCGGAGAACAATACAGGAAACAGGTAAGCGCAGGTGGATTGGCCATGAAAGCAGTCATGGGTAGCCAGAATACAGATGCAAGCGCATTGGAAATAAAAATAGGAAACATTGTAGTTATTGAATTAAACAGTGATTTCACTTTGAGTGATGTAACAATCGTTGAAAAGAAGCCAAACCGCGTAATTTTAAATCAGAGTTACAGTTTGGTAAACCAACATGTATTGGCAAAACTTCTAAAATACGATGGTAGCTTTGACTATACCTATACCCAAAATAGTGCAGATAATTCCTTAATTACCATGAGCTATATCGATATGGAAAAAGTGGAAGGAAAAGGATCTAAAAAAGCTGTTTTTAATACCATCAATTATTTGGGTTCTGATGGGAAATACAGTTCGGATAAATTAGTTCTTTCGACTGACGCTTATTCTATCCGCGCATTGGCTGCAAAATCCGGTTATGTGCTGATAGAAGAGTATTTCAGAAAAGACAAACGTGTTGCATATAGACTGGAACCAATTAATCTTTAAAAACTAATCGATTCATTGCAAAAATAATTTTGCTTAAATATTATATAAAAAAGGCCGCAATTGCGGCCTTTTTTTATCCTATTTTAAATGTTCGCATACTGATTCCGCCAAACTCAACAGATTCGTATATGGATTGAATGGGCTCCTGATTGCCGGCCAAGCCCATCACATACATCAAAGGGGCATAATGATCCGGTGTTGGAACGGATAATTTTCCGCCACTTTGTTTTTCATAATTGGCAAGTTCCGTCCAATTACAATCCCAAATGCGATCCTTTACCCATTGGTCAAATTCAATTGCCCAGTCGTATGCTTTGCTATCCCCTTCCATCATTTTTTGAAAGCTCAGTTGCAGATTGTGCACCACATTACCTGAACCAACAATCAGCACTCCTTTTTCACGTAGCGCCGAGAGCTGTTTTGCCAGCTCAAAATGGTAACTCATGGAGCGGTAGTAATCGATGCTCATTTGATAAACCGGTATATCGGCCAGGGGAAAAACATGCTTTAAAACCGTCCAGGCGCCATGATCCAAGCCCCAATCTGTGGTGAGTTCACTGTCTTTTACCAGTTCTTTTGTTTTACCCGCATAATCCGGAGAGCCTGCAGCGGGATATTGCACATCAAATAATTCCTGCGGAAATCCGCCAAAATCATGAATGGTCGGAGGTTTTTCTGCGTTGTTAATATAAGTTCCTCTGGTTAACCAATGCGCCGAAACACATAAAATTGCCTTTGGTTTCTCCAATGCAATGAGGTCCTTTCCCAATACGTTAAGACTTTTGGTAAATGCATTGTCACGCAGTGCATTCATAGGGTCGCCATGTCCAATAAATACCAAAGGTTGTTTTGTAGTATTTTCCCCAGCCATCATTTGGGAATGAAAATTTTCGGTCTGCATCTGATACGATTGCAAAATAAACAATCCTCGGATAGAATTGGTTTGTATACATTTAAGTCACGGGAATACCTTGTTTTTCTATTGTTGGAATTCCAATTATATTCGCCACAGTGAAATACTGGTTGATTAAATCAGAACCCGGAACATTTAGCTGGGAAAAGTTTGAAAAGGATGGCAAAGCGGCATGGGATGGAGTTAGGAATTATGCTGCGAGATTGAATTTGAGGGAAATGAAAAAGGGCGATAAATGCCTCTTTTACCACAGTAATGATGGGAAATGTATCGTGGGCATTGCCGAGGTTACCAGAGAACAATACCCAGATCCTACAGCAAAAGAAGGAGAATGGGTTGCAGTAGATGTAAAACCTGTGCAAAAATTAAAGCGGGCAGTAACACTTGCAGAAATGAAGGCCGACAAAAGGCTTGCTGATTTTGAACTAATTCGCATATCCAGATTGTCAGTTGCGAAAGTAACCAAAGCTGAATATGATATCATACTTTCGCTGTCGGAAAAATAATGTCATCAAGAGTATTGTTATCGCACAAACAAATAGACCTGATTATTCACAGGTTTGCTTTGCAAATTGCGGAAAATCACAAAACACTTGAAAATTGCGCTATTCTTGGACTTCAACCCCGTGGTGTGGAGTTATCCAGAAGGTTGCGCGATAAAATGCAGATGTTATTCCCAAGCCAGCCCACCAAATATGGAGAACTGGACAATTCCTTTTTTCGGGATGATATTGGAAGAGGAGAAATAATTGTTCCCAATCCCAATATGGTGGATTTTAGTACTGAAGGCTTAAATATTATTCTGGTAGATGATGTACTTTTCACCGGCCGTAGCGTACGCGCCGGAATTGATGCATTGATTAATTTCGGAAGGCCTGCGAGGGTAGAATTAATGGTATTGATTGATCGCAGGTACAACCGGGAATTGCCAATTGCCGCCGACTATACCGGTGCGGTTGTAGATAGCAGAAGCACAGGCGAACATGTAAAAGTGGAGTGGCTGGGAAATGACAATAAAGTTTGGCTATTGAGCAAAAAAGAATGACGCAGGCAGCAATAAAACACCTACTCGGAATCAAGGGTTTATCCGAAGAAAGCATCCGGCTAATTTTTCAAACGGCGGATACATTCAAACAATTGCTGAATAGTCCGGTAAAAAAAACACCATCTCTTCGCGATATAACTGTTGCCAATTTATTTTTTGAAAACAGCACCAGAACCAGAATTTCATTTGAGCTTGCCGAAAAAAGGCTGAGTGCAGATGTACTCAATTTCAGCAGCAGCAGTTCCAGTGTAAAAAAAGGGGAAACCCTGATAGATACTGTCAACAATATTCTGAGCATGAAAGTGGATATGATTGTAATGCGACATCCTGCACCGGGTGCATGCATTTTCCTTTCCAGACATGTAAAGGCACAAATTATTAATGCCGGAGACGGAACACATGAGCACCCAACACAGGCGCTTTTAGATGCATATTCTATTCGCGAAAAATTCGGTGATGTTTCAGGTAAAAAAGTGGTAATTGTTGGCGATATTTTGCATTCCCGTGTTGCACTCAGCAACATATTTTGTTTGAAAACCCTGGGTGCCGAAGTAATGGTATGCGGTCCATCCACTTTAATTCCCAGATATATTTCAGAATTGGGAATACGCGTAGAACACAATCTGGAAAAAGCGCTACAATGGTGCGATGTGGCAAACATGCTGCGCATTCAACTGGAACGCCAGGATATTCAATACTTCCCTTCCCTTCGAGAATACAGCATGCAATATGGCCTAACTATGAATTTGCTGAATAAATTGGATAAGGAAATTGTTGTTATGCATCCCGGTCCAATAAATCGCGGTGTTGAAATAAGCAGTGAGGTTGCAGATTCTGCACAGAGCATTATTTTGCAACAGGTGGAAAATGGTGTTGCTGTGCGCATGGCAGTGCTTTACCTCCTTGCACAATACCGTTTGCAATCCAATTAATTGATAAACGCTTCCTGATTTTTTTACCTTTCAGAATAAATGACAATAGAGTGTTCTATTCTCTTGGCATGGAATACCAACGAATATACAGAGGTTTAAAAACCAATTGCAACAAAATCAGAAAAACAGGTATTTCAACCAATTCCACCGTAAGTCTTACGCGATCTAAAAATGCATGATCCTGCAACTCATAAGGGATGCCATGCCTATAATTTTGTTCCCACCAGGCTTCAAAAAACAAACCAATTACCGGAGTTACGAATACTAGGATATTTAATGCAATACCTGAAATAGATGCAAAACGCGCAGAGTTTCTGCATGAATAATAAATTAACCAGATAATGATATATGTGAGTAATACAACCGCAAAAAACCCTTCTTCACCGTGTACACCAAACGCAAGCCCAGTAAGAAATACAACCAATGGTAACAACGGACCAATTCCAATGCTGATGAGAAAGGTTTTAAGAGTCATGTTGCGAAACATTAAAATCAAAAGGGTAATAAAAAAAGACGGATATAAAATAAATCTTAAAATTTCATTCCATCGCAGCCCCTCGTATATGGTGAAATATTTTAATTGATAATTGAGATTGGATTTGAATTCTCTTATATAGTCATCAAATGTACTTTCAACCAAAGACAGCCGGTAATCCGGAATACTATTTGCCGGGAAAATGCCTTTAATTAAATACCTGTACATCGTTTCCGGATTCAGTTTTACACCCCCAATTCTTTCTGCAGCAACAGAGAAATCCTGCAATATTCTCAGGGTATCCTTTCTGGTTTTCAAACCCTGCAATACATAGTAAATCTCCTTTCCGGTCAATACTTCATTGTTCTCTTTATCCCCGTAATAAATCTCATAATTCTTAAAGTGATTCAAATCATAACAGTGCCAGATGCTGTCTTTTTTATCAAAATAAACCGAATCCATATATTTGGTATTGGTGGGATCATCCAAATAGTACTTCCGCCTGTTGGTATCGCTCGCTCTTATCATTGCTGAATCGGTTTCCAACGAATGATTCATGGATAAAACTATATTGATTTTATTCAGATTCTGTGCAAGTTCAGGTTCAGAAATGAAAGTATGCATCCGAATATTTCTGGCAACAAAGAATATTTGTGGAGCTGTAGCAAGCAGTACAATTCCCATAAAAGTAATTCCCAGATTTTGCAATTCATCCATCGGAGGTCTTTTTCCAAAGTTTTTTATGGGATTGAAGCGAAACATATATACAAGCCACAATACCAACCCAACCACTGCAAAGAAATACAACCAGCTGATAAATATTTCCATTTGGTTACCGGAATACGATTGCGGAGATTGTGCATAAACCAGAAGTCCGGTAAAGGCAATTATTATCAGCGCCCAGGGTAAAAGTCTGTGTATCTGCAGCGCCCAAATTCCGGGATAATGACGCAATAAAAATTGGTCGATACGATGGAAGAATTTGAATTTTCTCATTTAAAAATAGCGTTTTGCAGAATGGGTAATATTCCTAAAATAATGAACAGGTAATTTTTGATTCACCAATAATTCCAGGCATTTCTGTTCATCGCCTGCAGCTTCAATTTCGAATATGCCTCCATTGTACCGAATCCTGGTAGCATTTTCACCCAATGCAGATTCCAATTGTTCGCGACTGGCAGTGGTTTCAATTTCAAACACATGAAATCCTTCAGTTACTGAAGTATCATTGTATTTTCCAATTCCTTTCTGAATAAATAAAACCCTGTCGGCTACTTTTTCTACCTCAAACAATTGTTGGGAAGTGAGCAAAACACCCATGGGATGTCTGGTGGATCTGGCGATAAAACGCAAATCCTGAAGCAGTGTTTGTTGTGCAATAATATCCAAATTTGCCAAAGGCTCATCCAGAATCAAAACAGGCGGCCGCTGCAGAATTAAACGCGCAATTTCGAATCTGGTACGATAGCCTGAAGATATTTGTGTCCATTTTAAATTGGCGAATTTGCTAAGTCCAAATCGTTCCAAAACAAAATCCACCATCAAATCATTTTGTGCTCCTTTCAATCCATGAGTTGCAGCTGTAAAGTGCAAATTATCCCGCAATTTTCCGTACCACCTTGGAATTCGTTGTGGAATAAAACCAGTGCTGTATTTCAAATCGTAAAAAAAGAATTCATCCCCTTTCAAATAGGAAAAATTGGATGGTTTAATTCCCGACTCCAACTGCCCTGCAATGGACCGCAGCAATGTAGTTTTGCCATTCCCGTTTTCACCTACAACTCCAATAATTTCACCGGGTTGTAAATGAACAGCAATTGGTTTTAACGAAAAAAATCCATTAAAATAGGTTTTGCTTATCCCTTCGGATTGAATTAAAAAAACGTCGGATTTCTTGGTATTGTCATGTTGTTGAAAACCATTGCACCTTTCCAGAATTTCTTTTGCATGCTGTAACCAATTATCCAGGTTTTTTGCCTCCTGGAATTCTTTGCTCCATAAAATGGTTTCCATCAACCATTCCTTTTGATCGGTATCATAAACCAAATCCAGCAGTCTGCGTCTAGCCAGATCATAATCCCCGTGTTTTAGCCAGGAAGATATTTCCTGTATTCTCTGTTGTACCATAGAAGAAATCTCGAATCGTTCGGGAATTAACACCCCAATCTTCAGATTTATTCTATCCACTCTTTGCATTTTGTAGAAAACTTATGCCAACTCATCCAAAGACCTTATTAATTTCGCAGGGTTGAAGCCTCTGGATACCTCTGCAAACCCTATTCTGGTTACCCACAGCCGTGGTGGAATTACTGAGAGTTTTCATCGCGGTATATTATGCGTGGTGAATTCCTCAGGTGAAATCATTTTAAGTATGGGCGACACTTCGCAGTGGTGTTTCCCCAGATCTGCATTAAAATATTTTCAGCATATTCCATTAATAGTTTCCGGAGCATTTGATCATTTCGGATTTACATTAAAAGAACTTGCTTTGATGTGTGGCTCCCATAATGGAGAAGCGATGCATACCGAAACAGCTGAAGGAATTCTGCAAAAAATCGGAATGCAGGTAAGCGATTTGGGTTGCGGTGCACAACCACCCACTCATAAAAAAGATTATTTGAATCTGATTTATGCCGGCAAGGAACCAACTGCAATTCACAACAATTGCAGCGGCAAACATGCCGGATTTTTAGCATGGTGCAAATTCATGAATGCAAGTACTTCCAACTATTTGGATTTCGAACATCCATTGCACAAGGAAATAAAAAAATATACAGCTTTATTTCATGAAATTCCTGAGAGTGAATTGGTAATTGGCCTGGATGGATGTAGCGCCCCGATTTTTGGAATGCCGGTTTACAATCAGGCGCTTGCATATAAAAATCTGGTAAATCCAATAACATTTAGCGAAGATGTTCAAAGGGCATGCAATCTGATAGCGGAAGCTGTAACGACATATCCGGAAATGATTGCCGGTAGTAAGCGCTATTGTACAGACCTCATTAAATCCACCGGCGGGGCCATCATTGGTAAAACCGGGGCGGATGGCATTTACAGCCTTGCCATTCCTTCCAAAAAATGGGGTATCACCATTAAAATTGATGATGGCCGCATGGGTCCGCAATACAATGTGGCCCAATATTTATTGGAAGCGTTAAAACTGGTGGATGAAAAAGTGGCCGCAGAATTACACAGCTACCTTTCGCTGGAGTTAAAGAACTGGGCAGGCCATACCACAGGAATGAGCGAAATTTCACAACAATTAAGAGATCTAAACGTTAATATTTGAATATGTCTGTTTATCTTGTAGAAAGTGAATTGCCTGACATAACCGAAGAGTTTATGTTGTTATTGCCAAAGCATAGAGAAGTGGTAAACAAGCTATTTGCGGATGGAAAATTATTGATGTATGCTGTAGACGAAGACCGCAGCAAATGGTGGTGTTCCGTAAAGGCAGATGATGAATTTGAAGTGATGGATATTCTGAGTAAAATGCCCTTGATCCGTTTTTTGGATCCACAAATTCACGGATTGATGTTTTATAACGGCAGTGAACAGTTGTTGCCGGTGATTAGCCTGAATTAGGAGAGCCACTAGCCTCGAGCTACAAGCCTCAAGCTTTGTTTGTGCGTGATTTGAAAAATCTTATTTCTTTTAAGAGAATTAATGGTTTGGCTGCTGGCTTTTGGCCGCTGGCTACTGGCTGGTTTTGTCTTTGATTTGTGAGTTCCGTGTTTCATGTAATGAAGAAAATGAAAATAATGAAGGGAATGAAAAAATGAATACAGCCTCAGGCTCCCAGTTGGTAATATCTTTGATTTGCGTTATCTGTGGTGCTTTCTTTAAAAATAGCCACGAGCTTTGTTTGGGTTTAAATTTGGAAAATCGATATATATATTATCGACCTCTGTCAACTCGCTTTTGGATTGATTAACGAATAATTAACAAGTCGTTTTTCACTTATCACTTTTTCACTTATTACTTTTTCAAACCAAATACCTCACTTCTTGTATACTGGGCACTAGTTACTAAGTACTGGGTTACTGGGTAACTCGGTCACTTATTCCCATATATCTTGTTTATCGCCTCTGTCCTGGTTCCTACCTGCAATTTCTCATATACATTGCGAATATGCGTGCGAACCGTTTCTGTGCTCAATCCTAATTGTGAGGCAATTTCTTTATAGCGGAATCCACGACTGAGATATTCCACTATTTCCCGTTCCCGCTCGGTTAACTTTTCTGCATAATCCACTGAAGGTTTCCTCTTTGTAAAGTTTTCGATTACTTTTCTGGCGATAACACCTGTCATTGGGGATTCTCCCCGATGAACCGAAGATATTGCTTCAATCAGACTATTACCGTCGCTGGATTTTAGCATATAGCCTGTGGCACCGGCCAGCAATGCTTCATATACCCTTTCATTGTCTTCAAATACAGTACAAACTAAAAACTGGGTTTCAGGACGTTTTAATTTCAATTCGCGAATACATTCAATACCGCTTCTGCCAGGCAATTGCAAATCCATCAATACCACATCGGGTTGTAATTTTCGAAATGCGCGCATCAGGTCTTCTGCAGTTTCAAATCCGCCTAGAAAATCAAACTGCCCAGATGCCAAAACCAAGTCTGACAACAGTTCTCTGATTTCCCTATCATCCTCAACAATACAAACCCCGATAGCCATGGAGGCAATTATATACTCTATTTGTTATTTCCACCATACTATTTAAGTGGTAATTTAAGATTACCCTCCACATAAACCTCGCAACCATTTCCTGCCGATGAATAAATTCTCACATGATATCCGAGCTCTTCCAGGCGTCCTTTAATATTTCGCAATCCATTACTCATCGGCTTTTCCTGTTGGACATCAAATCCAACCCCAAAGTCACAGATTCTCAGTACAAAATTACCATTATCTGTTACCTGAAATACAATTTCAGCCTTTTTGGTTTTGCTATATTTTACGGTATTGTTTAATGTTTCCTTTAATACGGAATAAAGCACCTGTCGTACATCCGGACCTATGATCCAATCGCCGTTGTTTTCACTAAAATCTATGGTGTAATCAATTTGATTTTCTTCCAGAAATGTACTGGCATATTGGCGCATATAAAAGCGCAGGCTTTCCAGATTATCATAATTATTGTCGATACTCCAAACAATGTTTCGCACTTGTCCGTTCATTTCTGCAGCAATCTTTGAAATAGAGGCAACAGTTGCATTTACATCAGTATTTTGGGGCATTTCTTTGAGTCTGTGTGTAAGTAGAGACACCCTGCTAAGACTTGCTCCAAGATTGTCGTGCAATTCCCGGGAAATATTCAGACGAAGAGAATTTATTTCCTTTATTTTATTCGCTTCTGCTATTGCAATTCGCATTCTTTGTTTGTATAAATAACGGGTTATTGCAAAGACCAATAATCCGGCTATCAGCACCACCAAAAATAAAAACCAACCTGTTTTATAAAATGAAGTAGCTATGGCGAATTGCAGCAATATTTTTTCATCTGCTATCCTACCGTTTTGATCCACGCATCGCACTATCAGACTATAGCTTCCAGAGGCAAGGCTGGAAAGCTGAATTCGGGTTTTATTACCCAAATGAATCCAGGAATTTTCATTCAATTTGTAATAATAATCCATACCTCCAGGATTTCTAAAATCACCCAATGTAAAAGTAATTTCCAATTCACTGAAATTAGGATCCAATTCTAATTTTTTACCGTTGTAAGCAATCTTTTCTTTTCTATTTCGAGAGTAGAACCAGGCCGACAACAATTTTAATTTATTGGTTTGAGCCCTGGCCAATACTGCTTCGGGATAAAAATAATTAAATCCGGAAATGCCACCGAATAACATTTCGCCCTTTCTGGTTTGAAAAAATGCACCACTGTTAAATTCTGCAGATTGCGCTCCATCCATAATTCCGAAGTGAAGAGCCTGTTTTTTATCGGGAAAAATACAATGAATTCCCTGATTGGTCGAAACCCAATAGTTCCCATTTTTGTCCATCAGCGTACCATATGTAAATAAATTGGTTAAGCCTTCTGCTATGCCAATTTCCTGTACAAGTCTGAGGTCTTTATCCAAAATTTTTAAACCGCTTTCCGTACTCACAACATATCGGTTTCGTTTAAAATCAAACATTACATTTCTGCTGTTCAGACTCATAAACATACCTTGTAAATAATTTCGCGAATTCTTTTTAAATTTTTCAGGATACACCAATAGTTCTGTCCAATAATTGCTCTCGAAAATCCGGTTGTATTTATCTGCAAAAACCATCAATACATTCACCCCGGGGGATAGCACGCAATCCCAGGTTCCTGATATGCTGTCGTACTCCATAACCCCTTGAGATGTGGCGCAAAAAAATCTTCCATTACCGGAAGTAGTGAAATTACTGACAAAAAATGAGGCTCCTGAAAAGTTGCTACTCACAGGATGTCTGCTTAACTCTGTAGCATCATCATTCGTGCTGTAAATTCCATCTTCCGCACCTATCCAAATTCGCCCTTTATTGTCTTTATATAAAGCACTCACAGATGCATTTTTCCACTTATTCAGTAATGTAAGTTGGTTATTTATAATATTGAAATTTTCATCATACCAATGAATTCCTCCATAGGTGGTGGCAACCCAGATACGGTTATATTTATCCTGTAAAAACGACTTAATAAATTGACTACGGATTTCCGGTGAATGAGAATTCAATTTTCCGGCAGTTTGTAAAACCGTACTGTGCATTGGCAATTTATACAACCCATCTCCGTCTGTACCAATCCAAAGCTGTAAATTTCTATCCATACACATGGCGGTAATTCGAAATTCACTTTTGCCACTTTCAGTTCTAAATTCTTCCAATTTCTTTTTTTCAATCCCGGTTTTCGTCCAGTTATATTGCACAATTCCTATGTGGTGTGTTGCAGCAAATAATTGAGATTTTGATTTGTACAAATGGTAAATATTGGGATTGTTTAAAATTTCACGATAAGTATTGGCTGTTGTTTGGTTTGCGGGAGCAGAAATAAATTGAGGTTTGGCTTTCAGAAAAGTAATGATCCAAGTTCCTTTTTCTGCATGAAAAAGTTGTTCAGGATTGTTACTTTGTAAATGAGTTTTAGAAATCAGTTTTTGGGTTTTTCGGGAAAATATATATACATTTTTTGAAGTGGACACACAGAGATAATCCGTATCTACTCCAGCGCGAATCACATATTCCGTACCCTCCAAAAATCTATCCAAATCCCATAGTTTTTCTGATTTTTGATTAACATCCACTTCCAGGATTGCTTTGGTCTTTGAAAGCAACCAAATATGAGATTTGTTGGCACAAAGAATTACCGTATTTTCTTTTTTTAGGTTGCTGCTGATATTGTTCATGCTTTCAAATCCCGCATTAAATACAGGCGAGCGATACAATCCTGGCAACCCTCCTATCCAAATATGGCCAAGTCCATCATTAAATAAATCTCCCTGAGCTGCATTCACTTTGCCAAAAGGGGCATTTACCAAAGGCACAGTATTAAATCCTGAACCGTCATATCGGCTTACACCATTGGCAGTTGATATCCAAAGTGTGCCAAATTCATCCTCCAGTAAAGAGTAAACTGTACTTTGCCCAAGACCATCTTCCGGAGTAAAATGGGTGGTTTGGGATCGAACTTGAAATGGAAAAAGAAAAAAAGTACACAAAGAATAAATCAACAGTTTGCAATTGTTCTTCATGGGATGCAATATTTCTTTTTGTGCTCCAACCCGCTAAATTATGCAATCTCAATAAAATACCACTAAAGTAGTATTGAATATCTTTCATTTAATGTGTCGATTTGAATATGAATTTGATCATGAAAAAGATAGTGTTTTACACAGGTTTGCTGGGCATATTTGCAACCTCACAAGCGCAAACACCATTTCCAATGGTTTACAAATCGGCTTGGCCCGTAAGTGTGAATGCCAGATACTCTAATGCTGACAAAACGCTTGCTCTGGGTGGAGATATGAAAGGAATGAGCATGATTGATGCCACCAATGGTACGGTACTTTGGACTATTCACTACAAAGAAAAATTCGATGTAAAAAAAGCGGAAGACTGGGGTTGGAACAAAGAAGCTTCCTATGTTTGGGTCAGAATTAAAGAAGGCAAGGATGTAGAACGTACTTATTACTTTGATGAGAGAACTGCAGCAAAAATCGATGATGTTGCATCAAGAACGGTGAAATCCGATAAAAAATATGGTTCTTATTACAATGTTTGGAAAGCGTATACGGCATATGTAGGTAGTTTTGATGATGATGCCAATAACATTCACGTAAATCTTGAATATAAAAGAAGGTTGGTAGGTGCTGCCGGAGGAAAAGGAACTCTCACTGACATTACGGTGAATTCCACAGGTGCCTATAGCTGGAGCACCACATTTCAGGGCAGAATGATTCGTGCACTTTGTGATAATGCCGTTGGTTCTGCTACTTCACAGGATTTTGGTGGTGACTATATCAATATGGTAGTTGGCGATAATAAAGTATTTGTAATTTATGAGGGCATTTCTGTATTTGATTTGAATACAGGAGCCAAATTATGGGAGACCTCTTTTGACAATTCCGATTTTAATTTTGGCATATTAAAAAGTTCACAAACCCTGGGAAAAGCTGCCATGCCTCTGGTTGGAAATGATGGTGTATATGTTGCAGATTTATCCAAAGGCAATCATAAAATTAAAAAATTAGATCTGACAAGTGGCAAAGTAATCTGGGAATCACCTGAATTCGGCAAGGATGATATAATTCCGGAACTTACTCTGGTAAACGGAGCACTGGTTGCACGTTTCGGAGGTAAAACCGAGGTACAAACCTATATCCCCGGACAGAATGGTAAGCCAGATCAATGCAAACTGGAGTACAAACCAATTGGTCCTTTTGGCATGAAAGCATTTGATGCAAAAACCGGAGCTACACTTTGGGAAACCAGTAAAATGAAAGAGCTCGGTGATAAATTCAAAGGTGCTATCAGCAATACCCTGGTGAGTGGAAATAATGTAGTTTTTGCCTCCAATAAATTTGTGTATGCATTTGACGCGCATAGCGGAAAAGTGGTATTTAAAACCGATATCTCAAAATCGGGAATCGGCCTTCCTGAAGTAGTTTGGGAGCGAAAAGGTTCCGTCATTCTGGAAAGTACCACTGGTATTGCAAGTGTAAATCTGAGCGATGGAAAATTGAATTTCGGTACCAAAACGAAAAAGAATTTCGGCAGTTTCGGAACTGTAGATGCCTATTATGTATGGGTTGGAAAGTCCGCCATGGATCTGCGTGCTTTTATTCGTGTGGATCTGGATAACGGTCAAATTTTGGGAATTCAAAAAGAAACCGGATATCCAATTTTCACTCCTGATTACGAAGCATTTCTGAGATACGACGGAAATAAAATTGCGAGGTTTAAAACCAAGCCCTGATTGTGGATCATAAATACACGAAAAAGCCTGTAATATTGGATTACAGGTTTTTTCTTTTCCTATGGGTTTTGTTGGTCAACATGAATTCTTTTGCCCAGATAGGATTTGTTATTGCTCCCTATTTTATTACACCCAATTATGGAACCACTGCCTATGGAGATGCACATGATAAAATTGGGAATAATCAAAGTATCGGTGGGTTATTGCATTTGAATATCGCCAGAAGATTTTGTATCAATTTTACCCATTTTGAATTTGCATCCGATTATCTGGGAAATGCACATCCCAGCCGCTTGGGATATGGTGTAGGCGCCAGACCTGTTTATGATTATTTACCTCTGAAAAATGACGAATTAAATATTGCATATTTTTTTAAAATAAAAGAACTTTCCGGAACTCAGTTTTTATGGGGTGGTAACAACTTATATCGTGCCATTGGCGTTCGCACCGGTGCTATTTTAAACCAACGTCTCGTAAAAATAAAACCGCAAAAGGTGAATTTCTGGCATGAAGTAGATGGCAACAATGTACAGGATTATGATTATATATCCTGGTATGATGTTACAGGGTTAAAACAACAACTGATTTTTGGTGGATTGGAAATAAACAAATACAAGTCAGAGGAACAATACCGCAATATTTTTGATCGGGATCAGGTTCAAATTCGGAAAAGAATGTATCAGAAATATGCCGATTTGCTATTTGTTGCGCACCAATCCTATGCAAACTATGGAGTGGATTCATTTGCATTTTCAGGCAATAACATTCCCAATCTGCAATCCTTTGGCTGGAGAGTTGGATTAAGAAGAATTACCTTTAACCACCTGGCACATTCCTTTGTTTGTGAATTTGGCCAATATCCGGGTCAAAAACGAATTCCGGATACCGGAGCCAATGGAATCGAAGTCGACCAAAATTATTGGAAAAACTGGTTTGTTTTTGTGGGATTCAACCTTTGCATCGGGCATTGGTTCGGTGAATACGAGTGAGAATACATCTTATTAGCAGGGAATGTATATGATATTGTACAGGGAAAACCTGTAAATTTCAAAATACCTAAATTCGCCTATGCGCATTTCCAAACTGCATGGTGTACTGGTAATTTTGCTTTTCCATTATTCTGCTTTCGGACAAAGTCCGTGGTATTCCCCAAATAGCAGAGGAGATTTCATTTTACAAACGATGGAAATGCAGCATTTCTATTCGGGTTTTGACAGGGGAAAATGGTTGCAATATTCAAACAGGTATTATCTCCGCGGTTCGATGGATAGTGTATTTGAAAACCAAAGGAAAGGCGATACTTTCGTGAAAATAGCATTGTATGTACCCAGTGCTTTTGATTTTAATACCAGGTGGTTCATGACGGATAATCCCGAGTTCTTGCAACACAATTCCTATTCTGCATCCAAAAGGCCAATTTTTAAAGAAATATATCGATATAAAGCTCTCGGTTACCATTTTCAGGAAGGCAATTCCCACATCAGTTTAAATCCGGTATTAAATATACAATCCGGTCCCAAAAACCAGTGGGGCAAAGTGTACAATTTAAATACCAGAGGATTGGAATTGAGAGGAACTTTCGGAAATAAAGTGGGCTTTTATACCCGTGTTTTAGAAAATCAATGGTTTGCACAAAACTATATACGGGAATTGGGAGACAGCCTCGGAATAGTCCCGGGTACAGGATGGTGGAGACGCACAGACAGCACCGGATTTGATTACTTTAGTGTAAAAGGATATATCAATGTTAATATTGTAAAAAATCATATCAACGCAGCATTTGGACATGACAAATTATTTATTGGAAATGGTTACCGGAGTTTGATTCTGAGTGACTTTGCCAAAGAATATTTATTTCTCAGAATCAATACCAATATTGGTCCTTTTCACTACCAAAATATATTTGCACAGCTTAACAACCGCTTGCCGGGAATTGGCCCGTTGCCGGGGAATACCTTACTTCCAAAAAAATATATGGCCGTGCATCGTGCATCTGTATGGATTAAAAAAAGACTGGAAATAGGCGCAACAGAAATGGTTGTATTCGACAGAGACAGCAGTGGTGATGGAGGTTTTGAAGCGGAATATCTCAATCCGGTTATTTTTTATCGTGCGGTGGAAAGCAATTTGGGTAGCAGGGATAATGCCATTATTGCACTGGATGCCAAGGCGTACATACTTAAAAAATGTGTGGTATACGGACAATTCATTGTGGATGAATTTCGGGTAAAAGAAATTAAAGCAAATAATGGATGGTGGGCAAATAAATTCGGCTGGCAAATAGGCGCAAAAACCACACTGAATATCAAGAACAGCTTGTTATTTTTACAAGTGGAAAAAAACAGTGTAAAACCTTATACTTATTCCCATTCTCGCAACAGTCAGAGTTGGACACAATACGGGCAATCCCTCGCCCATCCTTTGGGTGCAAATTTCAAAGAACTCGCATTTCGCAGTTATTTTCAATTGGCCAAATTACCGCAATTGCAATTTGGAATTACTGTAATAAATGCCAAAAAAGGAGAAGATTCTGCGTATTATTCAGGAGCCAATTATGGCGGAAATTTATACAAATCGAACGATTCTAGAGTTGCTGAATATGGAAACAAAATATTGCAGGGAAATTTAACTGAAATATGGAATTCGGCAATTACCTTTTCCTATATGATAAAACACAATGTATTTCTGGATTTCAGTTACCAGCAGCGTTCCCAAACCGGTTGGGCTGCAAAAAGAGGAAATTGGTTGCAGTTCGGATTGAGGTGGAATATAGAAAATATGGATGTGATGTATTAGAACCTGTCTCTGGTGAATAGTTTATTCTCCAATTTCAAAATAGCGCTTCTCCCCTCCCACTGTTTCTAAATGGTCTTTAACTCTGCCTGCGTGGGTATCAGTAATGAGAATCTGCCCGAACTTTTCCTGGGCTACAAGTTCCATAAGTTTGTCTGCACGCCGGGCATCTATCTTTTCAAAAATGTCATCAAGCAACAGAATGGGAATATGCCCGGTTTTTTCTACGTAATACCGGTATTGAGCCAGTTTCAGGGCTATCACATAGGTTTTAATCTGCCCCTGAGAACCAAACTTTTTTAATGGGAAATCATTTGCAAAAAACAGCAGGTCATCCTTGTGAATGCCACTTCCGGTACGCATCAGAATTCGGTCTTTTTCTCGGTTCTGGCGCAGCAAATTCGCATAATCATTGTCGTTAAGTTCCGATTCATATTGCAGGGAAACCATGTCTTTCTTATCCGATAAATACGAATGAATTTCGTGAAACCAGGGAAGAAATTCTTTTACAAAATCCATCCTGCAATGGTGAATCTTTTTTGCTGCCGGAATTAACCGGGCATCAAAACTATCCAAAATATCTTCGTCAATTCCGGTTCTTTCACATTTTTTTAAATATGCATTTCGCTGTTCCTGGATTTTTTTATAGAATGCCAAAGCTTCCAGATATTCTCTGTTCGTCTGGCACAAAGTAAAATCGAGAAATCTGCGTCGTTCTTCACTACCTTCCAACACCAGTGAAATATCATAAGGAGTAATAAAAACAGTTTGAATCAGTCCGATATGATCCAGAATTCTGGGGTAAGTTTTGCCATTTTTTTTAATGGTTTTTTTCCCTTTTTCCGGATTAAAATGAATGAGAATTTCAGCGTCTGTTTCACCGCTAAACCAACCATGTACCGAAAATGCCGGTGAACCGTGTTTTACAACCTGCTGGTCTATGGCATTGAAAAAACTGCGCGCATTACCCAAATAATAAACCGCATCCAGAATATTTGTTTTGCCGGATCCGTTTGGCCCGGTAATACAATTGATTCCGGAGCAGAATTCAAAATAGGATTCTTCATGGTTTTTGTAACCAAATACCTGAAGTTTCGTCATGTACATGTGGGCAAAAATACTTGCAGACTTGGAGCAATAACCTATATTCGCTCAATGTTTATGAACAAATGTTTCGCAATACCCATTCTGGCGATACTTTTTGCAGGCTGTTCAGGCGGCCCGGATAAGCATGCACCCAAACCGTATAAATTCAATCGTGACAGGCTGGATAGTTTGGTGCGCAGCAATGCCGCCATTCATGATGTGGAAAAACGCACCGATGGTACCCTGAAAAATGAAACCTATTATTTGGGTGATTCCGTAAAATACAGGTTGCTCTACAACGAAAAAAGCAAACTTACTACCGTACTCAAATATGACGTTCACGGTACCCAAATTTGGTATGAAACTTATTTTCCAAACGGCCAGCGTTCCGGACATTATACCACTACAGATAGTCTTTCTAAAGCCAATGCATACGAACATGGCTATTACGAAACCTATTATGAAGATGGAAAAATCAAGGAAATAGGAGAATACAGAGAAGGCAGACCTTTGTGGCACCTGCCCTTCGATATAGAGGGACAGGCGGGTGATACCCTGAAAATAGAATGGGTGGATCGGGAACAACCTGCGAACAATGATTCTTCACCACCTAAAAAAGACAAAGTGAAGGTGGAAAAAATCGAATCAGTTACCACGCCCAACTAGTTTTATTTTATTGCATTTTTGTCCACAAAGGACAATTACACACGGTACAAAAATTAATTTCGAAGGCGAATTATTATTCTCCGGATGCCACAGTTTTCACATTTACACGTTCATACCCAATACTCTCTTCTGGATGGTGCTGCCAATATAAAAAGTCTTGCTAAAAAGGCAAAGGCAGATAATATGCCTGCCATTGCCATTACCGATCATGGCAATATGTTTGGGGCATTTGAATTTTATCAGGCCGTTACCAAAGAAGGATTAAAACCGGTTATAGGTTGTGAATTTTATGTAGTGGAAAACCGCTTTACCAAAAGCTTCAGCCAGGGCCATAAAGACAAACGTTATCATCAGCTTTTGCTAGCTAAAAACCAACAAGGGTACAGCAATTTATCCAAACTCTGTTCTCTGGGATATCTGGAGGGTTTTTACAGCAAATTTCCGCGTATCGATAAAGAATTGATACGCAAATACAAAGAAGGTTTGATTGCCACTTCTTGTTGTATCGGTGCTGAAATTCCACAGGCTATTATTTTTAAAGGAAAAGAATCTGCAGAAGAAATTTTCAAAGAATGGCTGGATATTTTTGGGGCTGATTTTTATGTGGAATTGCAAAGACACCATATCAAAAATATTGATGGTACTGGTGTAAGCCAGGAAGATATTAACCAAACCCTGCTTGGATGGGCAGCCAAATACGATGTACCGGTAATTGCTACCAACGATTCGCATTATACCGATAAAAAAGATGCCAACGCACATGATATTTTGCTTTGCATCAATACCGGAGAATTTCAATCCACACCAATTGCAACCAATGAGGAAAGTGGGAAAGGCTATCGCTTTGGCTTCGCAAATGATGAGTTTTATTTTAAAAGCACAGAAGAAATGGCAACTCTGTTTGCCGATGTTCCTGAGGCTTTGGAGAATACAAACAGACTTATTGACAGCATTGAAACACCAAAGCTTTCCAGAGATATTATTCTACCGAATTATGTGTTGCCCGATGGATATGAAACGCAAAATGATTATTTAAAATTTCTGGCATTCGACGGGTGTAAAAAACGATATGGAGATCCAATTCCAAGCCATGTATTGGAGCGTTTGGAATTTGAATTAAATACCATAACCGGAAGCGGATTTTCAGGGTATTTTTTAATTGTTCAGGACTTCACCACAGCCTCCAGGGAAATGGGGGTTTGGGTTGGTCCGGGTCGTGGTTCCGCTGCAGGTAGCCTTATAGCATACTGTCTGGGAATCACCAATGTGGACCCTGTTAAATACGATTTACTTTTCGAGAGATTCTTAAATCCGGAAAGGGTGAGTATGCCGGATATAGATATAGATTTTGACGATCAGGGCAGAGATCGGGTAATTGAATATGTGGCAAAAAAATATGGAGAAAGAAGGATAGCTCAAATTGTAACATACGGCACCATGGCAGCGAAATCATCCATACGCGATGTAGGCCGGGTATTGCAATATCCACTTTCTGCAACCGACAGACTTGCTAAATTAATACCGGGTACATTTGGATTGGATACTTTGTTACACAAAGATCCAGATGAATTGGCAAAAGATGACAGCAACAATTTAAAACCGGAGGAAATAGAAAATATTCGCGAATTACAGAGCATTTATAATAGCTCTGATCCGGCTGCAAAAGTGTTAAAAGATGCTGAGAAATTAGAAGGAAGTGTAAGATCTACCGGAGTGCATGCATGCGGAATCATTATTGCACCTACAGATATTGATGAACTCGTTCCTGTTGCCAAAAGCAAAGATTCCAATTGGATGCAGGTGCAATACGATGTAAATCAGATTGAAAAAGCGGGTTTGTTGAAAATGGATTTTTTGGGACTCAGTACTTTGAGTATTCTGAAAGATGCTTTGAAATTGATTTACGAAACTACTGGAATCACCATTGAATTGGATAATATTCCACTGGACGATCCAAAGACTTATGAGTTATTTCAAAAAGGTGAAACCAACGGCATATTTCAGTTTGAAAGCCCCGGAATGCAGAAATACCTGCGCGATTTGCAGCCCACACAATTTGGTGATCTGATTGCTATGAACGCATTATTTCGTCCGGGTCCTTTAAAATATATTCCCGATTTTATTGACAGAAGACATGGCAGAAAACCAGTGGTTTATGACCTCCCGGAATGTGAGGAATATTTGAAAGAAACTTATGGAATTACCGTATATCAGGAACAGGTAATGTTGCTGAGTCAATCTATTGCAGGCTTTTCCAAAGGCAAGGCGGATGTATTGAGAAAAGCCATGGGTAAGAAGAACCGTGAATTGATTGATCAATTAAAATCAGAATTTATTGAAGGTGCGTTGGCTAAAGGTCACCCCAGAAATGCATTGGAAAAAATCTATTCCGATTGGGAAGAATTTGCGCAATATGCATTTAATAAATCCCATTCCACCTGCTATGCGGTAATCGCTGTCCAAACTGCATATTTAAAGGCGAATTATCCCGCCCAATTTATGTCAGCAGTGTTAAAAAGTAACATGGGTGATATCAAAAAAATCACTTTTTACATGGAAGAATGCAGGCGTATGGGTTTAAAAGTTTTGGGACCTGATGTAAATGAAAGTCGCAGTGCATTTACGGTAACAGCGAAAGGGGAAATTCGCTTCGGATTAAATGCAGTGAAAGGTGTTGGAGAAAATGCCGTGGACGACATTTTAAAAGAAAGGGATAGCAACGGCCCATTTAAAAGTATTTTCGAACTTACCGGAAGAGCCAACCTGCGTTCGGTTAACAAAAAAAATCTGGAATCTTTGGCACGCGCCGGAGCTTTCGATTTTGATACCCGATACCACCGCGCACAGTATTTTTCTGCAGATGAAGAAAAAAATGGAATTGATCTGGCAATTAAACATGGTCAAAAAGTTCAGGCCGATAAAATTAGCGGACAAACTTCCATGTTTGGACATCAGAGCCAGGACGGCAATTCATCCAATGATACAGAACCCGCATTGCCACAGGCAGAAAGAATGACCTTACTCGATGAATTAAGGGCAGAGCAGGAAATGGTAGGTGTATATCTGAGTAAACATCCATTGGATACATACCGATTCGAATTTGACATGATCAAAACCCATGAAATGAAAGAACTGACAGAACTTCAAAGTTTGAAAGAAAATAACAGTTTTCAGGTGATGGGAATTATTACCTCTGTTACGGAACGATTGAGCCAGAAAGGGGAGCCATTCGGGAGATTTAGTATCATGGATTATTCCGGTACATTTGAATTCGCCATGTTTGGAAAGGAATACATAGAATGGAAATCCCTGCTCACCAAAGATTACATTCTGATAATAAAAGGTAAATTTGAATACAACGAGCGAAACGACAGAACTTATTGCAGGTTTCAGGATTTGATTCTGGCATCTGAAATCAAATCACAAAATCTGGTGAAAAGTTTACAGGTAGATATGAGTATGTTTGATATGGAGAAAGGCAAATACGAAATCATTCACGACATATTGAATATGTATCCGGGAAATTGTGCAGTTTGGGTAAATATTATGGATACCGAAGAAAAAATGGATGTAAAAATGGTTGCCAGAAATGGTTGCAATTTCGGACCTGATGTACAACAAATGCTCGATGAACTCGAAATTAAATATACACCCAGACTGGATAGCCGTTGGAAATTAAATTGAAAAAGATGTTGCGATTTATTTGTACCCGCGTTACATGTTCGTAAGTGGTTTTACCATAGCAAGAAATGTGGTTCGCGCGGATTATCCATTGCGTGAAGCAGTATTTTCTATACTCCCGGTATGCGATGAATTTGTTATCAGTGTTGGAGACAGCGATGATCGAACGCTGGAATACGTGAAAAGTTTTGGGGACCCAAAAATTAAAATTATAGAAACGAAATGGGATGATAATTTACGGGTTGGTGGCAGGGTTCTTGCCCAGGAAACGAACAAGGCTAAAGACGCTGTAAACTCCAATGCAGACTGGCTTTTTTACATACAAGCAGATGAGTGTTTGCATGAAAAATATCTTTCTAAAATTCGCGATAAAATGCAAAGCGAATTAAAAAATGAAGAAATTGATGGTCTGCTTTTTGATTACAAACATTTTTACGGCAGTTATGATTATGAAGGCGACAGCAGAAAATGGTACCGCCAGGAAATTCGGGTGATACGCAACAATCCGCAAATCACTTCTTATCGGGATGCGCAGGGATTTCGCCTTGGCAATGCAGATAAACTCACTGTAGTTCACAGTGGATGTACGATGTACCACTATGGTTGGGTAAAACATCCAAAATTACAACAGGCAAAACAAGAGCAATTTCACCGCATGTGGCACGACGACAATTACATGAAAAAGAATGTGTACCAAAGTGGTGATTTTGATTATCACAGCATAGATTCTCTGGCTAAATTCAACGGTACGCATCCTGCAATAATGCAGGCCAGGATTGACAAACAGAATTGGGTATTCGACCATGATATTTCCAAAAAGAAGTTCAATCTAAAATCAGGGCTTCTGTATTTTATTGAAAAACTCACTGGTTGGCGGATTGGAGAATACAAAAATTACAAATTGCTGCATTGAAGAATTTGGTTTACATTGGATATTTTGTTATTTTCTTTATTTCCTGTAAAGGCAATTTAAAAAACATTAATCGGTTATCCGAGCCACAGAAAATTGTTCAACAAGACAGCATTTCCATTATTCTTGCCGCATATTCCTGCTTGTATTATTTGGAATCCGGTGCATATGATTCACTTGCGAAAATGGTGCATCCTGAATCCGGACTTCGAATAGTTCCAATGGTAAATTGTACTCCATCCAACCCATTGTTCGGGGCACTGAAATTAAAAAGTATTTGGGACAGTGATAGCAGTATATTTTGGGGTATTGCAGATGGCAGCGGAGATTCTATTGTCTTGACCTTTGAGAATTACAAGAAAAAGTTTTTGCAAAATCGCGATTATAAAAGTGCTACACCTGAAATAACAAATAAACCTTTTCATTTTACCAATACGCGACAAAATATCCAGGAGTTTTTTCCAAAGAGCAACTTGGTTGATTTTACCGTAAATCCAAAGGAAGATATGGATTGGGGAAGTTTGATTTTCGTATTTAAGATTTATGAAGGTCAATGGAAACTTGTTGGCATTTTGAGCAATTACTGGACTATTTGAGGCCGGAACCTTTGTTCCTTTTTGATTATCTTTGAAAATATATGTCCGAACTGGAAGCAGATTTAATTATCATTGGAGGGGGTGCTGCCGGTTTTTTTTCAGCGATTCATGCTAAGGCTTCCAAGCCTAACTCTAAGGTATTAATATTAGAAAAAAGCAATAAAACACTCGCCAAAGTATTGGTGAGTGGAGGAGGAAGATGCAATGTTACATTTAACCAAACCGATCTTTCTGAATTGATTTCCAATTATCCCAGGGGAAGAAGTTTGTTAAAATGGGTATTGCGTAAATGGGGCGTGTTAAATACCATTCGTTGGTTTGAGGCGCATGGCGTGGAATTAAAAACAGAGGCTGACGGCAGAATGTTTCCTGTAACAGATTCATCTGCAACCATAGTCAATGCCTTGTGTAATGCGGCGTCAGACTTGGGTGTGCAAACCATTTTAGAAACCGGAATTCAGAAAATAGAAAAAACAGAATCCGGATTTTTATTATATAGCAATCGCAATAAAACATTCTCCTGTAAAACTGTAGTTATTGCCTGTGGTGGTTTTCCAAAATTGGAACAATTTGGATTTTTAAGTGAATTGGGAATTGAAATAACCCCACCAGTTCCATCGTTGTTTACATTTAATATTCCCGACAAGCAATTACATGAATTGATGGGCTTGAGCGTGTTGGAAGGAAGGGTGAAAGTTACTGGAATCGACAAATGGTTTACCGGTCCTGTGCTAATTACGCACTGGGGATTAAGCGGGCCTGCAGTATTGAAGACATCCGCCTGGCTGGCAAGGGAGCTGCATGCAATGAACTATCAATTTGAAGCATTGGTGGACTGGACCTCCATGGGCGAAGAAAAAGCCAGGGAAGTTTTAGGAAGTGCTGTTTTGATGCATAATGCCCGAAAAATCAGCAACACCAATCCATTTGATATTCCTTCACGACTTTGGGATTTTATATTAAAACGATCCGGTGTAAATGGAGAAAAACTCTGCAGGGATTTGAGCAAAACCGAAAAAAATAAAATTCTGGAAAACAGCATCAGATGCAGTTTTAAAGCAAATGGGAAAACGACATTTAAAGAGGAATTTGTAACCGCCGGAGGTGTTTCCATTTCTGAAATTAATATTGACAATCTGGAATGTAAAAAAATTCCGGGTTTATTTTTTGCAGGCGAGATTATTGATATGGATGGTATTACCGGTGGTTTTAATTTTCAGGCTGCCTGGGCAACGGGATATATCGCAGGTAGCAGCGCGATGAAATAAAGTCGAAAGGATTCATCTGCATTCGGATACTTATTTAACCTAAATTTGCGGCAATGCGTTATCGCGAAGTATTGTACTCCAATTACCATACTACCCAAAGTGGCAGGGCTTCCAATACGGATAAAACCACCCTTTTTCAAAGAGAAAAAAGGCAATTTGCAAGAGAAATATTGCCGAGAATTCAAGGCAAATCCAAAGATGCAGTAATATTTGACATGGGTTGTGGCAGCGGTAGTTTGCTGAAAGCTTTGCAGGATAATGGATATTCAAATGCACATGGCATGGACATCAGTCCGGAACAGGTAGCATTAGCCTCCAATATGGGCGTTTCCAATGTTCAGGAAGGTGATGCGCTGGAATATGTAAAATCACAAAAAAATGCATTTGATATTTTATTCGGTATGGATATCATTGAACATTTTACCAAGGATGAATTGGTAGATTTGCTACAACATATTCAGCAATCCCTAAAGCCGGGTGGGATGGCTATTTTTCGCACTCCGAATATGGATGCATTTTTATCTTCGGTTTTTGCAAATGGAGATTTTACCCACGAAAATTACATGAATGCATCATCAGCCCAGCAGGTTTGTTTGGCTTGCGGGTTTAGAGAAGTTAAGGTTTACCCCGGATTGATGTATATTGAAAATCCGATAAAAGAAATGTTGCGAAAGTGCGCTTCACTTATTGTTAAATTGCGCTTGCGTTTGTATTTGTTTGCAACAGCCAGAAGCAGTAAAAATGTGCTTTGGAGTCCGAATATGATTATCGTTGCCAAATGAAAAATCACGACGCATTTTAATATTTAATGATCAAAATTTCAACGAGGAAAGAAGCATAAAACTATGAACAAAATTGCATTTATTACCGGAGCGAGCAGCGGCATTGGAGAAGCATGTGCACATATTTTGGCCGCCCACAAATATGATTTGATTCTCAATGCAAGACGCGCCGATAAATTGAAGGAGCTGGCAAATACATTGCAGGACCAATATGAAATCCAAACCCAATTAATTCCATTTGATGTGCGAAATAAAGGGGATGTGCATCGGGAAATTCATCATTTACCGGAAAAGTGGCGACATATTGATGTGCTGATAAATAATGCGGGACTTGCCAAAGGGCTCTCTCATTTTTTTGAAGGGAATTCAGAAGATTGGGACACCATGATTGACACCAATGTGAAAGGATTAATGTATGTGAGCCGGGAAATTGCACCCTGGATGATTGAAAACAAATCGGGTCATATTGTAAATATCGGCTCTATTGCGGGTAAAGAAATATACGACAAGGGAAATGTATACGTTGGCACCAAACATGCCGTAGATGCCATTTCTAAAAGCATGAGACTGGAATTGAGCAGCCACAATGTGCGGGTTACAGCAATCCATCCGGGTGCAGTTGAAACTGAATTTTCTCTGGTTCGATTTAATGGAGATGCTGAACGTGCAAAAACGGTATACCAGGGATTCGATAATCTGGTTGCAACGGATATTGCAGATGCAGTTTATTGGGCAATAAGCAGACCAGCACATGTAAATATCAATGAACTCACTATTATGCCAACTGCCCAGCCCATGGCCGGAGTAATACATCGCAAATCATGAGCAAAAAAAACCGAAACGGTATTGTGTATTCTACCGACCCCAATTACCAATACGATTATGGAAATTCATCGCAGCGAAATACCCTGCCTCCGGAGCAGCAAACTCTGTATTTGCGACGTGAAGTGCGCAATGGAAAACCGGTGATTGTGATTAAGGAATTCATTGGAAAAAACGAGGATCTGAAAGAACTGGAAAAGAAATTAAAAAACCATTGTGGCGTAGGTGGGAGTAACAAGGATGGAGATATTTTAATTCAAGGAGAAAACAAAGAAAAGATTCAGGCGTTTTTGGTGAAACTGGGGTATAAGACGAAGGGCTAAGCAGAGGGTACGGGTTACGAGTTTTGGGTTCGTTTGGATATAATTGGTTTACTATTTTCGAGCTTTTTTGCAATAAACCCAATCATAAAATGGGAAATAATCTTTATTTTCATTCCTTTCTTCCACATACATACCACTTGGAACAATTCTGAAATGAACCAATTCCTTCTTTCTTAAGTTAACTGAATTTCCATCTTTACTTTTCATTAAAATTTGAGATATGGGTCGTCCATCATAGGGAAATGTTTCTTCCAAATCTACGAGTACCCAGTTCTCTTCATTTGAAATCACGATGCGTTTATTCACAATTCCATACATGGGGAAGAAATCTGCTAATTCTCCATCATTTCGAAATTTGTCAAATACAATTCTTCGACCTTTAAGGCTAGAAACTTCAATGATCCGATAGAATGCCAAATAGCCAATCACCAGAAAATTAAATTTAATTCCAAAAGCATATTCTGCTTTAACCCAATAAAATCCAAATCTAAGGTCGAAGATTTGTGAAGCATCCCAAATTGGTCTGTAAACCCACAATCCTGTATTTCCATCCATTATAGATCTTTCAATAATAATTGCCTGTGCAATAATCCAGATGTAGATAAGCGTTTTATGAATTCGTAAATTCGAAAAATAACTGGCGGCAGCAGCTACGCCAACAAGTGAAATTAGATTTGAAACGCATATTAAATTCTGAATGTGCTGAAAAATATTAATTACGCTTACTATAACTACAACAATTGGGACAAAAACATCTCGTGGATCATATTTAAATTTTGGCATAATTTGAAAAATAAAAACCCAAATATAGTAAATTTTCGATGGTTGGTTAATCCTTTAAATAATTGTCAATTGGATGCGGATTGCATTAGTACCATACTAAAATCTTTACCTGTGATTATCACTACTTATAAAGTTTAAGTCCTCAGGTTGCTTGGAACGGAGTGCCAAAGCTTCTTACATCCAATAACTAAAATTAGCAGTGTCTCTCGTACTTGCAGTTACAATTATATCAAAACAAATATCTCGCTTCTGCCCTGCCCACATGGATGAGTTTTACGTCTGCGGTTTTGCGGCCTTCGTAACTGAGGGACATTTGTATGTTTTTTGAGATCTGAAACCGAAGGTCAATAGTGCCGCGATAGTTTTTACCGGAACTGAATCCCTGCAAAATATCGTATGCCAGAGTAGTGCCTTTCTTTTGCAAATAGCGCGCATCCAATATGGTAAGTTTCATTTCCAGCATTCCACTTTTTCCCAAACTTTTATTGGCTTGTATACCGCCTTCATACAATTGGGCAATATGCATAGTATCATTTTTATAATCGGACCAACGACCGTTCAACCCCAAACGGAAGCGCGTTCCCGGCTGAATGGTAATCACCGGTTCCAGTGATTTCATGGTATAGGAAAAATTATTTAATGGCACAAATTCCGACGAATATGCGCTGCTTTTATTTTCAAATCCCAAACGAATCTGCATCTTATTCTGCAAGTTCAATCTGCTGAAAACCTGTTTGGAAAGCGTATTCTTAAAATCAAAACCATTGGTAAAATACAATTTACTTCCCCGTTGTTGCAGATTAAATTGCATCATCCATTTTCCATCATTGGTTTCATATTCAAACAACTCCCTGAAATAACTGTTAAATGAAAGTAGTGATTTTGTATTTGCCTGCTGTACAAAAGGAACCAAACGCTGAAACCAGCTGCTGTCCGTTGATTTTCCGGTATAATTCCAGGTAACCCTGTTGGTGAATTTCCCCGGCTTCTTCTTCATTTTTTTAAATTCCGGCTGAATTAAAATATTGCCGTTGAATTCTGTTCCCTGGGATTTGATATACGTTCCGGTTGGCACCAACAAGCGAATATATTTTGCCTGATCTTTAAACGGTGTTTCCTGAAATTCATTCACCTCTTTTTGGCCATTGCCATTAAAATCCACCCAGGTGTAGAATCCTTGTCCGGCGGGAACTTCAAAATAGGTAAACTGTCTTTGTTGTTCTCTTCCGCTAATGGTTTGGTAATAGAAATTGCCATGCATAGCATTCAATACCTTGGCAAAACCATATTCCAGTCTTCCTGCAATATGGTTTTCGGTGCTATATAAATTCTTAAAAAAGGTATCGAGTAAAACCATTTGTCTGAAATTTCCGGAGACTTTAAAATTGGTGGATTTTCCACTTTTCCCATAAAACTCAATGGAGCCGTTTCTCGCTACAGAAGCATCTTCCAATTGAAAATTTCGAATATTTTTATTTTTTCTTTCTTGTGCCTGAATATTCAAATTCCATTTTTTCCAGGACTTATTCAATTGCATTCCTGCAGATTGAAATGCATAATTCTGCTGCAATTCCTGTCCCAGTGTATTTGTAAATTTGCTTTTTTCATCCTGAACGGAAAACACCAAATTGCTCTTCTTTAGCTTCCATCCCAAATCGGAATATATTTTTTCAAAGTGGTTGTGAATACCTGAAACTTCGGCTTCTGAAATTTGAACAGAAGGCTGAATATAAAAGGACTTTTGCCGGAAATAAATTCCGGTTTTAAAGTTTCTTGCATCCAGATTTCCGGTTTTGTTCATACCCGCACTATTGGTCCAGGAGAATTTATCTTTTTTTCCAATTTCTACTCCGGCTATTAAATATCCCGAATTTTTTGGATCCAATCCATTTTCCGGATTGTACAGACTGCGGTTCCATTCTCTGCCAAACTCCACATCCCGGTAACGTTCAATACTCGTAAAATATTTACTGGTTTGCTCTGCCTGTAATTTGCTTTGGATATACCATTTCCCTGCTGTGTCCTTTTTAAATAATTTTCGTTTATCGGTAATGGAAATATTAGCGGCCATCCCTGAATTGTCTGCATCTCCAATTGCGGAAAATAAATTCCTGTCATTATTTGAAAAAGCGAGATTGGAATTTACCGTTGTATTCTTAGTTAATTTCCATGCAAGTCCTCCTTCTGCCATTGTAAGTCTGTTTGGTGCCTGAATGCGTGTTAGGGGTTCGTAATCTCCGGCAGGAACCCCGGAAATATATCCCACATATTTATACACTTTTCCATTTGCGGTTGTAGCTGTAACTGAATATGTTCCCTTGCCCACACCCACATAACTAAAGGTTACACGATAAAATACTTTATGGGTATCTGCAGCTTCCACATATTCATAGAAATCAATTCCACCGGTATCTTTTAGAATATAATTCGGTTCATTTCCATTAAATGCCTGCAGTTTCCGCCCCCCCGGAAATAAAGCCAATGTGGGATCATCTCCGGCATTTCGCAATATTTCTCTGGCCGTTAAACCGGTAGAAGAATCGGTGAGTTCCAAATCCTGTTGTATAGGCTGTGATTTGGAATCCTGCTCCGAATATATGGCAGCAAACCAGGTTGCATTCTTATGTTGTATGGTAGCATTTGCACCTGTAACCGAACGGGTGTAAAAGCGATCGCTGTATTGAAATTCCACCACAATTCTGCTATAGGCAGTTATGATATGTTTGGGAGTAAATGTAATTTCACCTGCATTGTAATCTATAACATAATCCGATTGTAGTCCGCGCTCCATTTTTTGACCATCGAGATAAACCACTTCAGTTCCGGAAACTACAATTACAAATTGCTCTCCCCTGCTGCCAGAAAGCCTATAAGGACCTTGCAATCCTTCCGTTCCGTTGATTTCATTTCTGCTAAAACGACCTCTTGCCAATGCCGCTGCAATTTCCCATTTCACAGCACTTTTACCCAAAGAATCGGTTCCATATAATTGCAAACCGCGATTTTTTTTGGAGTATTTCATAAATCTTGCAGAAGCAGAACTCTGAAACAGATAATCCCCTAAAAGCACATTTAAATGCGGCATGTGCAGTGCAATATATATGCGATCGAAATCTTGTAAAGTAGTGGTAGTTCCTTCCGGTTGAAACGGATATTCCTGATCGGTAACTGCTCCTTCAATTTCAATATCTTTACCCACTTTTCCATGCATGCGTAAATTCAGACTGGAATTTAAAACTATGTCCTGTGCATTGCCAAAAGACAATCCGCGCAGAAGTGTACCATCGGTAACTACGGTTTCTTCAGTTTGAATGGATGTGTTTCCGCTTTCGACTCCTGTAATTGGCACACCTCCGGTAGAAGTGATATTGGCATCCCGGTGTTTTCTGGTCTTTAAAAGCCATTCAGGAAGTGTGTAATACAATATTCGCAGTGTATCGACGTGTTTTCCCTTTTGCAATAAAATAGCTCTGTAATCCTTTACGAAAACAAAATCGGTTCCAGCCTTTAATAATTCACCATCTGCAAAAACTTTTACGGTTGTTGACACCATGGGTAGAGAATCTATAACAATGGTATCGGAAGAATGCACCAATATTTTGCTCTTTTCCTGTGCTGATAAATTACCAGCATGAATCAGAAAAACAAGAATGAATAAGACGGGATGTAAGAAATATGTAAAGTATTTCTTCAAAGAATTTAATTTAGAACTACCGGAAGTGTAACAAAAAAAGTACTGCCTTTGTCCGGCTTGCTTTGAAAATCTATGGTACCGGAAAACTGTTCAACCATCCTCCTGCTGATGGCAAGGCCTAGTCCCATACCACTATTTTTGGTAGAAAAATTCGGACTGAATATTTTCTTTTGCAGTTCCTCCGGAATTCCTTTTCCATTATCCTCAAAATACACTGCAACCTTTCCATCGGAAACCTGCATTCGAACCTTAATTAAACCCTTTCTATCTTCAGGAATTGCCTGAATGGCATTTTTCAAAATATTGGTAAACACCCTGGTAATCTGATGCGCATCTACATGAACTTTTACCTTTGTTTGAAGCGGAGTATAATGCATGGTTACATTTTCCTCCTTTTCAAATAATTGAACCGCTTCATCCAGAATTTCATTTAACACCACATCTTCTGATTTTGCCTCGGGCATTTTAGCAAATGCACTAAACTCCTCGGCCATCCTGGATAAACTGTCAATCTGCTTGATCAGCAATTCACTGGTTTTTTTGATTTTCTCTTCAATATTGGCATCCTTTTTTTGCATCGCATATTGCAAATGCTGCAAGGATAATTTCATGGGGGTCAATGGATTTTTGATTTCATGCGCTACCTGTTTCGCCATTTCCCGCCAGGCACCCTGCCGCTCTCCTTCTGCCAGCTTATTGGAACTTTCTTCCAGCGCTTCAATCATTTTGTTATATTCTGCTATCAGCAATCCGATTTCATCGTTATGTTGCCATAAAATGGGTGCATTTCTTGCGCCCAGTTTAACCAATCCCATTTGCCGGCGAATCAAATTCAAAGGCTCTGTAATCCGATGCGCAATTACGTAGGCCACCAATGCTGCCAAAGCAAAAACCAGGGCAAATAAATTAATTACCGTAGTTGCATAATTGGAAATTTCACGGAACAAATCCTGCCTGTTTGTAAAATATGGCAAATTCAAATAGCCTTTTACATTCAAATCATTATCAAAAATGGTATAGTAAGCTGAAATATAATTGAGATCCCCAATTGCTTCATCCTGAATAAATCCTGAAATCCCCTGATCGTTGAAATTGCGGAATGCCGTGGGGTTCATTAGCGCTCCTATAATATCCTGATCATAAATTCTGTCGTTGCTCGATACCAATAATTTTCCGTTTGCATTGTAAATATTAATATCCGTGCTGTAATAATTACTTAGATCATAAACCAGTCCTGTTTGATTTTTATTAAACAATGCATCCAGATTGGTTTGGGTACCTATAGTGTTTGCAATTTCATTGGTTTTGTTCCATAAAAATTCACGCTGTCTTTGGGTATAGCTGTTTTTAAAATAATTGATAGTAACGTACAATACCACTAAAAATGTGGCAAATACAACCAATATTACATACAACTGCAATTTGCTGCTGAGGAATAAACTGCTGCCCGAATTTAAGGGAATTCTATTTTTTAATACCTGAATCAATCGCAGCCTGGTAAAATCTCTTTTACCCACGCTCAACAAATACTGCCGCCCCAAAACCACCAGCAAATACAGCAGGGCAGTAACCAGACAACCCAAAACCAAAATGGTGTACACGGTTAATTCCTGTAACCAACTTTTAATAGGTTTAGATATAACAATTATATTTCCCAGGTCATCGGAATAGTTAAAATGACTAAAGCCATTCAATTCCTGAGTGCTGGTTAGTTTTTTGAATTTGAAATTATTGGGATAATTATATTGGCCATACCTGCGACTCAATCTGTTTTGGGAATAAAATGCATAACTGTAGCGGTTGTCCGTAAACAAAACTTCAAGGGGTGATTTATGAAATACATCGGACAATCGACCTTGACTGGCACTGATTCTTGGCTTCAACAAAACAAAATAAGTACCGTAAAAATTACCGCTATCTACTACTGGGAATTTACCCAGAAAACTACCTTTTAATTTGCGTTCATTCACCAAATAGAAATTCTTGGTAACAGGTTTGCAGGCTTCAGACAAATACAAACCATTGATGGAAACATAATCAAAAACATTTTCCTGCCGGTAATTTCCGCCAAATAAATTGTAATCGAATACCAGCATTTCATAATCCTCGGAGTATTCCGAAAAATAGAGCTGACGCAGGCGTTTTTCAAAATCCGATTTGGACACATCCGTACAGGTATAATAATCTACAATTCCTTTATCCCGCTTGAGTTGTGTTTCTGTTTTAATCAACAGGTTGGTAGGTTCACGCTCGCTTTGTAACAACAGTTTTGCCGCGAGAATTTCACGCAATTCAATTTCCTTTTGCCCTACATAGCGATTAAATATACTTCCGACAATCAGACATGGAATTACTATTTTCAAACCATAATACCACCATGGTCTTGCACCTTTTACAAAGAACTCAAGCGCCAATAGAGAACCCGACAAAAACAACAACAAAACTGCTTCCACTTTTTGATGTTCCAGAAAAATCCATCCGGCTGCAAATATTACTGCAACCAAATGCACCCATGCCCATTTGTCGCTATTGCGCAACATATGCAATGCCTGAATCAGACGCAATAAAATGCCCACGCCCATTGCAACACCAATCAGCCCGAGAACCGTAAAAATGCTGATCAGATGAATTTCATGAAAGTCAAAAATAATGGAACTGTCGCGTACCAGTTTTCCGGTTTCAGAAATAAAAACAACGGAAAACGCCAGTATCAACAATAAAAAAATAAAACGCAACAATGCCATGCACCAAACTTTTCCCATTGCACTCCTTCCCTGCACCCATTTTACCAGGAAATAAATTCCGGCTGTGAGCAACAACCAGATCAGGAAGAACATAATACCGCCGACGGCCTGGGTTAGGGGTTGAAAGCCCACAATTAAAGCCAGGCAAAAGGTAGGCATCAGGGAAATTAAGACTGCCTGTAATGGTGCATTTCCGATGCCAAATCGCTTGAGTAATGTCCAGATATAATTGGCGGTGAGAAATCCAAAAAGGGTGTTGAATAATAAAATTCCCAAATTGGGGAAATACCAGCTGGAGGCATAAACTTCTGGTGCGAAAAGACCCGTCTGTTTCAAATTCCAAAGGGTGAAATTCTTATAAAAAAGAAATTCCAGAATGAGCCATTGAAATAAAGTTATCAGATAAAAAAGATACCAAAATTTAGTTTTTCGAACGAAGTAATAAATACCCAATGAAATGAGCAATACGCCGAAAACAATGAGCAAATCCATGCCAATTCCGGGCTTATATTGAACAATTACCAGGTGGAACAATGGCATTCCATTCGCCAGAATCGGAATAGAATTTTCAATGGGATTGGCGGATAATTCAAATTTATTTTGCCTTTCTTCCTGTAGGGTGGCGCTGTTTAGAAATCGGAATTCCGGATTTCGGATAATTTCTTTTCCAAACAAATATTCCATGGTATCCTGAAATACCGACCAGATCACCACATAGCGGGATGCATTTTTTTGAATCTGAACACCGCTACCATGGCCCGACATAGGGCTTACATTATAGGAATTGGTAGTCCAGAAAAGTGGCTGATTATCGCGATATACAAAAACATCTACGCCTGCATTTCGCAATCGGCGCATCATGGCGGAATCGTAATTTCCGTTTTTATCTGCTTTTAATTTCGGATGAATTTCATCAATAACCCGTTTGGTTGCATTGAGTTCATTGCTGATTATTCTGGCTTCCCTATTCAGAACAATTTCCGGTCCCAGATTCTGGTTGCGAACCAAAAAGACCTGACCAATTGCAATCAATACCAGCCCGGTAAAGATTGAGATATAGCCGTTTTTCCGGGATTTATTCATCAATAGTATGAATCCTTTAACAAATATTCCTTGACGTAGTTTTCAACTCCTGCTTCCAGAGTGAGAAAAGGTGTTTCAAAACCACAATTTCGCATTTTATTCATGGTTGCGCAGGTGTAATACTGGTATTTCTCGCGAATATCTTCCGGGATATCGATAAATGAAATTTCGGGATTTCTTCCCATGGAGTGAAAAACAGAAGTGGCCAAATCATAGAAACTACGCGCAACTCCTGTGCCCAAATTATACAGATCCGGATATTTCCTGTTTTCCATAAAATGCATCAATACATTTAATACATCGGAAATATAAATGAAATCGCGCAATTGCATTCCATTTTGATATTCCGGTTTATGGCTTCTGAATAATTTCACATTGCCCTGATTGCGTATTTGATGGAATGCATGAAAAACCACACTTGCCATTCTGCCTTTGTGGTATTCATTAGGACCAAATACATTAAAGAACTTAAAACCGGCCCAAAATGGTGGCTTTTCCTCTTGTTGCATCACCCACAAATCAAAATGGTGTTTGCTCCAACCATATGGATTTAAAGGTTGTAACAATTGTAGTTTTGAATTGTCATCCTGAAAGCCATTTTCCCCGGCGCCATAGGTTGCAGCTGAAGATGCATAAATGAGCGGAATTGAAAAATGGGTACACAATTGCCAAACTTTTTTTGAATATTCTAAATTCAGAATATTCAAAACCCCTTCATTGAATTCTGAAGTATCCGTTCTGGCACCGATATGCAAAACTACCTGCACATCATCCCCATTTTTTGCGAGCCACTCATGAAAAACAGTGCGATCTACCAATTCACGAAGGTGTTTCCCTTCGAGATTCTTCATTTTTAACTCGGAGCCAAAAGCATCTACGGCCACCAAATCTCCGTATCCGCATTCAATCAATCTTCCCAGCAACGCTGAACCAATAAAACCTGCTGCACCGGTAACTACAATCATGAAGGTTCAAATTTAGGGAATTTACGGGTGCGGGGATAAGCGGGGTTGTGTGCAAGGCAACTTGCCTCGTCGGTGGCTTTCAGCAGAATAACAAAAGATAAAGTTAAACTGTAAATGTTGTACTTGACTTGTCGTCGTTGGTGACTTTCAGCCGAATAGCAAAATCGCTGTTATCCTAAGATGTTGAAAGTAAACACCAACAACGGGACAGAGCTCGAAAGGGCGCATGTGCACGCAAACATCCCACTTCGAACATCTGACTTCCCACATCTCACAACAGCCTGGCTTCACCTAACAGCAGAAACTTATTTTATGTTTACTTTGCTCCCATGTTTAAGGGAAACCACAGGTTAACCGTATTTATTTTGATTGCAATGGTACTGGGCATAGGTCTTGGGGAATGGGTACATGTTGCCAAAGGTCAGGATACAGCAAAAGAATTTGCCTCCAATATCAAAATTCTCACTACCATATTTCTGAGACTGGTTCAGATGATTATTGCGCCTCTGGTGCTTGCCACGCTCATCGCGGGAATTGCAAAAATGGGCGATCTGAAAGCTGTGGGACGAGTTGGTGGGAAAAGTATGTTGTGGTTTATCAGTGCCTCGCTGGTATCGCTGTTGTTGGGAATGATTCTGGTAAATTATTTTCAACCCGGCGTTGGAATGGACCTTGCCAACGCAGATACTGCCGGTGCCAAAGACCTAATTGGACAAACCGAAGAATTTTCTATCATCAAATTTATTGAACATGTTTTTACCAAAAGTGTGGTTCGATCCATGGCAGAAAATGAAATTCTTCAACTGGTGGTGTTTTGTATATTTTTTGGTGTAGCATTAGCTGCTATTGGTGAAAAAGCAAAACCTCTTGTTGAATTTTTCGATTTGGTAGGACATGTAATATTGAAAATGGTGACCTACGTAATGTTTTTTGCACCATTCGGAGTATTTGGAGGAATAGCTGCAATTGTTGCCACCAAAGGTTTGGGAATTATGGAAGTTTATGGCAAATACCTCAGTTCTTTTTATGTCGGACTCGCATTGTTATGGATTATTCTTTTGGCCGTTGGATATATTATTTTGAAAAATCGTTTGAAAACTTTGCTTGGACGCATTCGAAATCCATTGATTATTGCATTTAGCACCACCAGCAGTGAAGCGGTTTTCCCAAAGTTAACAGAAGAACTGGAAAGATTTGGATGCAAAGACAGAATTGTTTCATTCGTATTGCCCCTGGGATATTCCTTCAATCTCGATGGCAGTATGATGTACATGACCTTCGCGAGTATTTTTATTGCACAGGCCTATAATGTGCCCCTGGATTTGGGACAGCAACTTACCTTATTACTGGTTTTAATGCTCACCAGTAAGGGAATTGCAGGAGTTCCCCGGGCAAGCCTGGTGGTGGTTACGGCAACTTGTACCATGTTTCATATTCCACCAGAGGGAATTGCATTGATTTTGCCAATCGACCATTTTTGTGACATGGGCAGAAGCATGACCAATGTGTTGGGAAATGCGCTGGCAACCAGTGCGGTTAGCAAATGGGAAGGTGAATTAACGCACCATTAAAATGGAACCGGATATTTTTAATACCATAGATCTGCATGATGCTACACCGGAATTGTTGCTGCAATTAAAATTGCAAATAGAAAAAGACCTGGGATTAACCGGGTTTCAATATGCATTTGAAGGAGCACCGGTTGACCTGCCTTCATTGGTACCTGAACTACAGGAAATAATTGACAAGCTAAAATCAAACAATTCCGGGGATTTAATGAAAATTGTTTATCGCGTAGATTTAACGGAAAAGCAATATAAAAAAGTGAGTGCCATGCCCGGAGAATGGGCCGAGAATTTAGCTAAAGCAATTGTTCTCCGAGAGTTTCAAAAGGTGGTGATACGCAAGCGATATAAATCATAAGTATGACAATAATTCGCCTTTAATAACGTTCTTGTCGCATCAATATGATATGGTGCACAGATATAGTATAATTTTATTCTTGTTTTTTTATTTTCCACTTTATGCAGATGAGATCGTAACCGCTCAATTCTCTATGTATAATTATAACGATGGGATAGCTTTCAAAATACATTTATACCGAAAATGCAGCTCCCCTCCGCTTCAGAACAAATTGGTTATATATACGCTTCGATGGCCAAGAAACAGTGGTACGCCCATAAAGGATTCGGTAACTGCCAACATTTACAGTGCTTACAGCAAATTGGTGAGCCCTTTCGGGGCATGTTTGAATTCAAATACAAAAGAAAATACTCCTGGATATGAGATGCTCGAATACCAATCCGGTTTATCCTTGTCAAATCCAATTTACGCAGATATGTTTGATTCCACTAGAACAGATTCTTTATTATTTTATGTGGAACATTGTTGTCGAGAATCCGGCTTTTCCAATATTGAAGATGGAAAACCAATTTATTTGTATAAAAAAATATATGTAAAATACTTTAATACGAATTTAATACCCTGCACTCCAAATGAAAGTTGGGGCGATAATATGGTTTTTGCGTCACCCCAAAACACCGAATACCATTTTGGAGCTTTTTATGGTTGCAGCGGAAATCCCATAGTTCCGAAAAGTAATTTACAACCTTTGCGACTGAGTAATGGTTATGAAATAAAATATCGCTCACCCTATTCCTGGAAATATCCGATAACACCCTATTGTCCGGGGAATACAGGTCCCGGATGCCCGGCAAGTTTAGCAACAAAACCCATACAGGGAATCAACTATTCCAGCACCATCGCTTATTTCTATCCCGGAAGTATGTATGAAAAATGTATCGTAAATTATGAATATAAAAAATGGTTTGACCTCCCAAATTATAGTGAAATAAATGCTGGCATAGTGTCGAATGCAGAATATTTTTATTTAGCAGATAGCAATTATATCAATGAAAGTCCGCATGTGGATATAAGTTTGGATACATTTCTTGAATGTAGTGAATTTCCATTTTTAACGGATACCGTTCATATCTGGGATTATCCGAAATACCCTACAAGTATTGACAAAGACGATACGCTGAACTGGTATTTTCAAACCTATTTCAGCGAATCAAAATATAGAATAAATAAAATAAATAAGAAGGACATATATATTTACATAGCGGGTGAGGCAAACCCTGGTATAGACAAATTAGAGATAAGGGCAATGGATAAACATGTTATAAATCCAAAGATCACTACCGGGCAAATTTACCAGAATGTGAGAAACGGGCCACTTTATGCAGGCAAAATGTATTCAAAGAAAGTGGACAATCTTGGTACATTATTTTTGGATTTTTCGGCAATTATGCCGGATTCCTGGGATGTACGTAACTTGAATGATCCAAACAAATTATTAAGTGCCGGGAATAGAAAACAAATTCAGTTGGATACAATTTATAAAATGCTGCATAAAACTTTAGAAATCAGAATGTATGATTTTATTTGTGGATCCCAGGTATCTGAATTTCTACATGTGGATTCTCTCGCTCTGGGAAGAATGCCAAAACTCAATTTGGAACGCATTTATCCGGTTCCTGTGATTTCCGGTGGAACGTTAACTGTAACCGACACAGAAATCGATATTCAAAAAGCGGAGTTATTTACCAAAGACGGAAAACTATTTTGCTTGCTCTCATCGCAAAAGAATAAGGTGTTTTTACCTCCATCCTTATCTAACGGCATGTACGTCCTCAGAATTCATACCCCACAAAAGTATTTCGATAATACAGTTCTGGTAATTTCTGACTAAAATCATGCTTGTTTCATTTCAATTGTGTTAAATTGCACGGGATGAGATATCCCCATTTTGTGAAATGTATTTGGATTGTGATACTTGCATTTAGCGGTACATTTGGAATGTATGGCTCCATTAAACCTACCGGATCCATCATTGTGTCAAAGAGTAAATTCGGTAATAGTAAGGTTTTTTATCTCGGTATCAGTACAAGCAAAGCCATTTTAGAAAATGGATTTCAGGCAGGTCCATTTAATTCGGATTCTGACCTGTTTCATTTCAACTTTCTCTTAAAGAACCAATTCAAAGTTTCGGATACCAATATCTTTCCTTTATATGGCATATCTGAAATTAAAAAAATTCAGAATGCTATTTCGGAAATAAACAGCCATATGCGCAATGAAGATATATTTATCTTTCATTTTGCCGGAGTATCCACACTGTTTAATGATGAATTACAGGGCAAAAAACCGGAGACCCGATTTTATCTGCAACGCGAGCATTACTCCACAAAACCATCGGAATTTTTCACCATGAACATACTCAAATTCTGGTTGGACCAGATTCCCGCCAGAAACCAGATTATTTTAATTGATGGGGGAATTACAGCCAATTTAAAAACAGAAATTGTTCAAAGTTTAACTGAAAAAAATCTTTCAAGGTATTTGCTGGAAGAAAGAAAACGCGTTATTATCTCCAACTATGGGATGGGTATGGAAATCAAAAGCGGAGGCGTATTGAGTACATCCTTTATTCAGATTTTAGATGAATATAAAACACCCTATACAGCATTTAACGATATTTTCTCCGATAAAAAAAACGGATTGTATTTCCAAAACAAACTGCAACATCGGATTGATTCGTATTCAAATTCTGAACTCAACATGATCCGGGAATGGGAAATTATTTCCGTTTTGCACAATTTTAAAATTGATTTCCAGCAGGATACTGTAAAAATGCGCAGTGATAATATTCAGATCAAACCAATTGTAATTGCAGAAAACAAAATTCAGCATCCACCTCGGTCCTATGCTTTAGTAGTAGGGATGAATCATTACCAGTTCATGACCGAGTTGAGTAATCCGATATTGGATGGAATGTCTATGAATTATTTATTGGAAAAAAAATTCAAATACACCGCTAAATTTATACCCGATTGTACCTCCGAGGAATTCTGGGATGCCTTAATATACTTTAAAGATTCTGTGCAATTTGGGGAACATGACCAATTACTGCTGTATGTTGCCGGCCATGGCACTTACGTGGATTATATGAAAACCGGAGCTATCGCTTTTACGAATACAAAACCAATAGCCGGCAACCCGGGCATGGAAAAATATGTTACCTATACGAATCTATTCAATTTGCTCAGTTATATTCCCTGTAAGAACGTAATGGTGATTATGGATGTTTGTTTTGGAGGAACTGCAACCAAAAGCGCAGACATCCAACAAGATGTAAATGCCTGTGGTACCTCACAACCTTCAGGTTTTCAGATTAAAGGGCTTTCAGATAAGGATAACAAACAGGTATTGTGGAATTTGAATTGCGCAAACCGCTGTTATCTCACCAGTGGTGGAAATGAATATGTGCCTGACGGAACCCCTGGTGCACATTCTCCGTTTTCATCTGCTTTGCTGGATTACCTGGAGAGTTGCGGAACTGTAACCATGACTTCAGATTTGACCAATAATGTGCGAAATTTTATCAGAAATGAAAAACCCGGTGTTCCTGTACCATCCTCGGGGAAGTTCGGTGTAAACAGCACCCAGACTGATTTTGTATGGTATGCCCCTCAATAAAATAGCATGGATATTCCATATCGGAATAAATTAAAAAAAATGCGATATTTGCAGCAATGGAATTAAAAGACATCGTATCGGTTTCGGGTGTGCCCGGCTTACATAAGATTATCGGCAAAAACAAAGTCGGTTTGATAGTGGAAAGCCTTACCGACCAGAAAAAATTTGCAACTAACGCCAGACAGCGCGTGAGTGTTCTTGCGGATATCGCTGTTTTTACCGAAGACGGTGAAGCGAGGTTGTGGCAGGTTTTGAAATCCATTAAAGCATTGGAAGATGGTGGCAAAACTATACCAGGATCGAAAGCCGAAAATGAAGAAGTACGTGCATTCATGGCAGAAGTTCTTCCTGCATACGATACAGAAAAAGTATACGTGAGTGACATGAAAAAGCTCTTTTCCTGGTACCAGATGGTGAAGCCAGTACTGGATTTTGAAAAATTAGGTGAAGAAGAAACGGAAGAAAATGCTGAAGGCACGGAAAAGACTGAGGGTACCGCGCTGAAGAAGTCTTCAGACAAGATTATTCCCAAAAACACCAAAACATCTGCACCCAAAACGGCAGCAGGCGCTAAAGTAAAAACCACGACCCCCAGAAAAATGGGTTCCTAAAAAACCATAAAATCTATATGAAACCCGCAATTGCGGGTTTTTTTGTGCCCAATAATCCAGTTTACAAACTTTTTCACCATTAAATTCCGGGATTCCGAAACTGAATTAGATTTGCAACATGTCTGAAAGGCAATTTTTACCAAAGGAATGGAAGATCACAGGCAAAGACGATGTGATTCCGTATTATGACACTTTATTGAGCAGAGAAATTTCTTCCATTGAAGCACTTAGAAGCTTTTTAAGGGATGTTAGTGAGTTGGACAGTGCAGTAAGTGAAGATATGGCCTGGCGCTATATCCGAATGACCTGTGACACCTTGAATAAAGAACATGAAGCATCCTATTTGACCTTTGTACAGGAAATCCAACCTCATCTGGCACCTTTGGAAGATACCCTGAATAAAAAAATTCTGGACTGCACCTATACAGCCGAATTGGAAAAGGAAAAATCCTTTGCCATATATTTCCGTTCCCTTCGAGGTGCCGTTGAATTATTTCGCGAAGAAAATGTGCCTTTACAAGCTGAATTACAAAGCCTTGCACAGGAATATAGCGCCATTCAGGGTGCAATGGGAATTACCTATGATGGAAAAGAATTTACCATGCAACAAGCCGGTAATTTTTTATTGCAAACTGACCGCGAATTGCGCGAAAAAATATGGAACCTGATGTATGAAAGACGCAATGCGGATGTTGAAAAACTCGAAAGTCTCTTCGACAAAATGTTGCAAAAACGACATCAGGTAGCATTAAATGCTGGTTTTAAAAATTTCAGGGATTATATGTTCAAAGCCCTGGGCAGGTACGATTACAACGTGGAAGATTGTTATGCATTTCATTCAGCTATTGAAAAAAATGTAGTGCCCTTATATAAAAATCTGATGCAAAAAAGAAAAGAGCAATTGGGCTACACCACGCTGAAACCCTGGGATACATCCGTAGATTCTTTGGGCAGGGCGCCACTAAAACCATTCGACAATGGCACTGAACTTCTTGAAAAATCTTTGCTTTGTCTGGGTAAAATTGACGCTTATTTTTCGGAATGTCTGGAATACATGAAGGGCCATCAATTGTTGGATCTGGAAAGCAGAAAAGGCAAAGCACCGGGAGGATATAATTATCCGCTTGCTGAAAGCAATGTCCCGTTTATTTTTATGAATGCCAGTGGAAATTTGCGCGATGTGGAAACTCTGGTACACGAAGGTGGGCACGCAGTTCATAGTTTTCTGATGGCACCTTTGGAAATAACCGCATTTAAAAATACTCCCAGTGAAATTGCAGAACTTGCCAGCATGAGTATGGAATTGTTGAGTATGGATGGTTGGGATGCATTTTTTGAAAATAAAGATGAACTTCAGCGTGCCAAAATGGAACAATTGGAAGGTATAATCGGAACTCTGCCATGGATAGCAAATGTGGATGCATTTCAACATTGGATTTATGAAAACCCCGGACATACCAGAGAAGAACGCGCAAATAAATGGCTGGAATTAAGCAGCAGATTTGGTACTGGTTTAATTGATTACACAGGTATTGAGGATGCCATTAAATACAGCTGGCACAAACAACTGCACATATTTGAAATTCCATTTTATTATATTGAATATGGCTTTGCACAATTGGGTGCAATTGGCATGTGGAAACGTTATACCGAAAACCATGCAACAGGAATTGAAGACTATAAAAAAGCATTGAAACTGGGTTATACCAAAACCATTCCTGAAGTATATGCTGCTGCCGGTTTGTCGTTTAATTTTTCTGAAAATTATGTAAACGAATTGTTCGGCTTTTTACAAAAACAAATGGACGTTTTGGATTGAAAAAAGCAATTTCAATTATAACCCATCCCGCTTTTATTATTCCAATTATTTTCTTTGGAGTATCGAGGTATTTTGCACACTGGATAGCGTTACAGGGAAATTGCTGGGCCGGGCTTGAACCATTATGCTGGTACCGCTGGGACAGTGGATTGTATTTAAAAATTGCAGAACATGGCCATGAATTGTTTCATTGCGGACCTGAACAAGGTTATGTTGCGGGAGCGTCTGAATGGTGCGGAACAGCGGGATGGGCGCCACTCTACCCATTTTTGATTCGCTTTATTCATTGGATTACCGGATCCGATTTACAACATATCGGGGTAAATATTTCTGCTTTATTTTTACTTGGATATTTGTTTGTTTCTGCGCAAATCATGGAATTAAAAAACTGGAAAATACACGGCTGGATTATGATGGCGCTGGTTGCATTTTGCCCGGGAAACATTTATTTCCACGCCATTTATCCCATTTCCATGGTATTGTTTTTTCTGGGTATATTTTATTGGATGCTACAGAAAAACAAATATTTATTTGCAGGAATTGCTGCATTTTTCGCAATACTCACATACAGTATCGGCTTTTTTATTTTACCGGTTCTTGTTTTGTATTTCTTACTGTTGTTGTATAAAAAAAGTCCGGATATTATTCCGTTTTTAACGCGCACTATAATTCCAGCCGGACTCGGTTTGGTTGCATTGTTTGCATATGATCAATATGCCACAGGGCACTGGAATGCCATGTTCCTGATACAGGGCAAATACGGCCATTCTCTGCATAGCCCGCTAAAGATTTTCGGTGAGCGTTTGCAAATATTTCTGCATAAACCTTTGGGTATCGAATCCTGGATAGAAATACAAAATTTCTTTATGATACTTTACGTGTTTGGTATGGCAATTTTTCTCATTTATAAAAACTGGAAAACTCCATTTCAGGTATTCAGCGGAATTTATTTATTTGTTCTCTGGTTTCTTCCGTACAGCGCGAGTCTCGATGTTGCGTTGTACAGAAACAGTGCAATATTAGCCCCTGCACATAGCAGGGTTAAAGCCTTCCCGTTGGGCTTTCTGATAGTTCTCCTGGGAATATTTCTTTGGTTCAGTTATGTAATGGGAGTTTTGTTTATGTGGGATAAGCTGAAGTAGCTGACGTATTCTCCGCCCTGTACATATTTTCTATACCCTTTATTAATGCATCCGGATTGAATGAAATGCTATCCATTCCACAATCCACCAGGAATTTCGCATATTCCGGATAATCGCTCGGAGCCTGACCGCAAAGGCCAATTTTCACTCCGGCTTTTTTTGCTTTTTCAACAGACATCCGAATCAATTCCATGACAGCCGGATCAAATGGGGTGAAAATTTCACTGAGCAAGGTAGAATCCCTGTCGGCACCTAAAGTCAATTGCGTGAGATCATTGGACCCGATAGAAAATCCATCAAAAAGTGGTGCGAAAAATTCGGCAAGAATTGCATTGCTTGGTATTTCAACCATCATGTATAAATGAAGACCATTAGTCCCTCGTTTTAATCCATGGTCCGCCATAATGGCTATTACTTTTTTTGCTTCATCCACTGTTCTGCAGAATGGGATCATCAATTTTACATTGGTAAATCCCATTTCCTCACGTACCATTTTCATCGCTTCACATTCCATTTCAAAACCTTCCTTATACATTGGATGGTAATAGCGAGATGCACCACGAAAACCAATCATCGGATTTTCTTCTTCAGGTTCAAATTGGCGCCCCCCCAACAAATTGGCGTATTCATTGGATTTAAAATCACTCATCCTTACTATTACATCTTTGGGATAAAATGCAGCGGCAATTCTTGCAGTGGATTCTGCTAGTTTTTGAATAAAATAATCCGTTTTATCCGCGTAATATTCCGTTTTGTTTTCAATGGTTTCACGAACAGCGGGATCTGTGATTTTTTCAAAATGTTTCAGTGCCATCGGGTGTATTCCAATGGCATTGTTGATGATAAATTCCATCCGCATTAACCCCACACCTTTATTTGGAAAAAATGAATATTTAAACGCCTGATCCGGATGCGCTAAAATTAACATGGGTGCTGTGCGCGGCATTTTAATATTTCCGATATCCAAGGTTTTTTCTTCCCATTCCAAAGCACCATCGTAAACCATTCCACTATCCCCTTCCGCTGTTGAAACCGTAATAATCTGTCCATCCTTGATTTTGGTGGTAGCATTTCCTGCACCAACTACAGCAATGGCACCAACTTCGCGAGCAACAATTGCCGCATGGGAAGTACGCCCGCCCTGATCCGTAATAATAGCAGCTGCTTTTTTTAATATCGGATCCCAATCCGGGTCGGTACGTTCTGTTACCAATATTTCACCATCGTGCAATTGATCCATCTGAGCTGTTGAATGTAATAACCGTGCTACACCTGAAGTAATTCTGTTTCCCAAACCAATTCCTTTGCATACAACGGTTCCTTTCTTTTTTATTTTAAATTCCTTAAATAAATCCGAATGGCTTTTTCTGCTATGCACCGTTTCAGGCCTGGCCTGCACAATATAGAGATTGCCGCTAATACCGTCTTTGGCCCATTCCACATCCATATGCCTGCCATAATGTTTTTCAATTCTGCATGCCCATTCCGCTAGTTGAATGACATCTTTATCCGACAAAGAATATGTATTCTTCTGATCCTCTGGTGTAGCCAAATTTGTAATGGTTTTCCCAAAAGATTCCAAATTTTCATCCGCAAATTCCGTATACACCATCGTCTTTTCCTTGCTTCCCATTTTTCTGGAAATGATTGGATTTTTCACCTTTCCGATAAACGATTTGTATACCAGAAATTCATCGGTATTGATATTCCCTTGCACTACATTTTCTCCCAAACCCCATGCAGAAGAAATAAGTGCTACATTTTCAAAACCACTATCCGGATCCAGGGTAAACATTACTCCGGAGCTGCCTTTATCGGAGCGCACCATAATCTGAATCCCCACGGATAGAGCCACTTTCATATGATCAAAACCATTATCAACCCGATATTTAATGGCCCGATCTGTGAATAAAGATGCAAAACAATGGTGTACTGCCGAAGTAATATTTCGTTCGCCTTTTACATTTAAATATGTTTCCTGCTGGCCTGCAAAGCTCGCGGTAGGCAAATCTTCTGCAGTTGCACTGCTTCGGATTGCCAGAGAAATATCAGAGCCATACAGATGATTTAATTCCCGATAAGCCAATTGTATTTTCTCAATTATTAAATCAGGAAGCGGAAAAGAGAGAATTTGTTTTCTGCAATTCGCACCTACTTCTTGTAAATTACTCCATTTTTCCAGATCCAGTTTATGGAGTTCATCGGCCAGAATATTGCGCAAACCATATGCATCCAGGAAATCCCAATACGCTGCGGCAGTAACCGAAAATCCGTCCGGCACATCAATCTGGTATGCTTTCAGATTGCAAAACATCTCTCCCAGGGAAGCATTTTTACCACCTACCAAACTCACATCTGAGTTTGATATTTCGGCAAATTTTTTGATGTAGTTTTTCATCATACAATTATTGTAGTGCTTTTAAAATTAAAGAAGTAACATCTATTTTATTGCTTTCATGCGGAATGGAATTGCAGGTAACAATATCTTTGGCATTGGAATGCTGCAATTGCATAAATGCATTTCCCGCAAAAATGGCATGCACACCAATACATACAGGGAAAGCCATTTCGGCTTCCTGTAAGGCTCCTATGGTTTCAATCATGGTATTCGCAGTTGAAATAATATCATCTACCAAAACCGGATTATAATTTTTATAAGTACCAATTTCCGGCAGGGATATCTTCACTCTTTCATCCCCAATTCTTTCTTTTTCCAGAATAAAATATGGTACAGAAATGAAGCGGGATATTTCAGATATCCAGGGTGTGCTTTCAATATCCGGGCCTATTAAAACAGGATTTTCCACATGTTTCAATATGTATTCTGCAATCAGGGTTGTGGGATGCAATGCCTTGCATGGAATGGTATAAATTTCAGACAGTGCCTTCCACCGATGCAAATGTGGTTCCACCGTAATTAATTCATCCACCAAAGAGGATATTAATTTTGCAAAATATTTTCCGGAAATACCCTCTCCACTATGAAAAATTTTATCCTGCCGCATATAAGCCAAGTATGGCGCCACCAGAGTAATATGCGCTATGCCATTATCCCTTAGATTTTGTGCCAGAAAATATAAGGGAATCCATTTATCATCAGGCTTGTAAGTGGAACAAAAGATAATTGCCTGTTTCCCTTTTACATCGGATTTTACCTGCAAATAACTTTCTCCATCCGGAAAATGTCGGTATACAAAATCTCCTTTTTCAACTTGCAATTCACGAATTATACTTTCTGCAAGGAATTCATTGCCCGGAAATCCAAAAACTATTTTATTCATTTTTATTCCATCGTAATAACACCGTTAATACTCCCCAGATATTCCTTCACATATTCCATTTCACCCTGTGAATCTGAATAAACGCTGTACAATACATCACCGGTTTGAATTTGTTTGCCAATATTTGCATAAAACCGAATGCCTGCACCAGGGGACCTTGGAGCCCCTGCCAATTTTGCAATGCGGGAAATTTTACGACAATCAACGGCGGTAATAATGCCACTATGTGTACTCAGAATATCATGGCGAAATGGTGCCAGATGCAATTCTCTGAATCCTCCCTGTTTTTTGCAAATGGCTACAAATTTTTTATAGGCCTCCCCACTCTGTAATATTTCCAAAGCCACTTCCTGACCAGTTCCGGGGGAATATTTACCAGACATCTCTAAAAGCAAACCGGCAATTTCAATTGCGTGCTTTTTTAAATCCTGAGGCGCATGAATTTCGTTTTGTAGAATGGAAATGATGTCGATGGCTTCCAGCACAGGTCCAATACCAATTCCAACAGGCTGGCTGCCATCTGAAATTACAATTTCTATAAATATATCGAATGCCGCTGCAACTGCTTTAAAATAATATTTTAATTTCAATGCAGCTTCCATGGAGCGCACTTTTGCAGTTGGTCCAACCGGAATTTCAATAACCACATGCGTGGATCCTGCCGCTATTTTTTTAGACATTACGGAAGCAATCATTTGACCTTCGCTGTCTACATCCAAAGCCCTCTCTACAGAAATTAAAATATCATCGGCAGGACTCAATTTCACTCCGGCACCCCAAACCAAACACCCCCCTTCGCTTTCTACAGTTTCTTTCATTTGTTCTGCAGTGAGATTTACAGTGGTTAAAGTAGCCATAACATCGGCAGTACCCGCAGGGGAGGTAATGGCCCGGGATGATGTTTTCGGAATCGTAAGTCCCGCTGCTGCGGCAATGCTCACCACTATTGGTGTGGTTCGGTTTCCCGGAAGGCCACCCACGCAATGTTTATCTAAAACCATTTCACGTGACCATTTCATTTTCTCACTATTTTCTACCATAGCCCTGGTCAATCCAATGATTTCTGTGATAGTGAGATTATCACCGGAACAGGCAGAAATAAATGCGGCTAATTCTATATTGGAATATTGACCTGCAACCACGTCTGCAATAATTTCGGAAAAATCAGAATCTTTTAATTCATTTCCATACATTTTAGATCGCACTTTGCTCAGGGATTCGATGGGCTTTAAATGAAATACATGAATGGTTTCCCCGCCATTTACACCCAATCTTTTCATGGCTTCAATAGACAAGCCTGCTTCATCCAATTCCAGGAGTTCAGAATTCACCACATTCAAAGTCGCAATGATGCGTTTGTTTTTAAACTCCACCAAAACTCTGGTAAGTGCAGAAAATCCCTCTGATTTGCAGATACGACATTCTGCATTCATAAAAATGATATTCTCTCTGTACGTATCAATTCCGAGCGATTTTACGATAAGACCATTTACCATATTCGTATAATTAATTGAAACAAAACTATATTTTCCAATTTGCGCTAAATTACTGACTGGTCTGGTTCCTGTGAAATACAAAGGTTTTTTATTTCTTCCAAAATTCGCGGTCTTTTCCGAAGATCAATTTTTAAAACCGAAAGTTTATCCGGGTTTTTCAAAACATCAGTACAAAGTACAATTTTATTTTCCAGTAATATTTTTTTTTCAGTTTGGGTGAGTGTTGTCAGACAAGTAATTGGATACAGACCCGAATGGTCAATTAGGTTGCGCAAACTTCCGATATCGGGATAATTCCACCCGATGAGTTTTAGTCCTGCACAATTTCCATATCGTATCGCATCATCGGTAAATTTTGTATTAGTAACTACCCAGGCCTGAGTGAATTGCAATTCTTTATTGCGGTGAGCCGGATTTGCGTTGATATCCTCAAACCGAGCTTGTATATACAAAGGTATTTTTACATTGCTCACTGTGCCCGGACCATTGTGGTATTTGCATTCAACCAGGTATTTTTTTCCATCTTTTTGCGCAAAAACATCAACTTCGTGATTTACACATTTTCCGGGTACAAACACTCCAACTTCCACGGTATATCCTTGAAAATGAAACAATTCGGAAATAAATTTTTCGAAAGGGAAACCAGATGGTCCCAGGTTCATGATGGCTTTTTTCAATTGGTATTTTCCTGCCAAATGCCTTTCTAAGTTTTTTAATTTTTTAAATGCCAGGTGGTATATTCTTTTGGTAGTAATTCCCGGAAATAATTGTGGAACTATTTCCTGAATCACTTGTTCTATCTGGTTGTCCGGAGCACCTGCTCTTTCGAGCGATAGCCGCAGTTTATCTGCAGAAAATGGCACAATTTCACCGGAAGCTTTGGTGATGTGAATTTCCGCCTTTCCCATATTTTCGTTTATATCCAAATTGAATTTAGTATTTTTAAGGTTCTTTGATACTATGCGGAAATTACAAATAATTTGGCTGTAATACCAGATTCTTTCCTAAGCGTGTTTAAAACAAAATAACCGGATATGATAAATAGGTTCGGGTAATTTGAATCAGATTACAATTTTGCGATAAGCGACATCTTCCTCAAAGAAATTCTTAACCGCTTTTTTAAATGCTATAGTGCTCATTTTATCCGATGTTTTAGATGTTACCTTAATATCAGAAAAATGTTTGTCATTTTCCAAATAGTTCATAAATTCTGAAATGAACACACCTGAGCCAAATACTACGATATGGTTGTAATCCCGAAGCAGGTCTGATAACTCAGAGAAATATTTTTTTATAGCATTTTGTGTTTTTGAATTGGATTTGTATTCATGCAAAACCGAACCGCGGTTTGCATTGGATTCATCCTGTAACTCCGGCCTGGTTCCATGTTTTGGAATGGAGGAGAAATGATATTGTACATCCTCTTCTCCGGAAAATGGCTCATAAATACCTGCTTTTTCATGATCCATAAAAACACCGGCGAAATTTAATTTTTTACTGGTTTTCATATCAATAAGTTTTACGAATTTATTTCAGAAATCCCTTGTTCAATATGACTAATATCATACAAGAGAGTGACAAAACGGGATTAAAATGCCATTCCTTTCTATGTGGATCATAAGACTTTAAGATTGATAGTTTGCTTTTGACAACATTCCTGTCACAAAATGCAAAATTGGTGTCTATAGATCATATGAAACAAATACTTTTATTAGCTGCTACCTTGCTTTCTTCATTTCTTTTGCGGGCACAATACTATCCCGTAACCCCAAAAACCATTGTGGTTACCAAGGACACTTTCATTAACCGAATCCTTCCTAAAGCCAGCTACCCGGGAGGAAATGGTGTACTATTTTTAATTTGTCCGGGCGTGAAAGTGTACTTCATGGATACAGGAGTAAGTAATATAACGGACACATTTCTGCTGCAACCAGGTGCAGAATTGTATCTGGATAGCATCTATACTCCTGCATTTAAATACCCAACCATATTAGCGGCTCCAAATTGCATATTTGAAGCCAGAGACAGCTTTACCAATCCTCTGGTTATTGCAGACAGTAGTGCAACAATCAGAGGAAATCGCACTTATGTGAGTCGGAGCAAATGGATCGCCAACAGCTCCGGGGATTATTATGATTTTTCATACTGGCCAACCGGAAAAGACCCATGTGGCAGAGGTACGGCCGGTATGCGCAAACATGCAGACCGAAATGAAATGTCTATTTTCCCAAATCCATCCACTGGCAGCTTTACCGTAAAGGGAATCCTCAAAGGGGCACAGGTTGAAATATTGGATATTACAGGGAGAATAATGCTTTTTGAGTCTTTTCAGGATGATGCTGGTTTACAAATCCAGATGGAAAGGCAGAAAGGAATATTTCTGATTCGGCTTATGGAGAATGGCTCCAGTACAAGCTTTCGCATTATAATGGAATAATTTTACCCGCATGTCCGATATGAATTTTGGATATGCATTTTTTATAACCAGGAATAATTTTATTTTTGCAGGCCCGAAAGGGCCTGCTTTGTTTGGGAACGGATGAGGCAGGTAGATCTTCGGTTAAAAGCTAAGGCTTTAGACTACTCTGAAAAGAGGATTATAGTTGGAAGGGTTTTTCCCTCTTCTGTCATGAGCTGAAGCTCTTGACATCTTCTCCCGAAGGAAGAAGACTATAAGGAAGATGTTTTACCCTCTTCTGTCAAGTGCTGGAGCACTTGACATCTTCTCCCAAAGGGAGAAGACTATAAGGAAGATGTTTTTACCCTCTTCTGTCAAGTGCTGGAGCACTTGACATCTTCTCCCAAAGGGAGAAGACTATAAGGAAGATGTTTTTATTGGAGAGGTGGCAGAGTGGTTGAACGCGGCGGTCTTGAAAACCGTTTTGGGTAATACCAACGGGGGTTCGAATCCCTCCCTCTCCGCAAATAGAACTCCTAAAGCCCTGTATTTCAAATAATTACAGGGCTTTTTTGTTTTCAGGGGACGGCAAGGGGGACAAATTCTTTGCCTTTGCTTCCAGTTGGCAATTTTCTCTAGCCGCAATTTACGGAAAGTAACTATAGAGAAACCATAGCCTAGCCTTTCGCTGCCTTTTTGTCGGTTATCCAAGTTTGGCATCGAATTGGAAAATTCTTAAGCCCTAAATGAAATAATACACCGAACCAAAAGGAAGCCTGCCATGGCATAATTCCTGCCAAAGAAATACAACTATTTATGTCTAATGAACTTATAACCGCGATCCAATGAAGATGGAGATTATTTTGGAGTTTGAAGTTGCCTTCCCAAATGAGAAACCCAAAACAGTAAAGGATTATCTGGTAGGCGGCGATAGGGAGATGATATTAAATGCAGCCGCATTCCTTCTAGGCTTTAGGAATCAAAACTCCCTGTTTGATGACCCTGGAGAGGCGTTATCCATGTTCTTCGGCGCTGAAAACAAGGGAATTGCAGCTTCGGTTTACCAACAGATAAAACAGAATTTTCATCCATCAAGTCAAGTAACCATATTCAATGCTTTCAGCAGCCTAGAATTATTTGAAATAATCTTTAGTTCAGAGCCAACAGAAACAACACAATCTCAAGCTGAGTTGGAGGTTAACCTTTTCAAAGCACTTCTTGTACTAAATTCCAATTTCACATCCAAACAACAAATAGCCTTTGAATCAACAAATGGGCTTGATAGCGACCTTCTTATTCCAATGAGAATGTTCTGCATGTCCTATTATACCTCTGATAAAGAAAACTACAACATTTATGAAGTTTGGGTTTCACAATTTATCAAAGCGATTTATCTATTTGAGTTTCTTGAGAGTAGCCAACCGACAAAACCTTTACTATCCGCTTTCTTAACTTACTTCAATTGCGGAACATGGGAAGAATACCTCAAACGGCTCCTGCCTTTAACATTTTCAATGATTAAGCAGGAACGGGAGGCACACACTGATATTGTCATTCCACCGGGTGAAAACTTTGATTCCGATTGTGCCTTTATTGAAAAGCTCATGATAACTGAAGAAGACGATATGGAATTGGATGATTTTCTCGCGCTCAGGGCCAAGCCAATGTATAAGGTTAGTCCCGGCGTTTACCGAATAATATTTGGATTATTTGCAGTAGAAAAAATATTCAAAGGCGTGTATTTTTTGATGCGAGATATAAACAAGAATCTTCCTAATACCAATAAAATATCAAACTTGAAAAGTCTTTTCGGGGATGAGTTCTCAGAGAAAATTTTATTCTACGAAATTATAAAAGTGATTTATCCTAATAATTGCATTTCGTTTAGCGGACAACAATTAGGAGATATGAAAATCGATGGGGCACCAGACTACTACATCCGGAGGGGAAAAGATATATTATTGTTTGAGTCAAAGGATTTTCTTATCCCAGCCTCCGTCAAGGAATCATTTGATTACGCTCAATATGAAAATGAGTTTGAAAAGAAATTATATTTCGTCGAAGAAAATGGAAAAGAAAAACCGAAAGCTGTAATGCAGCTAATTAACAGTGTTAAAAAAATACTCACTATGCAGTTTCAGGCCGACAAGGACTATCGCTACCGAGAAGTTTCCATATATCCAATTCTACTTACTCACGACTACCAATACGATACCTTTGGCTTCAATCAGCTAATTGATTATTGGTTTCAAGCAGAACTGGACATCTTAAGAAATGAAGGACTCTATGTCCATCGAGTCCAGCCTCTAACCGTGGTTAATATTGATAGCCTTATATATCATCAGATGACTCTACAAAAGTACGTCTCACTTCACGAGATGCTGAAGATGTATCATAGAGACGCACTGAATACTAGAATGAAAAAGTTTCAATCCGTGAAAGAAAAAGAGGCTTATATCAGGCAGCGCAAGATGAATCCATTCTCAGTATTCCTCGAAAATTATGTTTTTGCAAATAATCTTCAGGAACTGCCACCAATGCTTGAGAATAAAGGGTTTACCTTATTTAAAAACCAATAGTCACAAAGCTCCTCCAAAGACGCATTTAATGGATACTAAGCAAACATTTAAGGGCCACTGGTTTCTACCTGACTATCCGGAAAGTCAGCTGACCGGAACACTCACTTTTGATCCAGAAATGGGAATTGAATTAGAATTACTTGGCATTTTCGAAAATGTGAAGAGGCTGGCAGATCATGAACCTGAAATCATACTAGGGTTTACTTCCAATGGCAAAAAAATTACTTTATACCGTTGCTTTGCCACCAGTCGCACAAGCAGTTTCCTCGGGATGGAAACTACAACATATAAAATTATCTACTTGTTAAAGGGAGCACATTTTGAGACTCCCACCAGCTTGCAGTTTCATTCGTTAAGGGCTTCTGTTCATAATCTGGGCCCTTGGATAGACATAACAGGATTTAGAACCGTCAAGTTTGACGACAAGCTTAAACAGGGATTAGTTGAATACGAGATTCCACCTGCAATTGAGTTCACAACAATGGACAGTATATTGGGGAAACTGGACTTTGATGTGTCATATCCAATAAGTAGATATACCAACAAAGTTGAATTGGAGCAAACATCAACTGTAGTCTTCAAAAGTGAATTAGCAGTCCCTTTCAAAGACATGATGGGGTACTATTTTCATTTTCAAGACTTCCTAACACTGGCAGCATTTGAAGCCACTTTCCCCCTTTCAATTGAGTTGGTCAATAACTGCCTTAAGGATAAGGTCCTCGGAACAGAAAGAACACCTTTAATTGAAGTTTACTTTAAACATTCTATAAGGTTTTCTGATAAAAAGCCCAAAATCTCGCGGCAGTTTCTCTTCAATTACAAAGACATCGAAACCAATTTTACAAAGATCATCGGTAAGTGGTTCTCAATTAAGGCATTATCTAAGCCAGTTGTGGGATTGCTCTTGGATGGATTCTATAATTCAGGTAGCTTTTCAGAAAACAATTTTTTAAATACTGCGCAAGGCGTCGAAACATTCCATCGCAGATTTCGAAACAATAGGGTTTTCTCAAAAGCCGATTATAAAAAGAGAATGAACGCAATTATTGACTCGGTAGATTCTGAATATAAAGAATGGCTGAAGGCTAAGTTGCAATTTGGTTACGAACCTACCCTACATCAAAGACTTGAGGAATTAATTGAGGAGCAATCTAATGAGACAATTGCGAAGATTGTCAGTGACAAGGATCAATTCATAAGAGATGTGAAAAATAGTCGTAATTATTATATACACTATAACCCAGAACTTAAAAAGAAGGCTCTTGATGTTTCCGATTTGTACTATATCAATGAAAAGCTTAGGATAATTCTAACCTGTTCCCTGCTTTCTGAAGTTGGTTTTACACAAGAGCAAATTGCATCACTGCTGCGCAGAAATGAGTGGTACTTGTTTAATCATATTCTTGAGTCTAAATGAGCACTCTTCAATGAAGATATAATACTGAAGTCTGACCCCTATTTACAACATGCAATTACATCCGAAAAAATTAGAGTATATCGAACAAGAGGCATTTAGAATACTTGGCCACTTTGAAGAGGTGGAGGAAGAAAAGCAAACTGCAAGATCAATTCAAGGGTCTTTGGAACACAGGATGACACTTGATTTAACTGACAAACTCGCTGATAAACCATTACTTGAACATACTTTTTCAGCTGGTGAAACAATTTCAGTTCAGGAGTGCTACAAGGGTAAGTGCATTCGTCTAAGTCCTGATAATTATCCTGAATTCAAGAAATTCATCTGGAATATTTACAATGAAAAAGAGATCAAAGCCCACATCAGCGTAGATTTTGTTGAGGAGACAGCTATAAAATGGATGACCACCACAATTAGGAATAAGAAGGCTGAAAATAGTTTTTCGACTTATTTAATAAATAAAATGGATGACTCTATTGAGGAATTGAAGATTCATTTTCCTGTCCTCAACTTAGATATTGAATCCCCAATTATTATTGGCAACGCGAAGCTGGAGTATTTCACAAAAGAGTACTTTGATTGGCTAATAGAAAAGCACAAAACTCATGGACGGCCGAATACAAAGGATCAATATGAGGAACTGCGTGGGAGATATCAAGGTAAGGTTTTCGCCACCTTTGTTGTGCGAGCAGAGAGAAGAAGAGCTAGGGAAATAGCTATGGAACAATGTTTCTTGGCGATTGACATCTTGAAAATATGCTCCGAAACGCTGGATGTTCCTAACGCTAGATTGGGTTTTGATATTGATGTTAGAGCAAGAGAAAGTGAAAAAATTGAACTGATAATAACAAAACCAACACAGGAGGCTGAGTCGTTTTCTGTATCAACTTATGGGAATCCATACCATTTAGTTATTACAAAGGAGGAGTGGTCTAGGATGATCTCTAGGCAATTGCCAATTCTGAATCATTTTGTCAAAAAGTGTTCAAGTGACCCATCAGAGTTAGAAATACTAATTCTTAATAGCATTATGCGCTTCGGCGATGCAATGACGACCAAAATTCTGCATCAGAGGGTTGTTGAATTATTTACGATTCTTGAGTCGCTTCTGTTGCCAGATAAAAATTCCCCAATTCTTGATTCGGTCTGTAAATATTGCTCAAAATTGATCTCTAAAGAACCGCAACACAGAAAGGATATTATCCGAATTCTGAAAAAAATGTATGACGTGCGAAGCGAGTTAATCCATCACGGTAAAATGCAACAATTCGACTTGCACAACCTGAGAACACTTCAACACATAGTGTTGTTCTTATTGTGTTCTCTCATAGAAAAGACCCAAAATCACACTTCTAAATTGTCAGTTCTAAGAGAAATTGACGATGCTATTCTTAACGCATATTAGAAACTACCATTTTAACAAATGACCTAGATTAGATCAGCATGAAAGCAACTAAAAAAATTGAGAACTTCTTGGATGCGAATTACGAGAATGCCGAAGAAATGAAAGGCTTGCTTGAAAGAACTAATTTAATCTCAATTCTTGATAATGCAATAGAACGTATTGAAGAAGCATATCAATCCAATAATTTGGAATCTATTGTGGGATTATCCGGTGTAATTCTTACTTCAGTCAACGCCAAGATATCCGCCTTGGTTGACCCCAAGGAGAAAGAATCACTTGAGTATTTGCTTGCCGATATATTTCAAGCTTATCTGGACAGGGTAGCAGCTGATCAGGAGGGAATGAAGCTCTTGAGTCAAATTAGTACCAATCTTCGAGATGCATGCGATCTTATGGGTTATGACTACAAAGCCCTAGCAGTGCTGATTAATATAGAAAAGCGCTTTCTCTTAATCCCACGAAGAAATAAAAAAACAAATTTACACTATGACTGGAAGGCAAATTCGTTTGAGTTGGATGAGCTTTCAAGGGATATTTGTGATAAGGATTGGATCTGTTCAGTTAAGGAATTCAAACAGTTATTTAACCCTATTAATACTAGCTTACAAGTTCAATGCAACCCCAAGCACCGGGATAAACTATTGATACTATTTGACGTACTTGGAAGGTGTAAAATCATACGACCTAGGGGGATTAGTGGGCATTTTGCCCCTTTTGTTCAGTATGCGATGGATAATGAAGGAAGATTTTTGTTTGAAAACAGGGTTAACAAGTATCACGCTAATCTGCAAAGAAACGCGAGCAAATATCAAGCTAGCGTTGAGATTGTTGAAAAGGTAATACTCGGAAATGTCTCTAAGACTTTGAGACAATGGAAGGACAATGGCCATTGTACTCAATTGGACGATAAGCTCAAACGATAATTTTGTTTACAAAGAAATAGTCATGAAAAAATTAATACACTTCATTTTAAAAAATGGCCTGAAACAGGCTGATGCCATCGTATTAAGAAAAAAATTACTTGGTATGGTAGATCACTATGCAATTTTTATGGGCTTCAGGAATGGAAGTCCAGTATTTCTAGCAAACTACAGAAGTGGTGTAAAGGAAGTTACATTTAGTGATATGCAGTCAATTCTTGCCACTTTGGAACCAAAGGAAATTGAGCCTTTCAAAGGAAGCGAGAACGAAAGGCAGAAAGCTTTGAATAGGGCTTGGTCTAGGTTAGGTGAGAATTCATATAACTATACTGAAAACAATTGTGAGCATTTCAAAAACTATGTTCATCATGGGAAGGACTACAGCGATCAGGTGAAAATAGCCGCAGATGTTACGATGGGAACCGCGGCTTTGGTTGGCGTTGCTGCTATTGCCACAAAGAGTCCAAAAGCTGGATTAATCGCCGCCGGACTTTTGTTGCTGGGGTTATACTTGAATGAATCCTCAAAAACCTGATCTCATTGGTTTTTCATACTAAACTACTGTCTTCAATGTAACATCTGACCCAACAAGGATGACAAAGAACTGGATTTTAGATGAGCTTTTTGATGTTTGGAAGGACGTTGACGCCACCAGCAACTTTGTTACAGATGGTATTATCGACGAAGGGCTTTACGAGGATGCTAAATTGAAGATTCTCTTTGTGATGAAAGAGCCGAATGATCCCAACGGCACAGGTTGGGATTTTCGCGAGCATTTTAGAAATAACAATCTCGGAGTTTTCGGAAAAACTTTAGCTGTATGGGCTCATGGAATTCTCAATAAGGATTTAAATGGAGATTTTCCTACTTGGGAGGAATACGCCTATGAAGAAGCCTATCACTCGCTTCGTCATACAGCGTTTATGAATGTAAAAAAGACTGGTGGGAAGGGTTTTAGTAATGCTCTTGAAATGATTGAGTACACTAAAAAACACTTCGAGAACATACGGACAGAAATTGACATCATTGATCCAAAGCTTATAATAACTGGATTTTCCTGGCCGAATCTAAGAGACGCTGTTTTCCCAGATGTTGTCCATAAAGATTGGCTGAATACAGGATATAATGTATTCTGGAATATGGATCGGAGCGATAGGATTATTCTTGATTTTTATCATCCATCATCAAGAATCCCTGAAACGGTCAGCTATGTAATGCTTGAAAAAATGATAAAACTAATTGGTATTTAAGACAAAATTAAAATGGCACTCAATAGTGATTTGAAACTTTCTTACTGGTATTACTCAATAAAATTTCAGATTTATGGTAAAAGATAGGACAGTTCAAGAGGTTATTGATATCTTGACTGGAAGAATTAGAACTGCGGATGAACTCTTTGAAAATTCCACTGAAGATGAAATAATTGGTTTGAGACATATTCAACAAGACGCATTTCAGAGCAGAGGAGAACCCAGATTCATGTGCTTTGAATGTGAAATTCCTGTTTTTATACGAGGCTCTAGTGAATTCCTAAATGGGCGAAAACATCTTCGCTGGCACTTTAAGCACTTCCGGGATGCACTAGAGTGTCCATACAATACCGGTAAACTGTCTGATGCTGAGACATTGCGACGCATGAAGTACAACGGTGCTAAGGAAAGTGCTATTCACAAAGAAACGAAGGCTCTATTAAGCAAGTTTTTAAGTCAAACACCGGATGTCTCAGAACTAAAGGTAGAGACTCGGATTACCAATATACTTAATCTTCGCGAATGGCGACGACTCGATGTTCAAATAACACACAGAGCTAATAAAGTGGCTATTGAAGCCCAAGTCTCCACAGAATTCGTTTCCGTAATACTTGACCGTGCTAATTTCTATAGAGAACATAGTATTCACTTAATCTGGGTAATGCGTGTTTTCTCTACTGACAGTGCGGAGCAACTCCTTACTCAAAAGGACATTATTCACTCAAACAATATGAATGTTTTTGTTCTTGATGATGAAGCCATTCAACAAAGCGAAGAGAGGCAAGAACTCGTTTTGCATTGCTATTACAGAGAGCCGGAAAAAATTAGGAGTATTATTACTCCCGTTTGGGAAAGTCAATTGGTGACACTCTCGGAGCTACAATTCGACCATGATTCTCAACAGGTATACTTCAAAGATTATACGTCATATCGTGAGCTGCTCCATGCAGGTATTATAGAGAGGGTTAAGGGATATTTTTCTCCATATGCTGAACAATATCCGCAAATTCGCCCGGACAGAGAACAAATATCAGAACTCGTAAAAAGTACGACTGAGATAACACCACTAATGGCACTGTTCGCTTATCCTGATATGCCACTGCACTCTGCAATCGCTAGCCTATTTGAGCATGGTTATAGCCACTCCGCCGCTGATCTGGATTTTCTCAGAGAAGGTTTCAAGGTCTCAAAAGAAGAAAAAACGGAAGCGGGTGATTTAGCAAGCGTATTTGACAGTTTAAATTTTGCGAGTTATTACATTAAAGTTCAAATCTCAGGACAAAGTACTCATCAAATAGTCGCTACTCATGGTATCTTAGATTCTCTTGCATCACTTAAACATCAGACCGTACTTGGATTTAGTTTTGCAAAACTCATTCAGGTTGCTCATCAAATGTTCAATAGCAGAGTAAATTATTTTGCGTTATTCTTAAAAGCCACTCAGCAATACGGAGCTAATAGACTTCTGGAAAATCAGGATAAACGGGGACTTTGGCATCGCAAAAAACAGGAATTCAATAACGGTTTATATTCACAAAGCGAAAAATACGACCCAATTATTAAAGCGGTATTTCCAGAATTATTTCACTGATTGGGGCCTACTTTTACCAATGGATAACAATTTTAGTCTATGCGGATAAGTCTATTCTGTCAAAGACAAGAGTTCCTATCTATCGATCACAATCTTTCAATTACCACCATTCTCATAAATTCGGTCTTGGCAAATATTGTGAATTGGACTCCCCCAATGGTGGTTGAAATATCGGTTTGCATATCAAAACACACGCATTAAATCATGCTTTCACAATAAGGGTTCTCAACACTTATGGGCAAACGGTAGACCGGCACGGGCGGGCGGGTTACGAGGTTTTTGATTGTGTTAAGTTGAAGTGCTTTGCATTCAATTAAAGAAAACATTAAAGCTTTATTTAAAAAAGGCATTTAGTTTAGTTATCCCAATCGAGATCATTGAGCAAAGCGAAAAAATCCACCGAAAGGGTACAAATAACTAGGGACTGGTTACGAGTTTTTTTTAAAGTAGTAAGTTGAAGTGTTTTGCAATTAATAAACTACAATTTTCTCCGTACCGTAAAGCATTCCATTTTGGAATATCTTCACAACATATAAGCCCTTGTCTGGTATTGCAAAATCCATAGCCTCGCTGGTACAATGCCATTCGTTGATTTTAGCCCCATTTATGGCATAAACTACAACATCATATCCTATACCTATTGTGCCAATAAAATGCAAATTGCCATCGCCCGGATTGGGGTATAGTTTATAATCAGCTCCAATAATTCTGTCCACTGATAATACTTTTATAGTGGTTTTGGCATCAAAACTATCCGGTGCAAGTTCCAAATTCCCTGCACTATCTGTTGCAATACTATAAAAATAATAAGTGGAATCCACCTGACCCGCATATATCGCGCTGCTATCTCCTGCACTCATTTTCCAAAGAGAATAATTCAATTTATTTTTTGAAACATAAACTGCAATATTTTTTACTTCTACATTATCTGTAGCCTGCCAGGAAACTGTAAAGTTTTGGGTATTTACAATGGCTGCAAGTGGTAAAACCCTACTTACCGGTGGCTGCAAATCCTTTACCACTAATATAGTTGTTTTGGTATCAAATGAATCCGGAATAGATTCCACATTGCCAACTTTATCTATTGCGGAACTATAAAAATAATACGTCGAATCTTCTTGTCCCGCAAATATTGCACTACTGTCTGCCCTGCTTGTTTTCCATAACTTGTAATTCTTTTTGTCAGAAGAGACATATACGTTTATTTTAGAAACAGCCAGATTATCCGTGGCTTTCCAGGATACATTGAACGAAGTATTGGCAGTGGTTTCAGGCAGGTTTAACACAAAACTTTCAGGTGCTCTTTTGTCTTTTTCAACTGTCCAATAAGGCGTCAAAATATTCTTATTCTGATCAAAAATAATATCCGCTCTGTTTTTAATAAGTGCAACATCTCCAAGACCAGGCTTTAAATCAATTTCAAAAGACACAGAACCTTGCCCACGATTTGTGGCGTTATTGGGAGGCAGAAATCCATACACAGGATTTAATTTATCCTCACGAAGCGTTTGTATGTCGAGAGAAGTAAACCGCCATTCCACCACTCCGGTTGCCGTATCCATTTGTGTTTTTAAATTCAGCACCACATTGGATTTATCGCGCAAGTCGAAATTTTTATCGATACTATTTGTATTCGGCGCAAAAAAGTATTTGAAATCGCCAACCTTGATGGAATTAAAATGCACGGTTTGAATATCAAAATAATTCTTATCGATGGTATCTCGTATGGTTACATTTTGTGCCGGTGCCGTTGCGCTGCTGTCATTTTCAAATCGAATGGTGTATTGAAATGTAGAAGGAAGTTCATTCATCAAAGTACTGCCGGTAGCGGAAACCGGTCCGATTTTATCGTTCGGATCCATGGAATTCACCAGATGCACAGTCAGTCGAAATGGTTTTTTATCCGTTATTACAGCGGAATCCATATTTCTCCCCTGGCGGTAAATGCAAACAGAATCAATTCCTGTAGTGAAATAAGGAGATGCATTAAATTGGTTTATTTTTTTCAAATTCGCCGCATTATATGTGCCACCACATGAAGCCAGTGTATTTTTGTAAAACTTGCTCCAGTCCACTATTCCAGGAGCAAGTCCAAATTCATAATCTTTGTTTACTTCATATGCAGAATCCACTTTATTCAATTCTTTATGGAAACAAATTTCTGAAGTATTAATCCCCGAAAATTTGGTCCATATCTGGCGTATGCATTTTTCCCTGCGCGAATTATCTACCGGCAATTGATTCCAGGCATGTAAATAAAAAGAATCCCCGCTTTTCATTTTGATTCGAACCGGAATCAGATAAGCATCCGATGCTCCCAAACGTGGCAGCATCAAAGAATAAACTGTATTTGTACGTTTTAATCCATATATGGAATCCATTCCGGTATACAGAAAAGTATCCGCATAAATATTCTTCGACTCCACTTCTGCCTTGCCCTTGGTTTGAATAGAAAAATAAACCGGAATATTGGTTTGATCGGTATTGGATAAATTTTCTACTTTGATATTGTAATCAAACCAGCGATCCGGACGAATTTGCTCGTAACCTAAAATGCTGGTTGCTATATTTACTTCTCCGGTTTTTACCAATTCAAAATCCCCGTCCGCCTTTGCCGTTTTTCCAGAAGAGAATATCACATTCAGATTGTATTTCCCCGCGCTATCATTTTGAAAATCAAAGCGAGGAATAATTAAATTCTGATCCACAAATTGTACTTCGCTGCTCCAGATAGTATCATTTCCATTTTCAATAAAAACCTCACTTTGTTTATCAAACAACCTGCCGCGAACCTGTACACTGGTTGTGCCGATGTTGCCCGATTTTTTTGGTGTAAATTCGGAGACCGATTCCACTATTTGATTGCTATCCAATACCATGGAAAGGATATTGCCATACTGGGAATGATTCAAAGTATATCGGTTGCCCATAAAATGTAAATACTTCACAGATTTCTCAAAAGAAAATGTTGTCCCAGATCCATACAGGCTACCAACAATACCGGGGTAGGTAATGGATTGAAACCTGTCCATTTTTATTAAATCACCGGAATTGATACTGTTGATTGTAATCGGATTTGTTTGAAAGTATTTACCCATGATTAATTTATCATCCAGAGGCGCGATAATCGGGTATGAAATGCTAGACCAATCCGGGCAATCCATTTTATAAACCGTTGGGGTATTTGTAGTATTATTAATCGCCAATAACACTTTACGTGAATTGTCATACTCAAAACTTCCGGAGATATAAACCAATTTATCCGTAACAAATAATCCCGAAGCATAACCATTATTCCATGAGCCTCCGAAAGGGGCTTTAAGTGCAAAATTCAAAAGTATATTCGATGCATTGTCCTTTCTCAATTTGGCGTAATACAACTGCGTTTTGGTATTTACCTGGCCAAAATCACCAACTACGTATACAAAACTATCGTCAGTAACAATTTCTCTGACTTTAGCATTCAGTTTTGGATTCCAGGGCTCCAGGGCTTTAGACGCCATATTAAAACGTACCAGATTATTTATACCACTTCCTGCATAATTGGAAAAGTTGCCACCCGCGTATAATTTGTTATTTGCAATATGCATAGAAGTAAAAATTGCACTGGCATTAAAATTGTAAATTATTTTCCCTACCCGGGTATCCAGCAACGCCAATCTGTTGGCACTACCATATTTCATCGAGTAAAACTCACCGCTGATCAACAAAGCAGTATCGTAAACAAGCATTTTCCAAACAGTATAATTTGGATCCGGACTATAAGACAAAACAGTGTCGGCTTTTAAATCAATGGCACAAATATTTTTTCTGGGCAATCTGTTCATGATGGTGGCATTGCCCATTAATTGCGCATAATTACCTTCTATAAAAGCATTTGTTATTGCTGCGTTTGGTTGGGCGTTGAATTTGCCATCAATTTTATTCAACCTTTCATCATATTTAATTACATAAGGTTTATTGATTTTTACACCAGTTAAATCATATAAATAATCGAAACCTCCGTATATCAGAATATTTGTATCCTTACGGCACATTCCGGCAATTCGATAATGAGAAAACAAATTCAACTTTTTCACTTGTCTGGTGCGAGTATTTATACTGTAGAAACGTCCATTATCTGCCATGGAATTTACATAATTCAACGAACCTTCAAACAAATAATAAATACTGTCGTTGAAGTTATAAAAGACGGACGAACCTGTGCTTCCTGATGTAAATGTTCCGGGAAAATAATTCATCCCTTTTTCAAAAGAATTTCGAACGGAATTAAAGCTTCTTGCATTGCTGCTGCTGTTATACCACTGATAGGTACCGGTCATGAAAGGTATTTTATTAAACCCGGACACCAGTGCAAGATTTTGACCTCCGCTAATGGTTATTTTTTGAATAATCCCATCTTGGCCGTCAATCATTTTGAGAATTATGTTTCCGGCATATTCGTGATACATATACACTTGATTACCAACACAATGCAATCCGTAAACGCCATAAGAGGTAAACGGACTTATGTTGGCATTAAATGTTGTAACCTTCCCTGTAGATTTATTTGCCTTAAATATCACAGACCTGGTTATCCCATCGATAGTTGCGTTATTGAGATTCGAATTTGCGAAATAGATACTGTTTCTATTGATGGCAAATTTCATTTTGTTAGGCACCCAAAACGTCGACGGAGTGCTGATCTTCCAGGTATCTAAAAAATTCTTACTTAAATCATATCGGGATAATAATACATTATTCTGGCTATCCAGATCATTGATATTACCACCCAGAATATAATTCCCACCAGCCACTGGAACAATATATATAACACTGCCATTAAACCGGGTAATTAAGGGGTAATTTTGACCATTGTTTTTATTTACCTTAATTAGGTTTTTGTGTTTTTTACCACTTAAGGCCTTCTCAAAATTTCCACCGATAAACAGGGTATCATCCTGAACCTGTATTTTGTTTACAGAGAAATTTGCGTTTGAAATAAATATGGAATCCAAATCTCCGCCAAAAGGCACTACTGACCCCGTTTTTACGCTGATCCTGTTCACATAATGAAACGATTTATACGTTATCGGATTGTAGGTCCTGCTCGCAACATATATATAATCCTTATCGCTGGCCATATGATGTATAGAGGCGAATGAATCCAATACCAAAGGGTTCCATGCATCCAACTGATTGGAAATCTTATTAAACCTACAAATAGCGCGTCTTTTTTTGCCATTCACATTTTTAAAAAATCCCGCGTAATACAAGAAACTGTCACTCTGATACATAGAATAAATAGTTCCATCAAAAACCGGAGCTATATCTCCATACTGCCAGGTTTTTAAATCCAATTTTATGGTATTGTTATAGCTTTTAAATGGAGCGGAAGTACCTACAGATTTAATGTATCCTGACAAAACAAGACTATCGCCAACAATGGCCATTTGCTTGACATTCCCATCGTTATAATAATTTGGAGTTTGTTTGTTAATGTTGCACCTGAACGAACCAATGTTTCCTGTTTTTATATCAATAACAGCCAGATTGCTAATGGTGGTATAATTGGAATTATTGTATTTTCTTATGTTGTGAAAAGTTCCCCCAACAAATAGTGTGTCACCATATTTCAATAGAGATTCCGCTGTTCCAGCCTGAAAATCATAAGCAATATTTTCATCCAGACTTCCATCCGCTAAAATATGTCGCAATCCATTTCCTACAATAAACCATCCTCCATTGTCATCGCTGATTGCCGCCACACAGGATGACAGATACTGTTTTGCCCTGATTGCACTTGGTTTTCCGTTATTATTAAATTCAGCTACATTGCCGCTTCCCAAAGAAATGTACCCTTGTCCGCTGGTTAAATACATGTAATTGCTATCTATGCTCACATCCAAATTACCTATAGGTGTGGGTAATTTTTTCATGTCCGGAACACTTACGCGAAAAAGCTCATTATAGGATTTAATGATCAGTTCTTTTTTATATGCATACAGATTTATCACATTTGCCTGCGTAATAAATTTATTGTCTATAATATTTTTATTGAAATGGTTAATGATTGCCATAACATTATATGACCTTCCGTTTATGGTACCATAACTTGAAGCGCAATAAATGAAACTGTCCACTACTGCAATATCCAGCACAGTAGAAGTGAGTTTAAATTTAAAACTGGTATCCAGAGAATAATTCGATTTCAATCGCATCAGGTTAACTATTTCGGGATAATCAGGTAATGTAAAACTACCGGCTAAAAACCACCCGCCTTTCGGATCTGCTTCAATTTTATTTATATATCCGCTCAATTGATATCCAAATAGTGCCCTCTCCAAATTATTGGTATCTATTAAAATCAACCCGGGATTATACCAACCAGAGGTGCCAAAGCTGCCGCGGGCTACCACTCGCGAAGAATCCAATATCATGGACGCTACAGTAGCGTTATAACCCACTGAATATCTGTAACTCAGATCATTCCTGTTCAATTGAATAAAATTGGAAACCACCATACCGTTATAAGTATTTATCTGCCCTCCTATAAATACGCTGTTTGCATTGGAAGTAATGGAATACACATATCCTCCGTTAATATTCGGTGCCCAGTTTAATAATGCATTGTTTTTAAGATTTATTGCAAAAAGTTTGTCGCGCAGGTTACCATTTACTGTATCAAAATATCCACTTACAAAAAGGGTATCTCCCATTTTATATAGACCGGAAATACCCGGTAAATATTTATATCCCAGCTGAAATTTAAACGTATTATCAATGGCCCCACTGGGTAGAATATGTGCCAGGTTTGGGGCGAAACTATCTTTTAAATACTGAAAATATCCACCGACAAAATACCCACCTTTTTCATCTTCTATAACGACGTTAATGGTATAATCCGGATGTAAAATATTGGCTATATCCACTTTCCCACCAGACATGTCCACACGCGCCTGCCCAAAGCAGGCCCTGCCTACATCCTGAAAACTACCACCAACATAGAGAATATTATTTTTCTCAACCCCTGTGTAATTTGTGCCGGAGGTAGTATAACCGGAGGTTAAAATCTGTGCTTTAATTCCAAACCGAAATGCACCTAACCAGATGAAAATCAACAAACAAAGACGTTTCATGTATAAATTTTAAATATATAATGTACAAATATATGGTTTCAGGGTATTTAAAATAGTCTGTGCCTAGTATTTCAATATAGCATACCCTAATCCACCTTAAAAAAAAAATTTGAAAAACTTGCGTAGCCAAATAACTTCATATACATTTGTAGCCGAATAGCTACGCAATGAACCTCAGAAGAGATGTTTTTCAAGCCATCGCTGACCCTTCCAGAAGGGCAATCCTTATGCTGGTGGCCAGCCAATCCATGACAGCCGGTGCCATTGCCGCTAATTTTGACACAGCCAGACCAACGGTTTCCAAACATCTGCAAATACTTACTGAATGCGAATTGCTGAAACAGGAACAAAACGGCAGGGAGATTTATTACCATTTAAATGCCAAAAAAATGAAAGAAGTTGCCGACTTTATTGAGCCATTTCGCAGCATGTGGGAGAGCCGCTTTAACAAACTCGAATCCGCAATGAAAAAACATAAGAAAAAATAATATGGAAATGAAAACGAAGATTCACGCTGAAGATGGCAAGCAGGAATTGTTTATTACCCGGGAATTCGACTTATCCGTGGAAGACCTTTTCACAGCCTATACCGAACCGGAAATTGTAGAACAATGGATGGGTACAAAAGTGGTACAAATGGAAAACAAAAGATTCGGTTTTTACCAATTTGTAACCACAGATCCCAAGGGAAACAATCACGTTTTTTGTGGTACCATACACGAATTTGTTCCAAACGAAAAAATAACGAGAACCTTTGAAATGGGAAATACCCCTTTCCCGGTACAACTGGAATATCTGGTATATGAAAAACTAACTCCCAATACCAGCAAACTCACCATGCAGGTGATTTATAAAACGGTTGAACACAGAAACCAAATTCTACAAATGCCTTTTGCGCAAGGTATTAATTGGGCGCACAATCGCCTGGAAGAAATCACAAAATCCAAAAACATTTCAAGATGAAAAAAAGAGATAAAATCATTTATTGGATAGCCACCCTTTGGCTCGCATTGGGTATGGTATCCACCGGAATTCTACAATTGTCGGGAGCAGAAGCACCCGGCGCCATGGCCCCTCCGGGAGTTTACGGAATCAAACAACTTGGTTATCCTGTATATTTTCTGACGATACTGGGAATTTGGAAACTCCTTGGTGCATTTGCCATATTAATTCCAAAATTTCCCATGTTAAAAGAGTGGGCTTATGCGGGATTCTTCTTCCTCACCACCGGCGCCATTTTCACGCATATTGCTGTGGGCAATCCGGTAACTGAATTATTTCCCTCTATTCTGCTTTTGGCCTTAACTTTGTTATCCTGGTATTTTAGACCGGCAAGCAGAAAAGTACAAATTGCCAGCGCTTAAATTACACCCATGAATCCAAGGGTTGATTTCTATTTTAACAAGGCCAAACAATGGCAGGAAGAGTTGGAACGGTTGCGTACCATTATTCTGGATTGTGGATTGATCGAGGAATTAAAATGGGGTTGCCCTGCATACACCTGGAATAAAACAAATGTTGTATTGATTCATGTATTTAAAGAGTACTGTGCCATTCTTTTCTTTAAAGGAGCATTACTAAAAGACGATTATGGATTGTTAATCCAGCAAACAGAGAACGTTCAGGCGGCCAGGCAAATGCGTTTTACCAATGCACAGGAAATAGAGGAAAAAGAAGCCATCATTAAAGCTTATATTTTTGAAGCAACAGAAGTGGAAAAAGCCGGATTAAAAGTAGAACTTAAAAAAACCACTGAATTTAAAATGCCGATAGAATTTCAGCACAAATTGGAAGCGATACCCGCATTAAAAAATGCATTTGAATCGCTCACCCCAGGACGACAGCGCGCTTATCTTCTGCATTTTTCCGCACCCAAACAATCCAAAACCAGGGAAGCCAGAATAGAAAAATATATGCCGCATATTTTGGAAGGTAAGGGATTAAATGATCTTGAAATCAGCGAGAAGAAATGAATACAAAGGTTGACGCTTATTTCAACAAATTGGATAAATGGCAGCCAGAGCTTGAAAAACTCAGAATGATTTTGCTGGATTGTATGTTGGAAGAAGATTTAAAATGGGGATCCCCATGTTATTCTTACCACAAAAATAATATATCCATCATAGGCGGTTTGAAGGATACCTGTGTGTTGAGTTTTTTTAAAGGTGTATTGTTAAGTGACTCACACAAACTTCTGGTTCAGCCCGGAGAAAACACCCAGTCTGCGCGTATTATACCGTTTACAAATGTGCAGCAAATTGAAAAACTGGAACCCATATTAAAAGCTTACATTTTTGAAGCGATAGAAATAGAAAAATCCGGTTTAAAAGTTCCATTTAAAAAACCCGAAGAATTTGATATCCCGGAGGAATTTCAGAAAATAACTGCTAAGAATTCTGCATTAAAATCTGCTTTTGAGTCATTAACTCCCGGCAGACAGCGGGCTTATCTTTTGTTTTTTTCTGCCCCCAAGCAAAGCCAAACCAGAATATCCAGAATTGAAAAATATATAGAGAAAATTATGCAGGGTAAAGGTCTGAATGACTGAATGATTACCACTCCCCTTCTTCGGGCAATTCCAAATCTTCGGCTCTTAAATCTGTAGGTTCACATTTTAATTGTTTCGCCGTCTTTTTTAAATGTGCTACAAATTCTGCATGCACTTCGGAATATCGGTTAAAGTACTCTTCAAAAAAACCATAAACTTTCTTAAATCTGTTTTTTCCTGCAGGATTCATCAAATGCAATACATTCACATTTTCCATTACCTGCAATAAATAGGGATCATTTACATCCATGCCTTGCTGCACCAGGCTGGAAAGCTTGGAGGTAGTCACCGGATCCAATTGATGCATCGCCTGTAAGGTGCATTGTTCCAATTCACGCAATGAAGATTGATGTGTTGCGTTGGTTTCCATATATCCCGCTCTGTATCGCAGTATGGCAATGACCAGAATTATATCGGTCCAGAAATACCGAAAACCTTTTATTTTTCCGGAAATAATTCTATTCCCATTTTGGGCGTTTTCAATTTCACTTTCAAATGTATTTAGTATGATGTAATGCGGATGACTTTCTCTATCCACTGAACTTTTGATATGTTGAACGGTGGACAGCAAATTTTTCAGATCGACAACTTCGCCTGATATGGCAATTCCGGTTCCCCGTGGAGTGGGTAATGACAAGAGCATAAACAAAGGTATACATATGGTTTGGGAAATGGAACACAGCTTTAGGCTGCAAGCCACAAACTTCAAGCTACAGGACTCTGGCTGCTGGCTTGGTAGGGCTTTGATCTGTGGTTCGTAGATATAGCTTCGAGCCTCGAGCTGCGAACTTTGTTTGTGCGAGATTTTGAATGAAGAAAATGAAAATAATGAAGGAAATGAAAAAATGAATACAGCCTCCGGCTGCCCGCCACCGGCCTCCGGCCAATTATTGTATGTGAGTGAAACGAACCATTGTGTCGAATTGTTACAATGTGATAATTTCTATAAATGAGTTAATACAAAATCCTTTGTTTCTTTTGTGTTGAAAAAATGAATACAGGCCACTGGCTGCTGGCCGTTAGCTATGTATGGTCTTTGATCTGTGGGTTCTGCCCGCCCATGCCGGTACGGACGGGTCCGCGTTATTAAAATGAAAGGAATGAAGAGAATGAAAAAAATTCCAAGATTAACTTAGGACATATCGATTTTTTTCAAATCAACGCATACATCTTTATTCTCGGTCACTCGGCCACTCGGTTACTCGGTCACTTTAAACGAAACACTAACAACTACCTACTAAAAACTGCCTACTATTTTAAATTTACGCTCCGATATCATTGATATCATCCATCAATTTGGATGTTCCAAAACCTTGATTGTTTTGGTCTTGCAAAGTCCAGTCGCTGGTATGTTTGGTCTCAATCCAGGAAGTAGAAGTGCGTCTGAATAATTTTGCCTGAAGCCCAAAAATCTTCCGAATATTGGTTTCGATATCGCTAAATCTGCTTTCATTGGAGATCACCAATACTCCATCATTTTCGGTTATATTTTGAAAAGTGAGATTTTCCTTTTTTTGAATTACCTCAGAAGCATTGTGGTTATCCAAGGGAAATAGTTCCATGCGCAAAAAAGGAAATTGCGATTCAAATTGCCTTTTGAATTCGTTAATCCGGTCGCCGTGGTGTATTTCAATTGGCATTTATAGGTAAGATTTACGCGTTTACAAAATTGAAACCTGTTCATCCATTTCCACGTTAGCCGAATCATGGATAATTGTGATTTTAATCACAGACATAAGATTCTGGTAATGTTATTCAGGCTCTTCAACGCCTTCTGTTGCCGAAGGAATTTCTATGACAAATTCAGAACCTTCATTCAGATTGCTTTCAAAAGATATATCGCCATCGAGCAATTGAATGTACTTAAAAACAATATTCAAACCCAACCCTGTTCCCTGTATATTGGTTGCATTTTGCCCCCTGAAAAAGCTCTTAAACAGGCTTTTTTGATCTTCCTCTGATATTCCAATTCCCTGATCTTTTACACGCAACACCATTAAATTATTTCTTTGAGAAGCGCTTACCTCCACTACCGAATTTTCCGGTGAAAATTTAATTGCATTGGATATCAGGTTGCTGCAAATTTGTCTCAGAATATTCTTATCCGCGAACACATCTCCCTGCTCTCCGTCAAATGCCAGAGTTATTTGTTGTCCTTCCTTGGTCAATCCACGCAACTCGTCGGTAAGCTCACTAATGAATTCCCGAAAATTCATTTTCACGGGTTTCACACTTATCCGTCCTTCTTCCAATCTGCCTAAGGAAAGCACATCATTGAGTATGGCTGTTAATCCATGCAGCGCAGTTCTTACTCTGCTAAAGTGTTTTTTCTGCTTTTCCTTTTCGCCTGTTTCCAAATATTGTTCCGCCAAATCGATTGATGACAATACAGTTGCCAGCGGTGTTCTGAATTCATGAGACACCATAGAAACGAATCTGGATTTCAAATCATTCAGTTTTTTTTCTTTGCTCAAAGCATCGTGTAATTCGGACTTGGTTTTTTCCAATTCCAGAACAGCTTCGCTCAGAATTAGGGTACGCTTCTTTACTTCATTTTCAAGTTTGGAATAGTAAGCTTCAAGTTTGGCATCTGCTGCTTTTTTCTCCGTGATATCTACAATAAAAGCAAGTACGAAATTTTCATCCTCCACTTGAAAAGGACTAAGGCTTATTTCTACCGGAAATTCCGTCGCGTCCTTCTTTTTGGCAAACAAATCCATGCCTTTCCCCATTGGCCGGGTGTGGGGATTTCCAGCATAGGATTCGCGATTCATAGCATGTTTGCTTTTTGCCGAATCAGGGACCAACAGATCGATGTTGCTTCCGGAAAGTTCCTCCAGCGTATATCCAAACATACGCATTGCAGCCTGATTCACATGAATAATTTCCCCCGTATTGTTCACCACGATCATACCTTCAGCCGCGTGGTTAAAAGGTATTTTAAAACTAAGATCCTGCATGCGAGACTTCCAAACCATGATGATATGCACAAAAGTATGAAATTTGAAAATCCTTTCTAGGAATTTCTGCCGTAATAGTAGGTTTTAGCTATTTTTGCGGAGTACCTTGATGCATTACCCTATATGAAAGAGACATTACTCGTAATAGATGATAACACGGCTCTGCGGGAGAATACTGCTGAATTGCTGGAACTGGCAGGCTATTCCGTGATAACCGCGGCAAATGGAAAAGAAGGCCTGGAAATGGCGCAACGATTTTTGCCATCCCTGATTCTTTGCGACATTATGATGCCCGAATTGGACGGATATGGAGTTTTGAGAACTCTTGAAAATATTCCTAACCTGGCAGGTACGCCATTCATTTTTTTCACCAGCAAATCAGAAAAAGGCGATTTCAGAAAAGGCATGGATTTAGGTGCCGACGATTACCTGGTAAAACCTTTTACTGCGGATGAATTGTTGCGTGTTGTAGGCGCCAGAATCAAGAAGAATGAAATGCTGAAAAGCAAATTTCAGGAAACACCTTCGCAGGCTCCACAAGATATCGAAGTTGCGAATCTGGAAGATCTTTTGGAAGGACATAAAATAAAAAAATACAAACGAAGAGAAACCATTTTTCAGGAAGAAGATGTTCCTGCATTTTTTTATTATGTAAAAAGCGGAAAAATAAAAACCTTTAAAACCAACGACCAGGGTAAAGAATATATCACTGGAATATTTAATGAGGGCAATTTTTTCGGACACGCCTCGCTGTTTGACAAAGGTATTTTCACAGAGTCTGCCGAGACTTTGGAAGATTCTGAGATTGTATTAATCCCCAAAGAAGATATTTTCCGAAAGTTAAATGGAAGTAAAGATCTGGCTTTAAAATTCATCAAACTGATATCCAACAATCTGGCGGAAGCTGAAGAAAAATTAATTAATCTGGCATTTAATTCCGCAAGAAAAAAAGTTGCAGACGCTTTGTTATATTTTTACGAAAAATACAAAGACCCCATGGATGAAAACGCTGTTGTCAGCTTTCGTGTAAGCCGGGAAAACATATCCGCCATTGCAGGTGTTGTGCCAGAATCAGTAAGCAGAAATCTATCTGATTTTCGCAATGAAAAACTCATCGAAACCGCTAAAGGAAAAGTGACGATTCTGAATTTAAAACAATTGCAGAATATGAAGAATTGAAAAAAGGCTACTGGCCTCAGGCCGCTGGCTGCTGGCTTGATCCTCAATTATTTGTACAATTGTAACTTATCACTTTTCCACTTATCACTTATCACTTATCACTTATTCACTTATTCACTTATTCACTTATTCACTTATCACTTCTATGACATCGAATAAAAACACAATTCACCTTTTCATTTATTACTAGGAAAACGACAAGCCATGACTTGTCGCTACATGCAATTTACCACTTACAACTAACCGTAAAATTCGGCTGCCGGCCTCAGGCCGCTGGCTGCTGGCTTGATCTTCTAATATTTGTAAGATTGTATTTCACTTCTGCACTTTTTTACTTATCACTTTTCCACTTATCACTTCTATGACATCGAATAAAAACACAAATCACCTTTTCATTTATTACTTGGAAAACGACAAGTCATGACTTGTCGCTACATGCAATTTATCATTAAATCCTTCTCCGCCGCTGCTGGCTTGATCCTTTAATTGTATTTCACTTATCGCTTTTTCACTTATCACTTATTCACTTATCACTTTTTGACTTTTTCACTTATAACTTCTATGACATCGAATAAAAACACAAATCACCTTTTCATTTATTACTTGGAAAACGACAAGTCATGACTTGTCGCTACATGCAATTTACCACTTACAACTAACCGTAAAAATCGGCTGCTGGCCTCAGGCCGCTGGCTGCTGGCTTGATCTTCTAATATTTGTAAGATTGTATTTCACTTCTGCACTTTTTTACTTATCACTTTTCCACTTATCACTTTTCCACTTATCACTTATTCTCTTCTACTCTTACTTTTCTTTTCTTATCTAAAATTTTAATTCACAACCATTCGAATGCATTTATGTGACTATTGTTACATTTGATATTGACAAAACTCACCTAAAGCGCTGATTACCCGCACATTCCGCGACATGCATCCTGTTTAGCTTTGCAATTGCATTGAATAAAATTCAATCGAAAAGCAAATGAAAATTAAATTTATTTTAAATCCATGGATTCTATTTTTATCATTGGTATGTTTAATAAACGCATCCCGCGCGCAATCAGTAGGTAATGGAAGGGTTGAAGCCCGTTTTTCCATTGACGGTGATTTGATGGCGGATACTGCATTTTTTGGCAATGTATCCGTATCCTCTTCCAAAGGAAAACCGAGCGATGACTGGTTTAAAAATAAATATTCCGGAAGCGGAATTGGAGTTATCGATACTTCAGGTTCCTGGAAATATAAAAATTTACTGATTTCATCCGCAACTGCCCGCGATACTCTTGTTTTCACCATGCCAATGTCAGTTCCTAAACTTACACGCAGTGGTGGATTTATCATGCTGGACGCATTGTATGCTAGAGATTATTTTGATCAGGATCAAACCGTTATTACTTCCGGTTCCAAAACTGTGGATGATCCGTCGAGTTGGAACATTGGTTCAGGCACCGTGCAATCGAAGGATGAATTAATGGAATTTTATTCGCATGTAAGAAGAAAAGGAGCTACTGTTTGGGATTCCTTGTTTTTCTACTTTGGTGTTGGCGTTCATGGAATAACCGGAAATAAAAACGTTGCTGCAGAGTTATTTGTAAATGATGTACGTTTAAACAAAACAACAGGCAAATTAACCAACCTGGGAAGCGATGGAGGACGTGTAGCCTGGTTGTTTGACGCGAGTGGAAATGTAACTAAAGTTGGAGATATGGTATTTTCCATGAGTTACCAACCCAGCAGCGGAGGATTTAGTATTGAACCAAGAATTTGGGTAAATGATTCTTCCAGAAAAACGGGGCCAGGTGCAGTACCACCGGTGAATTTTAATTGGGGATCTCAGTTTGACAAACAAACAAGTACAGATTTCGGTTTTGCCGATATAGAGCCATTAAGTGGTGCTAGTTTTTCTCAAGGCGTTTCAAACAATACCGACACCTCTCAGGCGGCGCCATGGGGCACTATAGAAAGCGGCGCAGCACATGGATGGCAAACCCATTATGATGCCGATCAGTTTATTGAAATGTCGGTTAATTTGACATCATTGGGGGTAGATCCGGGATTGTTTGACAACATTGATCCATGTGCCGTTCCATACCGCACAGTGGTTTTCCGCAGTCGTGCTTCAGTAAGTTTCAACAGCGACCTGGCTGATATTGCTGGTCCATATCCTTTTTGGAGATATCCCAGAGTATCAGCGAATATTAAAGGCCAGGATACCCTTAATTGTACAAAAACATCCGGCAACATGTTTGCAGATTCTTCCTATAGTTTAGCCTGGTATCACTGGACAGCGACCAATGGTGGAAACATAACCGCTTTTAACGCAGATTCTACTGAAATCACTTACAACAAACCCGGAATGTATGTTTTGGAATGTGCGCCATTACAGGGATGTTTTACTTATAAAGATACCGTTGTTGTAGTTGCAGATACAGCCCATCCTGTTGCATTTGCGGAAGCTTATGATAGTTTAATATTGGGTTCGGTAAATGTCGTAAAATTATACGGTGGCGATTCCACTGCAAGTGTTGCAAATACTTCTTCTAATGGTTTTGGCAACAGCGCAGGTATTCAGTTCCAATGGTTTGGACCAAGTGGCTATCTGGCCAATCAAATGCAACCACTTGCTACGCTAATGGGAAATTATTATCTTACAGTAACAGAATTGAGAAATGGTTGCACAGATACTGCAAGCACTTATTTGGCATTATTGCCGGTTGAAATAGGAAATTTAAATTGTACAACAAATAAGAATACCATTATTTTAAACTGGAATATTTGGAATACTTCAGTTATAAAAAACATAACCGTTGACAGGGTAGATGCATCTGGAATGTATACAATCGCAACCTTAGATCCCGATCAGGCGGACGAAAGCGGACGTATGTCCTTTATAGACATAAACCCAAAAAGTGGCGTGAATCATTATCAAATTCATGTTTGGGATGATCATCATTTTCTACTGGCATTTGATGCTTGCGCATCCTTATTTCAAACAGATAAACAAAAAGTACACATATTTCCAAATCCGGTTCAAAACCAATTAGAAATTTTAACTACAGAAAAATTCGAAAACGCATTCTACGAAATCCATGATGCTGCAGGAAGGTTGCAAAGCAAAGGGACACTGAGCAATGGTGAAAAATTGGATGTAAACCACCTGGAAATCGGAAATTACTTTCTGCACCTACAAATTGGAGACTTGGCATACAATTGGAAATTTCTGAAGGTTCAGGAGTAGTTTTTTAGTACTTCGATTTTTCTGAATTTATTTTATTATAAGAGGCCTCAAGCCACAGGCCTCTGGCTGCTGGCCAGGTAAGTCGTTGATCGGTGGGTTCTACCTGCCCCTGCCCGTTCCGGTTCAGGCTGGCGTGCCGGTACGGACGTGGTGTTTTCTGCCCGCATATTTGAATGAAGAAAATGATGAGAATAAAAAAATGGCTACGAACTTTTTCTAAATATTTTAGTTTGTATTTCATTAAATACTTATCATTTCTCTCTTACCACTGACAACTGATGACTGACAACTAATTAGACTTCGAACCACGAGCTCGATTTTCCTAAATTTATCAGATTATTTTTCACTTAATTTCTTATCACTTTTTCACTAACCACTGACGGCTATTAACTGACTACTATTTAGGCTTCGAGGATAGGCGCTCCCTGTAGGAAACGCCTACAAAATGCAATGCATTATGCCGATAATTTTTCACAGGATAAACAGGTTTAAAAAAAAGGAGCCGCTATAAATAGCAAGCCCCTTTTTGATACAATTACCCCTAATTGTTTATCCTACTTTTACTTCTTTTTTATTGCCAACGGCATTAACCACCACTTTTGGAATGGTGAGAAGTAAAATGCCCTTTTCATAAGTTGCCTGAACATCATCTGTATTCGTGTTTTCCGGCAAACTAAAACTGCGACTGAAACTGTTGTAGGAAAATTCCTGTCGCTTGTAATTCTTTTTATTTTCTAAATGCTCCTCTTTCTTTTCAGCACTTATCGTTAAAACCTGATCTTCCACCTCAATTTTAAAATCGCTTTTTTCCAAACCAGGTGCTGCCAATTCTATGAAGAATGCATTTTCCTTTTCTGAAATATTTACAGATGGCATGGCTGTTTGCAGATTCCAATTGAATGCGTGATTGCCAAAAAATGGAAAATCACGGTTAAAAAAGCTTCTTGGGTCCAGCCACTCACCCATTTTCAAGGGAAAGAGACCCGGCTTGGTTTTGGATTGTGTTGCCATGATTTAATGAATTTATTAAAACTTTAAGTTCAATTCAAAGGTATTGGGGTGAGAAATTTTGAAATGTCTGTCAGGTCACGAATTCAGGTGATTGTTGTCATTATTCCACCTACATAAAAACCCTGAAAATGCAATGTTTATTCGGTTTTAATCCTTATAATCGTAGATTCAAAAGCCTCCAACCTTTAAATTTTTAAATATGATGAAAAGAATTACCGTATTTGTTGCAAGTATTCTATTTGCTTTCAACCCCATATTTTCACAAAACGGACTCGATTTTGACGGGACTGATGATAGAATCGATTGCGGCACTGATACTTCGGTGATGATCAGCGGGAAGACAATTACGCTGGAAGCCTGGATTTATCCTACAGCCTGGAAAACAAATATTTTTGACGGAAATATAATTTGTAAGGAAGACAACAAATCGAATTACGGTTATATGATGCGGTGCGGTGCAGGTGGGAAATTGAACTTTGCATATGGCGATGGGTCCTGGCATGAATTGAATTCAGCAGGTACCGTTTTAACACTGAATACCTGGCAACACGTTGCCGGCTCGTACGACGGAACTAAATTGAGACTGTATGTAAATGGCGTTGCCGTGGACTCTGCCTCCGGTACGGGGGGAATAACTGCGTCTAATGCTGCCAATCTGGAAATTGGTTGCCACCTTACCTATACCCGTTATTTTCAGGGGATGATAGATGAGGTAAGAATTTGGAATAGCGCTCGCTCTGCATCCCTTATTAAAGCAAATTACAACAAGGAATTGTGCAGCAGGGATAAAACACTTAGGGCTTATTACAAATTCAATCAGGGCAAAGCAGGATTAACCAACTTCAGTGTAAAATCCCTGACGGATTTAAGTGGATACAACAATACCGGAACATTAACCGGATTCACATTATCCGGAAGTTCCTCTAACTGGCTCAAAGGAGCCACTCTGATTCGCGATGTATTCAACGGAACTGTTACTACAAGCAGGTGCGATTATATGTTCAGTCCGAGCAATAAATTTAAATGGACTGCCACTGGTGTTTATTACGATACCATTCAAACATTTATGGGATGTGATAGTGCTATTAAAGTAAATCTAACGATAAAAAAATCCACTTCCAAAACCATAAAAGCATATGCCTGTACGAGCTATACCAGCCCCAGTGGAATTTATACCTGGACAACATCCGGCACTTATACGGATTATTTGCGCAATTCCATTAATTGTGACAGCATCATTACTGTGATCTTAAAAATCGGTGGTGGCAGAGACTCCATTGAGCCCGCTGTATGCAAATCCTACACTACTCCAAGTGGTAAATATACCTTTACCCAATCGGGATCTTATAATGATACGCTTGTGGATTTCAGAGGATGTGACAGTATTATTCTGATAAACCTGACTATTTTAAAAGCAACCTACGCCAAAATATACCCAAACGTTTGCCATACATACACCACACCGAGTGGAAAGCATACCTATACCCAAACAGGGGTTTACATGGATACCATGGTAAATTATTATGGTTGTGACAGTTTTATCTCCATCGAATTGAAGATACGTAAAACCAGCAACACCATTAACCGCACAGCCTGTTATAATTATACCAGTCCGAGTGGCAAGCATATTTGGACAATTTCCGGAGTATACCAGGATACCATTCCAAATGCCTTTGGTTGCGATAGCGCGTTAACAATAAATCTGACGATTAATTCCGCTACCTTTAGCAATATTCAGACAACTGAATGCAGAAGTTATGTATCCCCAGGCAAAAAGAAAATTTGGACCAAAACCGGAATTTATAAGGATACTCTTACGAATTATAAAGGTTGCGACAGTATTATTACAGTGGACTTAACCATTAACACGGTGAATACAGGAGTAACGGCAAGTGGCAGCACACTTACTGCAAGCAGCAGCGCAACAGGATATCAATGGTTGAATTGTGAACTTCTGCATGCGAAAATCAATGGAGAAACAAACAAAACATTTACTGCTGTCAAAACCGGTTACTATGCTGTGGAAGTAACAGAAAACGCATGTAAGGATACAAGCACCTGTTATAAAATCACTATTTCCGGGGTACAGAATCCGGAGAAAATAATTCCATTTCATATTGTTCCAAACCCTGGTGATGGCAAGTATGAAATTGAATTAAACAATTCCGCGGGTGATATTTCTATAGATGTTCACAATATAACCGGCAAAATGATTTTGCATAAGGAATCCTCCTCTACGGATACCATTGCTTTTGATTTGCAGGCACCATCAGGGGTATATTGGGTGACCTTAAGACAGGGAGACAACGTTTCCTGTCAAAAGCTCGTGCATCGTTAGGTCAGGGATTGGATAAAGATTTGAATTTGGAACGCAGGGAAATACTGCATCTATTTTCAATTGTTTACTTTTTACCATTTATTTGTATACATACAAAACAAACAATATGAGGACTTTAGCATTATCGCTGGTGCTGCTCGTGGCCGGTGCAGTTTCTGCCCAGGACCTGGTGGTGCAGTATGATTTTATTCAGGATAAATTCACTTACACCCGAAACCAGAAAACAATTTCCAAGGCGGTTGTGCGAAAGAATGGAGAAGTACAGGTACAGGTAAAAAACCTCAACCCTTTTGTATTTATTGCCAGGTGTGACTGGAAAGAAGAAAACGTGGCTGACAACAGTTCCATTTCCGGTCTTGCGAGTATGTTTACCGGCATTCCCATTGGCGGAGAAGCTCTTGGTGGTATTCTCTCCGGTTTAAACATGGACCAATTCAACCTCTCCAGTACCAGAGGAGATCTCAGTATGTTTGACAAGTACGCAACCGCAAAATCCGATATGAAAAATGCGGTAACCAGCTTTAACAAACTATTTGCAGTGGAACAAACATTAATTACCAGCGATTTTACAACTGCTAAACTTAAAAAGTTAAAACTCAATCCTTATCTGCCTTATGATACGCTAAAGGCAATAACAGATCTGCTCATTGAAAATGTAATGGCACCATCAAACAGCAGTGAATACAAGCTCACTGCAACTTCTTTTCTTCAGAAAGCAAATGATTTGAATAATACCCTTCACGTAGAATATGATAATCTCAGCATGTCGGTTCAAAATTTCCTGGATGCGTATAATTCTTTTAGCAACATAAATGGCAACAATTTTAGTGAAGCGGGAATGGATCAAACCATGAAAAGCATGCTGACTGCTGCCGGGCGATTACATGCCAGATATACCAATGAATACATCCACAAAAAAATCGAGGAGCTGGAACAACAATATGAAGCCATTACCTATACTCCGTTTGTTTACATGTGCAATTACATGGCACAGGGAGATATGTTAACCCTGCAACTTGATTTTTACGAGACCTCACCTTACACCAGATCAGGAGAATATTTTATGGGTGGAGATGCTATTGATACTTTGAGAAAAATTCGAACCAAAATCATTCATATTGGTGTACAGGGTGATATGAAAATTACTACCAGTGTTGGAATTGGATTTCCTACTTATTTTGATAAAAACCAAAGTTATTCCAACAGAGATTCATTGATATACGGAACCGCTGGAAATAATTATGCGCCATGCATTTCCACATTTCTCAACTTCTATCCATATGCCGGAAAAAATGTGCATTGGGGCGGTTGTTTTGGAGTTGGAATTCCGGTTCAGAGTGAAGGCACCAGCAACTTAAATTTCTTTCTTGGGGGAAGTGCATTATTTGGATCTTCCAGTAAAGTCGGAATTCACGCAGGCCTTGCTGTTGGCCAGCTTTCATTGCTTACAAACGGGCAAAAAGTGGGCGATAATCTGGGTGATGATTCTACCGGGCCAGATACAAAAAAGGCATTTACAACCGGTGGATTTTTTGGAATCAGTTTTGCGCTGAGCAAATAATAAAGGAAATAAATTTTAAAGAAAATGGGGTTGTATAATTGCCCCATTTTTTTATTTTGATTATTTAAATTCCTTTATTTTATTTTGATTATTATGTTGAAATTAAATGGATAAAACAAATGCTGGAATATTGTAAAATACAGGAAGGATCCGAATTGCGAAACATTCGGATCCAAAAGAAAATGCCGATTTATTTTCTATTCTTTTCAGAATAAAATCATGTAATTACTATTCGGCTGATTCCTTTTTTCTTTTGTCAATCAGAATTCCGACTCCCGCACCGGCAGCGGCACCAACAACGCCTCCAATTACTGCACCTTTCACTTTTTTCTTGCTGATTACAGCACCGGCAATTGCACCGGCACCGGCACCAATCATTGCGCCTTTTGCAGTGTTACTCAGGCCTTTTTTCTTCTTAGTTTCTGTAGAAGTTGAAGGAGTTACTGCTCCTCCGGATGCGGATTCCTGTTCATCTGCCCTCTCAACAGAGGCATACTCCACAGGGTTTTGAACATAATGAACTTCACGAGTGTTTTGAACGGGCGGATTCAACTCTTTCGCTTGCGGTGAATCTTTGCCAACTTCTTTTTCAGAACCAGCAACAGACTCAATCTTAACATTACTGCAGGCGGTAAAACCAATTACCAAAGAACCGATAAACAACAGCCTTCCTGCAAATCTCAAATTTCTCATGATGTTTAATTTTAAAGGTTACAATTGAAATAAATCAAGAGCTGTGCCATTTCACAACATGCAATTCAAGTATGTCCGCAAACAAATATCATTCAATATTTTAGTTAATATCCACAACCAAATTGATTGATGAATTTTATAAATAAATACCTGAATTAATTTGAGATTAAGTCCAAAAATTGAATTGTTTTATTGATTTCTAAATTAAAAACAACAATTGTTATGCAATTCTAACCACATCGAAATCAGCAAGAATTGCAAGTGCTTCAAAAATAGTCTCCACACCCCTGACCGTTAAAATGAGTGCTTTATCGGTTTGTTTCATGTTAAACTTATTTGGATTGGATGCAACATGTTGCATCATATTTCCAAAGGCAGAACTGGAATAGACCGCGGCTGCAGGATCTCCCGGAAAATACATGCGCATGGAACCATTGTTCAGGGTGATTTTTTCCAATCCCAGTTTTTTACCGGCCCATTTTACACGCACTGTATCCAATAGCCGCAAAACAGGTACTGGTGTTTTGCCAAATCTGTCTGTAAGGGCTAATTGAAAATCGTGAAGTTCTTTTTCATTTTTTATGGATGCCAATTCACTATATAAAGCCAGTCTTTCAGCAATATTGGTCACATAATCACTTGGGATCAACATCTCATAATCCGTTTCCACCTGGCATTCCCTGCTGCTTATATCTTCAATCTCATTTTCAAAAAGCTCTTGAAATTCTTCTTGTTTTAATTCGCGAACTGCTTCATCCAATATCTTATGAAACATTTCAAAACCCATTTCACTAATAAAACCACTTTGTTCACCTCCTAATAAATTGCCTGCTCCGCGAATATCTAAATCCCGCATGGCTACCTGAAAACCGCTGCCAAGTTCATTATATTCTTCGATGGTTTTAAGGCGTTTCCTGGCTTCATCGGTAAGCGCACTTAATGGAGGTGAAAACAGATAACAGAATGCGCGTACATTACTCCGCCCTACCCTGCCCCGCATTTGGTGCAAATCACTCAATCCAAACATATGGGCATTGTTGATGAGAATTGTATTGGCGTTGGAAATATCCAGGCCGCTCTCTATAATGCTTGTGGCAACCAGAACATCGTATTCGCCTTCTACAAATTTCACCATCACATCCTCCAGTTCATGTCCTTCCATTTGGCCGTGAGCCACACAAACCCTGCAACCCGGAACATCCGACTCAATAATAGCCGCTATTTCATATATATCCTTTACCCTGCTGTGTACCACAAAGGCCTGACCACCACGGTTCATTTCAAAATGAATTGCTTCCGCCATAATCGCCCTTGAAAAAATATGCAATTCGGTATGGACGGGCTGGCGGTTTGGCGGCGGTGTGTTGATGATGCTCAGATCGCGGGCACCCATAAGAGAAAAATGTAAGGTTCTGGGAATGGGCGTCGCGGTTAGTGTGAGCGTATCCACATTTAACTTTAACTCTTTGAGTTTTTCCTTAGCCGCCACGCCAAATTTCTGTTCCTCATCTATTACCAGCAATCCCAAATCTTTGAACTGCACATCTTTACCCAACAGCCGATGGGTGCCAATAAGCACATCTGCTTTGCCTTCTGCAACTTTTTTAAGGGTATCTTTTTGTTGTTGCTGGGTTTTAAATCGATTGAGATATTCCACATTCACCGGAAATCCGGCAAAACGCTTTTTAAAAGTTCGATAATGCTGTTGCGCCAGGATGGTGGTTGGTACCAGTACGGCTACCTGTTTGCTGTCGCAGACAGCCTTAAAAGCAGCCCTCATGGCAACTTCAGTCTTTCCAAAGCCCACATCGCCACATACCAGGCGATCCATTGGTTGTTCCTTTTCCATATCCCGCTTCACATCTTCCGTGGCTTTGGCCTGATCTGGAGTATCTTCATAAAAGAAGGAAGCTTCCATTTCCAGTTGCAGGTAATTATCCGGATTGTAGGTAAATCCCTTTTGTGCCTTGCGCAATGCGTACAGACGTATCAACTCCCGGGCAATATCCTTTACTTTTTTCTTGGTTGTCTTTTTTTGCTTGTCCCAAACCGGACTTCCGAGTTTGTGTAAAACCGGAACAGTACCGTCTTTGCCGCTGTATTTGGCAATTTTGTGCAAACTGTTTACAGAAACATATAACAGGTCATTGTCCTTGTACACCAGTCGAACTACTTCCTGTGTTACATTCTGAATCTGCATTTTCTCGAGTCCGGCAAATCTGCCAATGCCGTGATCGATATGGGTTACAAAATCACCTGGTTTCAGGTTTTTCAATTCCCTGAGCGTGAGCGCTGTATTGCTGCTATAGCGTTGCCTGCTTCTGGGGCGGTAATATTTATCAAAAAGCTGGTGCTCCGTGGTAAATGCCAGTTTTGCATCATCATCCACAAAACCTGCTGAAAGTCCCTGATAAACCGGAACAATTTCCACGTCGGCATCCAAATCGGTGAGGATGGTCTGCAAACGCTCTATCTGGCGGCTATTTTCACTGAAAACCAGGGTGCTGATCCGGTTTTTCTGATTTTCCTGGAGCCAGGTTTTCAGCAACTCAAAATTCCTTCTAAACAAGGGTTGTGGTTGTTGGCCAAATTCTATTGGTGTAATACCTGCTCCGGGTTTCATTGTACCCCAAAAAACCGTGGTATGGGCAGCAGGGATGCGTGTAACTTGTGCCGGAGTGAGCAATTTATTTGCAGGATCAGGGGGCTGACTTTCTTTGGAAAAGTCCTGAGCGGTTTGCTTTTCCTGAAGCAGTTGTTGCCAGGCTGCAGATAATTCTTCTGTTTGTAGGCCAGGTTCACAAAACCAAATCACCGTTTCAGGATGCAGATACTCAAAAACCGAAGTGGTTTTGGATTTTATGGTCTCCGATTGGAGATTGGGCACCAGGGTGAAGAATCCTATTTCTTTAAGAGAAAGCTGACTGGAAACATCGAAACTTCTAATTCCTTCAATAATGTCTCCATCCAACTCTATTCTAAAAGGATGTTCATGTGCAAAAGAGAAAAGATCAATTATGCCGCCACGGATACTGAATTCACCGGGTTCGAACACAAAGTCGGCGCGTTCAAATCCATTATCCTGCAAAAAGTCCATGAGGAAATCCACATCCAGCTTCTGACCTATGTTAATTTCATATGAATTTCGCTCCACTTCAGCCTTTTCAGCCACAAGTTCTGCCAGAGCAGGCAGATAGGAAACCAGAATTCTCTGGTTGTTTCTTCGCAAACTGTTAAGGGCTTCAATGCGTTCTTGTACCGCCAATGCATTTTCGGTTTGGAGCTTATAAGGTTTAAGGAAACTGTCAGGTAAAAACAGAATGTGCTCCCCCTGAAGGAGGTTTTCCAGGTCGTTTTTAAAGTATAACGCATCCTCCTTTGATGGTAGAATCACCAGCGCAGGAAAGGCTCCATCGGCATAAGCCGATGACAAAATAACAGCCGGCCCGGATCCGGTTACCCCGTCCAGAAATATTTGGGATTTGTTTTTCGCTTCAAGTGCCTTTTTAACTTGTTCAACCCCCGGCACCTGCGCGTATCGCTGCAAAATCTCGCGCGTATTCACTCTCGCCCTGACTACGGCGCGAAATTACAGAGCCGAACAACAAATTCGGCTATTGATGAATAAATGATTTGGAAAAAGGGCCATTTAGGGCATTTACCTTGAGCCAGTAAATACCATTTGGTAACCCGGTCAATGAAATTGTAACAATATCTTCTGCAAAGCGCTGCTTTAGAAAAGAAAGACATAATCTTCCCTGTGCATCATAAATAAAGATATCCGCTTTGTCTTTAATGATTTTGGTTTTTACATTCAGCATGTTTTCAGCCGGAACAGGGTACAATTCTAAACCTTGATATTTTTGAACTTCCTTTACCCCTAGCCATGCAGCCTGACAGGAATTCCAACTTTGATTTTTATACGCTTCCCGAATCACATCCGCAGCATGTTTCACCTGAGATGCAGGGTCTGCCTGATAGTTTTCAAACATTCCATGATACGCCAAAGTCTGGTGAATGGTTTGCCCGGATTTGAAGTCAAAAGGACCGGAACCTGAAACAATGGACCTATCTCCGGGAAGGTTTGCGCCATTGCCCATGTTCCAATTCCAGGTTGGATGGTCCGGATCGTCTCCATTCGAATACATCCAGTGGACACTGTCCCCATTATAAATTATTGCTGAATCCCGCAACCAACGACATTTCATATAGTTATAAAACTCAAAATCCACTTCTGGGTAACCTCTATTGGGGTCATTGTCGTTTGTATATACCAGAAAGTGAGACAATAGACATTGCTCCCCAGGATTGTCTGTGACTCCGTTATTGTCATTGTCAAGACCATCAGAATCGGCCACTGGGCCTTGTAAGTAGATAATATTTTGAACAGGAGGATTTGAGCCAAAGCCATTTTCACCTCCATCGTAATTATCCCCATTGTATCCAAAAGCGGTGTTGTGCTTAGGAATGCATCCCACATAATCATCTCCAAAAAACCCAATTTCCATATCATTCCATGAACCCAGGTACACTTCATGGTAATCCTGATTCCCCTTGTTAATAATCTCATAATCAACAAAAACGGTATTTTCCAAAGCATTAAACGTATCATTCTGATTCCATGCCGGGCAATGCGAGGCCCACACCAGACAGTTGACTTGAACACCTAAATATTTTCCCTGAGTTTCAGAATGAATGCCACTATCATGAAATACGACAAACCGGGCTTCATCTCCCGGGATGAGCGGATAATCTCCATTTTCCGGATCGTAAAAACCATTTTTGTTGGCATCTTCAAATTTTGCCATAAACGCAGTATCATTAGCTTCAACTGCGTAAACGGGCCAATCCGTAATCTCTGGATCAAGGTGGATTACCTTTCCATATTTATGAAATTCTTCCAAATGCTGGCGAATTTGTGCCTGGCTCATATGCCAGTTTCGCTTGAAGTCAAACTTCGTTTTGGAAAATGGTTTCCCATTGGTATGCAAGGGTCCATTGAAAAAATCATTCCCTCTCTGTAAGTATGTTGTTGCCGCTACATGTAAATTCTCGTTTGTGTCTTTTCCGCCTATCCAAATGGAACGGGAAACCAGGGTTGAATTGCAACCCTTATCCTTAAACCGGTTCGCATAAAAACTGGTCTCTGAATTAAAGTTGGCTGTCCCTACAACAAAATGCTGGTTATTCACCGCTAATTTTCGTTTAATACCATTGTTAGATTGTATTTCTTCAATCTTGTCGAGGTTCCATATCTTTAAATAAGTGTTTGAATTGTAATAATTCACATACATAAATTCGTCCGCGGAGTTAAGAGTTATATTACTCATTTGTGGCGAGTAAGGGGCGTAATACTCGTGAATTTTGTTTCCATTAATAATTCCGATTATGCTGTAATTATTCCTATCCATATATAAAATAATATCTGAATTGCCAGTGAACTCATAAATGTAACTAAAGCGCTCCGTTTCCATGTCACACTTGGAGAACAGCTGTTTCAGGTCATAAATGGAATCGCCTTTAACAGCAAGCACTCCTAAGGTTGTCTTCTCAGGTATCCTGCTCTTTAGGATAATGTATTCCTGATATTTTACTATTGCCAACTCGGGCTTATAGCGGCTAAATCCTTTAACCAAGTGGATTTTATCCGTATGCAAGTCCAGATAAAACAAGGCTGTATCCGTTACTCCATATATCCTGTTATCTAAGGCTATTATCTGATAAACACGATTACCAGGGATACCATTGAGATAACTAAAATCCTTAACTACATTGTTCTTAACCACCCTTAATCCTTTGTTGGATGCAAAACAATCATATTCTCCATATTGGATCAAATCATACATTCCAAAAGAACGGTCAACCCAATAATCATCGTAATCAAATGCAGTATCATGGAATGAGAACATTCCTTTGCTGGTAAGGGCCCTTATTCCTGATTTCCAAAAAACCAGCCTGTAAACAGTGTCCCCCTGGTTCGATGAATGAGTAAAATCACTATAAACCTGTGCAGAGTCATTCTTTAATCGCACCACCCCCCTTGTCCAGATTAGGTCGAAATTTGAATATGCAGATCCGTTTATAAACCAAATTTCATTCTTAACCTTCATCAAATTACGAACTGAAACAGCAGTTCCTGGAAAATTCATTTTGGCGGATAGGTTTATTTCCTCCAACTGTTGTGAGAATGCGTAAGACATCATTCCGAAAAAGACAAGAACCATGGTAAACAACTTTTTCATTGGACAAAGTTCTTGATGTTTGCTCGGACTAATAGCGCTCGTTCGTCATATTCAGGTCTTTAATCAAACAGCCAATTGTCTGAATTTTATTGATTTAGGGTAACCGATATATAAATTATCGGTGATAAATAAGCGCTGCCTTGCGTTTTTTCGTAAACTTTAAATCATGTTTCACAAATTGAAAATGGCGTTTCATTTGGATTTTTCGAGATCAGTATTTACATTTGCTATATGGGTATTGAATTTATTGGCATGTTCATGCTGGCCGCATGTGTATTATTAATACGTGGCCTCAGACTAAAATCCGGAAAGGCAGTTCCGGTAACACTAAGTGCTTTGTTGTTGTTGTTGCAGGGAGTTCAGTTAACGGGCATCTCTATAGAAGGCTTGTTTAAGTTCTCCATGCCTGAGCATTTGTTCCTATCGGGAATCATTGTGCTCACAACACTGGTAGACCTGGCGCGCAGAAAGCGTGTTGAGTTTATCTGAGCATTTAGAATGATCAAATCTTAATCCCGCTAGCCGGGCAACTTCGCAAGGTTGGGCAGTATACCAAAGGTATTACAGCCCAACCTTCTTTTTTGGGCCCATTTTTCAAATTCATGTCATTATATGTAATTGCCCCATTGAGTCCAACTATCCATTTTGATGTTTCGCAAATCCCCAAATACCTTTCGTTAATTCAAAACGCCATTTCGTAAAATGAAACACATTATTCCTAGTAAATTTTAGCCATTTCGTTTTTCCAATCATTTAGAGTGAAACTGTTATATGTATTGACTTGCGCCAATTCCCGAAGCAAATGAAGTACTCCGGCATCAAAGCAAATGAAATACCCTCATTTGCATATGATGGTGGATTGGTGTTTTGCAAATTCAAAAAAACCTTTCGTTAACCCAAAACGCCATTTTGTAAATCGAAACATACGATTCCTAGTAAATTTTAACCTTTTCGTTTTTCCCAGTCATTTGGAGTGAAACAGTTATAAATATTGACTTGTGCCAATTCCTGAAGCAAACAAAGTACTCCGGCATAAGAGAAAATGAAATGATCCCATTTTCACAAGATGGCATATTGGTGTTTCGCAAATTCTAAAAAACATTTCGTTAACTCAAAACGCCATTTCATAAATCGAAACAAATGTTTCTTCGTTTATTTTAGCCTTTTCGTTTTTTACCATTGTTTGGTAAAAACACCACCAGACAACAGCCTCCCGGGATCTTCCTTGAATTCAACAAAATCAAATACCATGGCTTTTCAATTGCCAGAATACAGCTAAACGCTTGAAAATCAACGTTTCACAAAATACAAACCATGTTTCACTTGTCAAAAACAACATTTCATAAAATCAATTGTGGGTTTCATTGGCTTTTTTGACACTTTCATAAAGACATTCCCCGCTTCCATATATCCTTTCCAATACCAGCCGGCTTTTGCTGCAATTTTGTACTCGGAAATCTTAATAACACTGGCATGTTTAACAAATACACAAACAAAACAATCCTGATGGCAGCTCTGGCGACCTACCTCTTCACCGCAACTTCTAAAGCTGCTACCACCTACACTTCCAACACAGCTACCGGCAACTGGAGCACCAATTCTGTTTGGTCCAAAATCGGAACCGGCACTCCTGTTACTTATAAAATACAGGCCGGCCACACCATCACTATGGATGTGAATGTATCCAATGTGGATACTGTATGGGTAGCAGGTACCCTGGATATGGGCAATAACAAAACCCTT